>Ga0116152_10001323_pt1 | contig 20469 bp, 27 predicted proteins | sample AD_UKC119_MetaG_FD_89894 | JGI IMG/M metagenome (GOLD analysis project Ga0116152, IMG submission 89894) | Active sludge microbial communities of municipal wastewater-treating anaerobic digesters from Hong Kong - AD_UKC119_MetaG | ecosystem: Engineered > Bioreactor > Anaerobic > Digestate...
TTAGTAATTTTTTCATGATGCCCCCTTCTCAAAGTAATACCCTATATGGATTCATTTTGTAACATGTAAAAAACAAAAAGTAAGACCTGTTTTGCCTTATGTTTTGAAGTATTATTAAATGAAGAATTCTTATATTCTCTCATTATCCCACCCTCAATGTCTTGCTATATATTTATTGTATCATTTTTACAGTAATAAAAAAGGAGACGGATTCCCCTTTTTGGATTGAAATTCAATAACTGAACACTTATTAATTGTTTAATCGGTGATTATCTATAAATATTATTGGCATTATTCACTCAATTATCACTTAACGTGTCTACTTTTAGGTATTAAAAGCATTAGCATCTATGATACCATACTAAAATGATACGTAAACTCGCTAACAAGCAGTACAACAAATAATAATTCATTGGTCTTAACGAGTTCATTTGCTTCAACATCCCATGTTCCCATAGCATTAATGAATTGATTTCCTTCTTTGACATAACCAAACGATAGTGATGATGGATCCATCGCTTCATGAATCAATAATCCACTATCATGAAATACATCAAGATGTGTTAAACCAAAATAGTAAAATGCAACCTGATATCTTTCAATGTTCTCTTTTAATTGGATGAGTTCACTAAGATCAAAATCTAAACAGTCATCTAAATTATTGATCACGATAAACATATTTTCGTGTGCTTCGTCAAACGGAATCTCAGTTATCTTGTTGATATAGTTAACTTCAAGATCAAGCATGTTTTCTTGTTTACCAAGATAATAAAGCTTGTAGTTTGGTGTTTCTTCTTTAAATGATTGAAGCAGTTCATCTGTTAAATTGACTTCCTGTTTCTCACATCCAAAGAATAGCATACTCATAAAGACCAACAAACTACATACAAACATTTTAATCATTTTGCTTTTCATGGATAAACCCTTCCCTTCATAGTTCTCAAAGAAATGATGTTTATGCAATGATGATGAATAGCTATACGTTTATGATCTCTTACACAAAGATAGGCCACTTCACTTTCATATTTTATACCTTATTTGTCAATAAAAACAGGGCGTATATGTCACATAAATCATAAGTTACACTGAAAATGTATGTAAAATTCTTTCACATCTGCATCAGCACATGTATAAAAGAAAAAAGGAGATCATATATCTCCTCTCATGAACTACATCTTTTTGATTGTTCTTCCTTCAATATAGCCCCTATATCCTTGAGGTTCATATTGGAATCTATATCCACTTTCATCATACTGATATCCTAACACTTCAGGGTTGTACTTCTTAACTGATGCCATCACTTTAGATACTTCATCTCTAAAGTTCTCATCATCATAGGGTTCACCTTGGAATACAAGAATCTTTGTTTCTGGAAGTGTGATAATCTCATAACCTTCAGGAATAACACCTTTGTAATCTAGAGGTACTTCAACACCTTGAACATAGGTTGATGTTCCTTCTTTTCTTAAAGCATCACTTAACCACATACCCATGGGTTCATTGATGGCTTCTTTAATGCTTGTTAGTACACCAAAGATGTCACAACCAACCTCTTCACAGTACTGAAAATATTCGGTTGCTTCAATACCTCGTTTAATAATCGCTTTTCGTTTTGGTCTTTCAATGATTTGTACAAAAATCGTTTGTGTATCCATTCTTTGACGTTCTCCTTTTTGTTCTTTCTCAATGAGGTATGGCATAAAATACCTCATTGGAATTGGTGATTTTTGATATGCCTTTGGTGTGATATCAAATTCTTTCGAGAAAGCTCTTGTAAAGCCTTCATGTGAATCAAAGAAGAAATCGAAAGCAACATCAATAATCTTTATATCTTGATGATCTCTTAACATGATAGCTGAAGAAGTTAATCTCATCTTTCTAATAAATTCAAAGATACTCATACCGGTATGCTTCTTAAAGATCCTTGAAATATAATAAGGAGAGTAATGAACCTCTTTAGCAATTTCTGATAAGGTCATCTGATGATCGATATGTTGTTTGATATATTTTTGTATGTTGATTACCATTTCTTTTTCCACGTCATCACCATCTTCATTCTACTAAAGGACAACAATCATTTCTTGACCTAAATTGCGATACTACTTTTTCTTATTAGGATTTAGCTGATTAGCACGATTATCTTGATTAGCTTTATATTCCTTTGAATTCGGGTTCTTTTGGTTAGCATAGTTGTTCATTTGTTCTTTGGAATGAGTTTTACTAGATACTTTCGACATCAACTTCTACCTCCTTAACTGACTTATAACGCTCATAAGCTCCTGCGACTTGCTTAAAAGCATAGAATAACAAGGAAACATCGTCTGTATAACCTATTGCTCCTAAAAAATCAGGAATTAAATCAATAGGGACAACAAAATAAAGTAAAGCTCCTGCAATAATTGCAGTCTCTTTTGCAGTTAACTTAAAGTTAGACTTTCCAGATAATGATAAAGCTATCATTTGGATCATTGCTTTAATTTCGTCAAATGCACGTTTGACATGTTTATTATTTTTGACCTTGTTCATTGCATTAATCAGTAATTCTTTCAATTGAGCACGATCAAACTTCGCTGCTTTCTTTTGATACTTTTTCAACTGTGTATCTTGACTTAAAGTTAATTCATTTTCTTGTGAATTCATTTTTACCCCTCCATTTAGTATATTTTATCTTCATTATACAACTTAAATAACAAAAAACATCCTAGTTAATCACGAGAATGCTTAATAGAGATACACCGAATATAAAAGTTGCTTTGAGAAGGTTATCGATCCAAGTTAGTGAACCTCACTTGGCTTTATTAAATAGGATTATTCATAAAATTAATGGAATGGATTGCAATTTCATCATGTATACACTATAATAAATGACGTCATGAACACATTTCATGCCTAGATCCACACGAAAGGGGACATGTTATATGAATAAAAGAAATTTAGGAATTGTCTCAAAAGTGATGGAGGGCACTCACTAAAAACATAACCCTCCAAACAAACTAAATCTTGGAGGTTAAATACTTATGAATCAATTTGATTTAAACCTGTTTGGTGCAAACCAACAGGTCCTTTTGAGTGCATCAAAATATCCAGAACTATCTTTAGCACGTGTCACGGGAAAGTGGATGTATCAACATGTTGATCCATCAGACTATCCCACAGTTGGTGATTTTGTTATGGTTGATGATACAGAAGATGTTGCTATGATCCATCACTTATTAGATCGCACAAGTGTCATTGAAAGAAAGATAGCAGGGTTGACATCTGATACTCAAATTATAGCAACCAATATCGATGTTGTATTCATCTGTCAATCGATGAATGATAACTTTAATGAAAGACGACTTGAACGCTATTTATCCATGATATGGTCAAGTGGTGCACAACCCGTCATCTTATTAACAAAAAGAGATCTAGCAGATGATCCCATATCATTTATCGAAAAAGCTAGTCAAATCGCTATAGGTGTTGATCTCATCACATGTTCTGATCAAGAAGATGATGGATACAAGGAGTTAGATGATTATCTAAAGCCTTATCAAACCTATATCTTTATCGGATCTTCTGGTGTTGGTAAATCAACCATCATCAATCATTTACTCGGTAAAGATGAAATGCTAACCCAAAGTATTGGCTACCTTGATCGTGGAAGACACACAACAACCTATAAATCTTTATTTACAACACCAAGAAATGCTATTGTGATTGATACACCAGGTATGCGTGAAATTCAACTCGACCAAGCTGATTTTGATACATCATTTCATGATATTTATGAATTATCAAAATCATGTAAGTTTAGTGATTGTACTCATGAGAATGAACCTGGATGTGCAGTCATCAAGCATATTGAAGATGGACTTCTATCACCTGAGCGATTATATAACTACCAGAAAATGAAAAAAGAATTAAAGTATGTTGAAGAAAGACAAAAGTATTTAGAGCGAAAACGTCAAAAAGCCATACAAAAATCACGATGAAAAAAGCGGCAATCCTAAAGATTGTCGCTTTATCTCTTTTGGTTTTCTTCTAAGACATGTTCAATATGTTTAATAATTTCTTGGTATATTTCTTCTTTATATAAACTGAAGTAAAGTGATCTTAAGAAGCGTTTGATGTTATTCTGCAATATCATTTTATTTGGATAAATCATCTCTTTATCTTTGATGATAAACCCATCTAACCATGATTGGATTTCATCTTGACTTAGCCGATTTAAATCGAGTGTTTTTTTAATTGCTACAACACTTCTTTCATCTTCATTACAGATAAAGTCATGATGATCATTCATCATTTTTTGTTGGATAACATTAAAGATATTCAAGATATCTTTCTTTTTAAAATGTTCGACTTGAAGAAGTTGAGCAAATAAATCTGCACTATGTGCAATTGTATGAATCCAACCTACTTGAGGGGTATATCCTGTTAAGATACTTTCTTCCCTATAGTAATCCAAGAATCTTTTTAGTAAATGATTGATCTTATCTTCTTTGATGATACGATCTCTACGATGTACAAAACAAATGATAACAAGCTGTAACACAGTAAAGCTTCTTTTTAAAGCACTATAGGATTCTTTATTCTCTAAATCATAACATAAGTAGTCATCGCTGATAAGAAGATCTAAATAGTTTTCTAAATCAACTTCATTTAAGTGTTTATCATGAAATAGATGTGCTAAAACAGGATAAATGAGATCATCTCTAAATTTAGGATCGTGATGACCTATTAAAGGTAACGTTTTGTCAATGATATCTTTGGCATTATATCCTTTGATGTCATAGTTATTCTTTTGAATAACATGCAAGATCATTAAGAAATTATTTTCCATGTCACACCTCACTAATCAGTTAAGTAAACCACTGTTTGAAAATCATTATACCATCCATCTTCAAATCCTGTTGTTGGGCCATATAAAGCGATATGTATGGTGGCATCAGTTTGAATAAATGCACCAAATTCAATCGTTTGAATGCTTGATGGTACGTAGATATTTAAAAGTGATCTGCACATTCTAAATGCATACATACCAATATCAGTTAAACCATCTGGTAAATATATGGTTGCTCCAATAGATGAATTCATAAATGCCTCAGCACCTATCGTTTTTAACTCACTATCATTATGAAAGGTTACTGTCGTTAAGTTCACTGTATCCATAAACGCATGAGCATTAATGTTTGTTACCGTTTTTGGTATAACGACTTCTCTCATCTTACCACCCCTAAAATCAGTAATCACAGTAACAGGTAATCCTCTGAAAGTCTCAGGTATTTCAATAATACCTTCATATAATAAATCTCTTAACCTGACGTGGTAAACATTCTCTGATGCTGGTTGATTCATTGATAAATATTTAGGACTCCAAAGCGCATAAAGGGTGAGATTCGATTTATTTGCTGGTATAGCTCCCATAAACGGTTCTTGATATTGTGAATCATAGTACCACCACATCAGTTCAGCATCCTCATAAATAACTCCTAAATGAAGATCAAAATCAGATCCACTAGGTTGCCATAACACGGATGGAATTGTATACCCATTTCCTGTAACAAATTCTATTTCATAGACTTTTTCAGTTCTTCTTTCGTAAAGAACAACATCATGATTGGGCATTTCACTAAAATCAAAAGGTTCTGTTGCGTCTTCCTCATACCAACCTTCAAAAATATAATATGTATAGAAGGGTTCAAAAGGTAAGTATGATTCATATGTTAAAAAGATATGTGTTTCACTAATACCTGATGCATAGTGAAAAGTGATTTCATGGCGCATAGGTTTCCACTTTGCGTAAAGTATCACATCATTTGCTGGCATTCTCTCATTACCAGCAAATATTGATCTTTTAGCATCGAGATACCATCCTACAAAATCATATCCCTCTTTTACAGTAATATATCTTATTGTATCAAAGTATTCATTATAAGCTAAAGTTGTATCATCTACAGATGAACCACCATCAGTATCAAAGGTTATTTGGTAACGATTTATTTGATAAATGGGATATAACTTAAGATCCCCTGTCACAACAAAATCATCATCAATCTTTGTACCATCTTCGGTTTTCCAACCTACAAACTGATATCCTTCTTTTGTCATGTCATGATCAGTCAATGTCAGCTGACTTGTATCATCATGAGATAGTTGATCAACGATTGAACCTTGAGCATCAAAAAACATGATGTTATAAACATCTTTTTCTCGTTGACATGACATTAAGATAAACAATAAGCCAATCAAAACAATTATCTTTCTCATAAATCCCCCAATTTGATGTAAACTTTAAGTTTATTCTATCATAAGTGATAAAAAAAACGATACATGGTATCGCTTTTTTATCCTTTAATTGCCTGAGCAATCTCATCTTTTAAGTTTTTAAGTTGCTCTTCAGTTGGTGCGTATTGAATACGAATTGGTTTCATGAGACGTGTATGACCCATGCTTTCAAGTTCAGCATCTGCAAATTCAGTGCCTTGACCACTCCATCCATAACTACCATAAACGACATAACTGATATTCTTTGGATTTAAACCTTTCATATAAGCAAAGAAACTTGCAATCGATGTCATGAGTCCATTGTTTAATGTTGGAGAACCTACTGCTAAATATTTTGCATCCATCAAATCAACAATGATTTCTGATAGTGGTGTATGTCTGACGTGTCTAATGACTGTTGGAATACCAACTTCTACAAACGCATCTGCAACTTCCACTGCCATCTTTTCTGTACTTCCCCACATCGAATCATAAACAACAACCGCTTTTTCTTCTTTTTGATAAGTGCTCATCTTTTCATAGATGTCTAATGCCTCTTTGATATACTTTCTCCAAATCACACCATGACTTGGAGCAATCATATCCATCTCTAAACCTTTAATTTGTTTTAAAGCTCTTTGAGTCTGCATACCATAAGGTAGAACGATATTAGCATAATACTTTTTTAATTCATCCTTTAAGACATAGAAGTCTATTTCATCATCAAATCTTTCAAAGGATGCGACATGTTGACCTAACATGTCATTACTAAACAAGATTTTATCATACTTACTATAGGTCACCATATTATCTGGCCAGTGAACGAGTGGTGTTTGAATAAATGTTAAATCACGTTTCCCGATGTTAATGATATCATTCGTTTTAACAGGTAAAACGTTGATATCATGATAGATCCCCATCATGGATCTCACACCAGCAGGTGCTGATGCATATATTTGAACATTGGGTGCATACTTGATAATCTCTTTAATACCACTGCTGTGGTCTGGTTCACTGTGGTTTGAAATATAAACTTCAATCTTTGATGGATCAATGACTGATTTAATGCGTGAGATCATTTGGCTTGCGAATGGTTCATAGACATTATCGATTAATGTGACTTTTTCATCGATAATTAAATACGCATTATATGTACCACCACGACTTGTTGAATACCCATGAAAATCACGAAGATTCCAGTCGATCACACCAACCCAATACACATTTTCTTTTAACTTAATAGCTTTCATATGTTACTCCTTATAATTCCATTTTATTTACCAACAACATTATACGCCTAAAATGATAAAGTGGCTTTGATTTGCTTGACTTTTTTCAAGTAAAAAGGGATAGACTGCTATCCCTTACTTGCTTGTTGAAATATCAACTAAAATGTCTTTAATCAACTGACTAAATGATGCTCTCACTTGTTTTGCTACATCTAAGACTTCTTGATGTGATAATTTTTGGGGTAGAATGCCTGATGCCATGTTGGTTAAACATGAAATACCTAACACGTTCATACCTGCATGAGATGCAACTAATGCCTCTGGCACTGTTGACATGCCAACAGCATCACCACCTAAAACTGAAATCATTTTAATTTCTGCTGGTGTTTCATAGGATGGACCTGTCCACCATGTGTAGACACCTTCATTGAGTTTAATGTTATTCTTTTCTGCAACTTTTTTTGCAACATCTCTTAAACTTTTGGTATAGATTTCTGATGCATCTGGGAATCTTGGACCAAAGAAATCAACATTGGAACCAATCAGAGGGTTATTTGCAGTTAGGTTGATATGATCTTTGATCACCATCAACTCACCTGGTTTAAAGTTTCTGTTTACTGCGCCACATGCATTCGTTAAAATAAGTGTTTCAACGCCTAATAATTTCATCACTCTCACAGGGAATGTGACTTGTTGTAAGGTATAACCTTCATAATAATGATATCTTCCATTTAAAATGACAACTTCAATACCTTGGAGTTTTCCTACAACGAGTTCTCCTTGATGACCTTCAGCTGTTGGTTTCATAAAATAAGGAATACTTTCAAATGGAATTCTTACCGCATCTTCCATTTCGTCTGCTAACACACCTAAACCTGAACCTAAAATTAAACCAATTTTAGGATTGATTTTTGTTTTAGCCAAAATGGCTGATGCTGCTTTTTGATACATCTTCATGTCTTTCATAGTCTTCATCCTTTACATAATGTCATGACTCTATTATACCATGTGATACCTTTCCATTTTTCATCATAATGAAAATGATGTGTCTATTTTTTATTAGTAATAAACTCATAACTATGAACGCCGCACATATACTTAACATATGGCTTTTTCTGTTTTCATAATAAGATGAGAATGAACGTTGAGGTGTTTGATATGAAATACCGGATATAGTAATAATTGTGACTTGTGCAGCTGGTGATGTTGAAACAAAGATCACTTAAATCCTAGGGTACATTAATCCGGATTAGAATTAAAAAAGATCTAAATATAACATACTACAACCTCAAGAATTTGCAGAAATACTGGTTGAAGAGTTGAAAAAACTGTGGAGTTCTTTTTAGCGTTTAGCATTAAAAAGGACTATCAAACTGATAGCCCCTAAACTGTTGAGTGTTATTCATTCATCCTGATTTTTTAATGTTTTATAGCGGTGTTAATACTGTTTCGATAGACGAAATACTTGGTATAGAGAAACTCTAAAATAAGATTAGATACCATGGTTATGCCTAAGACTAAATATTCATTCCAATTGATGTTAGTTAACCTGTCTCCCCACCATGTCGATAATGGTGTAAAAATAAGGTAGAAAAAGGCTACTTTTATCATGGCAATCGGAATGTTATTTGCGGATTTAAATGTAAACTTTCGGTTTAACGTGAAGTTCCAAAGGACACTTAATGTTAATGCAATCAAATATGATGGCCAGTAGATAAATTTAACAATTTCAAATAACAGAGTAAACGATAAGAGTTGAATCGCCCCTGCAGAAATTGAAAATAACGTAAACTTAATCATTTGTGTCACGTTATCACGTGACTGTTGTTCCAAACGTTCTTGTTCCATAGTTAATGTCCTGTTTTAATACGCAATAAGCGATAGTAATACGCCATGACTGGACTAATCGTAAAGGTTAAAACCAAACTTCCGATATTCACAGCACCAAATGTTTGATCATAAAGATAATTCGAGAAATATCCAATCAATAAACCTGTTGAAATACCAATAAACTCAATAACGAGTCTAACATAGGTAATCTTTTTTGCTTTCGTGATTTTAACAAACATAAGCATCAGTTCATCAAATACGTAAGCTTTAAATGTTGATTTTACAAAGAGTGTCAATCCTAAGGGTAAGATGAGTAATCCAATTCCAAAAAATAAGATTTGAAAACCTAATTGTTCTGCAACACGATCATGAAAAATAAGTAAATTCCAGAAGTCAATGAAGATCGCAACCCCAAAGACAGGCACTAACATCATCAAATACTTCCATTTTCTTCGGTACAATAAAACAATGATCATAATCGTTAGTGCCATAACAAAGGACAGCATCCCCATGGTGATCCATGTGATTCCTTTCACATGATGAAACAATGTATAAGCATTGATATAAACTGTATCCCATGCTCCGGTACCCAAAGTTGAAGCTTTTAAAAGATTAACTGAAAACCCTAAGACAAAGAACCCCATGATATAAGTAAAGATGTTGATTTTCTTAAGATTGATCCATGTTGTTAATTTCTTCATGTCGTTTTCTCCTGTTTGAGTTTTGCAACGCGTGAATATTTAGGGTTAACGATATAACGGTCTAAATAATCAACAGCGCTTTGTATATTACAACTATTTTTAGCACGTACTGGTAATACATATCCAATATGATGTGCAACATCATATGCTTTTTCAACAAGATCAGGAACATGAAGTCCTGCCATCACAACAACATTGTTCATTGCGTTTTGAATACTAGCTGATTCATCTTGAATATGTATCTTAATGTGATCAAGTACGATTGCACCAAAAGATGTATCCAAAATATCAAGCGGTGTTTTTCTCAAATAGCCTTGAAATGTTGCATAAAATGCATATTTTAAATCAGGATCATCTGATTGAAAGAAATCTTTTAAACAAGAAAGACCTCCTGGAGATGTCAAAATCACATCAGCTAATGCCTGATCAACGACTGATGATGACCTTGCTTTTTTTGCATACAACTTAAAATCATCAACTTGCCATGATGATGGATCTTTAATGAGCACACTTAAAAAGATAGTTTCATAACTATCAATAGTTAAAAGTTCAGATGCTAAATACTGATCATATCCTATCGTTTTAGCAAGAGTTCTTAAATCAGTCACTTTAACCCCATATCGTTGTTGAAACTGATAGATACTATATATTTTTTCTACCTTATCTTGACGATGAAGATTTAAAAAATCTTTAATGTCATTAAGTTTCATATATACCTCAATTTTTTCTATACAACACTATGATATCACAACTCAAGTTTTAGCATCATGTGGAATTAGCTAAAGAAAAAAGACTTAAGCTTTTGAGTTGGCGCTTGCTTAAGTCTTTTCTTGTCCTTGATGGACGTCATTTAGATATATGATCGAAGGCAGAGAATGCTTGATTAAACGTTTATCGGGATTGAAAATCATCTGATGCCATGAAGATTGAAGTTTCTCTTTGTTTGCTTACGTTAAATTGAGCTAGTATATCTTTGATGTAATCGATCACAGTGTGTACAAAACTATTTGTTCTCATCGGTCATTACTCCTTTCATTACTCAATTATTTATAAATTAATTTATTGAATTAGTTTTTTACTTTTGATTGATTTTTTTAATTTACACTTTCATTATATTCATTCGATAATACCTTGTCAAGTGTTTTGTGATATTTTTATTAATTTTTTTAATTTTTATATTGATTTTATTAATTTATTGCTTTATTTTATTAATATTATCTATTTTTATTTCGTTTTTATAATAAAAACACCTCATCTCGATCGATGAAGTGTCTTTTTTTATATGGTTTATTAATTATTTGTTCTTTGCAATATTGATTTCTTCAATAAGGATGCGTTTCACATCATCACAAAATCCTACAAGATCTGAGCGATATGAACCATGTGATGTCTCAATGATGATCGTCCCGTATTTATAGGTAATACTACGATGCCGTGCGCGTTTACTGTCAACACGCGTGATGTCAGTCAATTTAATTTTTTCTTCTCTTTTTAAATAATGAAGATAAAGATATGTGCCATCTGTTGTGATGGTATCTTTTGGACTGATCAGAAGTTTAATCATGGGATAGAACAAAAAGATGCTCACGCCACCTACAATCACATAGAAATACGTTGGGATATCTTGTTCTTCTCCAAAATATAAAGCATAGATCAGAACACCTACTAGAACTAAAAAACCAAAACCTGTTACATACAATTGATTGTATGCTTTTTTAGCTAAAACTTTCATATTGTGCACTATCCTTTGTTATGAGTTTTCATGACTATAATACAATAACAACTACAATAAAGATCACAATCGCAACAAAAACGATCACCGTAATCCAATTTGCAAGTGACATACCTTTTGTTCTTCTTGTTTCTTTTTTCGTGTATTTATCGAGATACTTATCTTCGACACCACTTTTATCCCAGTAACCACCTGGTCTAGGTATTTTCAATACAATCATCCCCCTTACTAATACTTCGTTTATATCATACCACTTCTCAGATTAATCTTCAAATTCACAATGGTGATTGACAAAATCGTCTATATACGTGTACACTTAAACTAAAAAAGGAGAACTATAATGCCACTCAACTTGGAATATGTGACCCTTAATCTATCAACACTTGCACTAACCATGGGGGAAACACAAGAAAAAGCAGACGCTTTATTAACCACTTTCGCTGAACAACAAGGTATTACTTTATCTGACATCTACTTTTTTGAGTTCGTTGTTTTACAAGGATCAAAAAAACATGTCACCTATTTATCTATAGCTCCTGTACCTGATGGAACAGATTCCAAATCAGGTGTTCAAGTTGGACAACTTAAACACCAAAACTTTGTTAAACTCGTCTTTGATGAAGAAAACTTTAGACCTACATTAGAAGATCCTGATTTTGGTAATCATTTGAAAGAAGCTTTGAAAGAAAAAGGTCATCAAGTCGATATGTCAAGAGTTTATGGACTGATGAAAAAAGAAGGATCTCAATATATCGTCTATTTCCAATATAAATAAAAAAATAGTAGGGGGATTTTATGAATCAAAACGATTTAGTTTTATCCAAGTGGGTAAAGATTTCAGTTTATGTCTTATTAGGATTTTATGTTCTTATGCTAGGTTATGGGATTTACCTACTATCTTCCATCAATGAGAGCACGCATTGGGGAGCAGCATTTGTGAATGCTATTGCAGGTGTTCTGTTCGTCATCAACGGTATTATTTGTACATTGCTACTCTTGATTTTGATCATCTTACAATGGTTATATTTTAAAAATGTTCATCCTTTGGAATCAAGAGTTAGAACACTTCATATGTTTCAAAAGGTGGTTATGGGTGTTGTCATGTTGACCGTAATCTTTTGGCTGATCATAACAATGAGAAATCCAGTTGCCATCGTACCACTAGTGAGTATGATACCCTCATTTCTTAGTATATTTATCTTTATCTGCTCATCTAAGTACCCCTTAATTGAAAAGAACGTATAAAAAAAGGAACACCTCAATCGTTTGTATTGAGGTGTTTTCTTTAACTTTCATTTGCTTTTTTAAAATAAACCAGTAGTGCTGATAGTAGTGAACCAACAGCTAATAGAGCAGATAATACACCATAGATCATAAAACCAATTGCTCCCCAATCATCAGCAACCAAACCTAATGCCCAAAACATGATGCCAATGACAAAGAAAATGACTGGTAAAATAAATACATACCATTTCTTCTTTTTAACTAACCAAAGATTAATAAGATATGTGATACCAAATACAATCGCTACGGGAATACCCAGTGTAAGTGCTTGAGTAAAGACATTTAACACCATAAAATGACCTCTTTTCAATAGTTAAGGTCATTGTATCATATTCTATGTATCTGTCAATCATTTTGATAATCAAACTATTGTAATCATCAAAAGAAGATCACGAGAGCAAGAATGATCAAAACGATGACTCCAAATGCAACCCATGTGACTATGTCGACGGCACTGGCAGATTTTGATTGCACAATTTTTAGATTAGCGTCAGCTAAATCTCCCCGATCTTTGATAGCATCCAAGTTATTGGCTTGAAGATTTGGATTATGTCTTGGTACCATTTTTGCCATAGTTAATACCCCCCTGTTTTTTCTTTATTATATTACAGCAAGTCACATAATACCATGTGAGTTTACCGATTGATCTTGCTTCATACCCTTGAGTAATAAAACACTATAAACAGCAACACCTATTGCTAAAATAATCGTTATCACAACAGTCACTGTATCAAAACGGTTATTGACTGTACCTAACTCAAACATAACTTGACCAAAAAAGTTATAGGTCGCATGTAACAACATGACCAACCATACATTCTTTGTTTTTAAATACATCACAGCCCATAACATCCCCATCAAAAAGGAATAACCGATTTGCTCGATAATGACGTTCATGGACGCTCCTTCAAATACATTTAAAATATGTAATGAGCCAAATATCAATGACGAAAAGACAATTGCAAGTAACACGCCATATTTTCTATTTGAAAAAATATCGAGTAAAACAAATAAGAGAATACCTCTGAATAGGATTTCTTCAAAGAATCCAATACTTAAGCATTCGATGAAAAATAAGAAAATACGATAAACAGGTTCATTCAGTTCAGTTCTTCCCTGAAGAAATGCACTGATTGGAAAATTATTAATCGAAATTAAAAAAGCAGGAAGCATCACTAAAAGAGATTTACCCGCTTGATTAAACTTAAACATATCTCGATATCCTAAAAAATATAAAACCATGATAAAGATTGTGCCTATACCAAGACGTTTGAATGTATCTATGATCATGTGAACATCTGTTTCATGACCTAAGAACCCAAAGTCAACCAATTCTAAAATGATGACGAATGCCACCAAAAAGAGTAATGTTATCTGTTGACTTAGTTTGAGTTCAATTTTTTGTTTCATCTGATCTTAACTCATATCCTTCTTGTGTGAGATATGGCGATAAACGAGATATCCACCCAATATGATCATCAACAAACTGATGGCTTGTGATGGTGTTGGAAATACATTATACTCTGTTTCAAACAGTGAAAGGAAAATACCTCTATCGTCACCGCGAATAAATTCAATCATGATACGCCATATACCATAACCGATTAAATAAACTTCTAGTTCACGATTTTTAAATGAATGAACACGATTTAATACAATAAATAACATCGATAAAAAGAAAGCTTCGAAAAGTTGTGTTGGAAATATGGTTTGATTAGGAAATGCATCATGCGCATGACCATGAGGGAAAATAACACCTAAAAATGAACTTGTGGGTATCCCATAACAACATCCTGCACAGTAACAACCCATACGACCAATAGCATGCGCTAAAACGACACCTGTGATCAAGATATTCATAATCTTTCTCATATCTTTATTGTCATCTTTATATAAGAATTTCATCAGAATCAAGAAAGCACCTACACCACCAATTAAAGCACCTAAGAAACTCACGGTACCAAATGTCCATGTACCTTCTTTAATGGTGTGAAAAACACCATCGAGTAAAAACGAAAAACCTAATGCACATAATAAGCTTCCAACAATGATATAAACGATACGATTGGTTTGTTGCTTACTAAAACCTTCTTTATCTAAACGCTTTACAACATAGACAATCATTAAAAATAGACCGATAAAAACTAATAAATCATACATCGGTATGTTGTAACCAAATATTTCAGGTAATAAAAAGGGATACATGACATCAGCTCCTTGTTAACATCATTCTATCATAAAGCAAGTCGGTGCTATCTCATTTTGAATGATATTTTCACCAATGAAAAAACAAAAAATGAATCAGTTTATACTATGTATAAAAAAACCATTCACATTAATGAATGGTTTTATAAGAATGTATTAAGTTTATACGCCTTGTTGTAGCATTGCATGGTAGACTTTTAAGAAACCTGCAATGTTAGCACCTGTAATTAAATCTTCTGGACTGCCTGTATATTCTAATGATGCATCATGACACTTCTTGAAGATCTTCTTCATGATATCTTTTAATCTTTGGTCAACTTCTTCAAAACTCCAATTTTGGAAAGTTGCATTTTGAGTCATTTCTAATCCTGATACAGCAACACCACCCGCATTGGATGCTTTACCTGGTGCAAACAATACGTTATGTTCTCTGAAATATTGTGTCGCTTCAATGGTTGTAGGCATGTTAGCACCTTCTGCTACTAACCAACAGCCATTCTTAACTAATTCTTGTGCGGATTCTATATAAATTTCGTTTTGTGTTGCACAAGGCATTGCGATATCACATGGAACTTTCCAAATATCTTTGGTGTTCTTACTATACGTAGCTTCTGGATGATAGCTTTGATATTTATTCATAACAACATCGTTTGATTTAGATAAGCTCTTGATCAATTCAAGGTCAATACCATTTTCATCATGGATGACACCAGAGATATCACTCATAGCAACCACTTTACCACCGAGTTGTACAACTTTTTCGGCTGCCATCGATCCAACTTTACCGGCACCACTGATGATGACTCTCTTGTTCTTAAATGAATCGTTGCGGTATGTCTTTAACATTTCATCAACAAAGTAACATAAACCATAACCGGTAGCTTCAGCTCTTCCTAAAGAACCACCTGATTCAATACCTTTTGATGTGAATGTGCCACTGAATTCATTTTCGATACGTTTGTACATACCATACATGAAACCAATTTCTCTCGCTCCAACACCTAAATCTCCTGCAGGAACGTCCATTCTTGGACCGATGTGACGATATAATTCAAGAATATAGTTTTGACAGAAACGCATAATTTCATTGTCACTCTTACCAGCTGGATCAAAGTCAGAACCACCCTTTGCACCACCCATTGGTAAACAGGTTAATGAGTTTTTGAACGTCTGTTCAAAACCTAAGAACTTCATAATTGATTCATTGACTGAATGATGGAATCTGATACCACCTTTATATGGTCCAATCGCAGAGTTAAACTGAACTCTCATCGCACGATTGACTTGAACGTTACCTGAATCATCTACCCACGAAACTCTAAACTTGATAATTCTTTCTGGTTCACACATACGTTCAACAATCGCATTCTTCTGAATTCTTGGATCTTTAACTACCAATAGATCGATGGAAGATAAAAATTCCTCAACAGCCTGTAAAAACTCAGGTTGATCATGATACCGCTTTGATAATGCTGCAAAGACATCAATAAGATACGTACTTTTAAACAATTTGAATGACCTCTCTTTTCTTATGATAAAATGCGTATTCTCGCATATTGACACGAAGTAAAACCGACGGCACGGTTGTTTGGCCGCCTTCATTAAACTTAGTTATCTACATTGTATATTGTTCATTTGACATACAAAAAACGCTATGTTCAAATGCAGATGATATGTTTAATTTCATGGTTTTTATCTCACTACCTCTATTATACAATGAAAGCGCTTTATTTCAAGTCTAAAGGTAACTTTTCACAATAAACCATAATTGATGAGAAACTTACTGAAAATTTTCTTTGATGATAGATCATCATGAAAAAAGGAATCTAACTTCGATTCCTCTTTAGAGACTACTTATATTGCACAATTTTAGGCATAGCTGTTAACGTAAAGTTTGCTGAGTTAATACGGTACGTATTGGTGCCATCGCCTTCAATTTGTTCAGGGTTTGTAAAGTAGAGTTCTGAATTACCTTCAACCATCACTCCTAATAAGCTTGTGATGTTGATATAGATTTTAATTTTAGTAAACACATTGACTTCTGTTGGATTATAGAATGATGAATCCTTTTTAATAATTAAATTGATAATGACATTATTACGTTTGGTTTGTTCATTATAAAGTAAGAACGCGCGAGATTCTTTTTGGGATGGTGGTGTGATAAATTCATAGTTTTGTCCACTTCTTTCAAAACGTAGTTTATCAAACGTAATGGAGGATACAATCTTACCTTCAACCACACGAAATGGAATTTTTAATGATACGAACCTGTAGTTATCTGGATTTTCATAAATATCTTCTTCTGATGTTCCTTCTTCGAACATATGAAACATCATACTTTTTCTCTCTAATGTTCTTGCAATATAACGTTCTGATTCACCATAAATCAACATGCGGTCCATGAATTCAATAATCGAATAGTTAGAAGAGGCAAATTGTAGTTCTCTAAAAAGTTCAGCGCGTCTATTGGTATCATCATTGATTCTTACAACCGTTCGATTATGTAATAAGATGAGAAGTGAGAAAAGTGTTGATGATAAAAAGGCTGCAAACGCAACAAAAACTGTGGCAACACGAATACCAATAACGTTAAACATTTGATCAAGTTCGTCGCCAAAAATAAGCATGAGTACTGCGAGAATAAAAACTGTCATCCCTGCAATCGCAATGACAGCTATAATGATATTTCTTTCTTTTTTCAAATCCATCACAATCTTTCTTTTGATGGTGTAAGGCCCATCATTTTCATCTATTATAGCACCTTTTTTTAAAATGGCAATATAATCGAATGATGATATGTTTTAATCGTTAAGAACTGGATATATTCCTAAGATTTTAACTTCAAAATCCTTTTTGATCTGATCAATGATGATATCGATTTGTTTATGTTGAGATTCTTCAATCATCAATTCTAAAAAGAAATGATACGTGCCTAATTGCTTTTTTGTAGGACGCGACATGATTGAGATTAAATTAATGTTCTCAGCTGCAAATTCTTTTAAGATGCCATAAAGTAATCCAGGTCGATCGTTATACGGTGTAATCACAAACGACATTTTCATCTCTATGGATGGTATGATACGTTCTTGTCTATGGGATAAGATTAAAAATCTTGTTTGATTTGATGCTTCGTCAGCAACATCATGTATCACATGTTCATAACCCTCAGATACATGATGAGGTATGATAGCTCCAGAACATAAATCTTTTTGATATCTTTTTAGAGATTCGTGATTGGAATCTGTTACTACAACATGGATGTCGTTTAAGTTTTCAATAAACGATAGACATTGATTTTTCGCTGCATATTGAACATATAATGTCTTAACAGTTTCATGATGAACATAATCAAAGATGATGGGGATCTTGATTTCTGCAATCCCAACGAGATCATGCTTTAATATTAAATCCATGTGTTGTTGAACATAACCTTCCAGTGTATTTTCAAATGGTAAGATGACATAATCAACTTCATAGATATGCTTAAACAAATCATGCATACTTTCATAAAAAATGGGGTGTAATGGATGAAGGATGTATTTTTCAAATCGTTCATAACATAAATATGAAAATGTATCTTTAGAACCTAAAACACCAACTGATTTCATGTGCATGCCATCCTTTTCATCGATTATACACATGAATGTACTCATTGTAAATAAAAAAATAACAATTCATGACGAATTGTTACTTAAGACTTTCTTCTAATCGATAATAAGATACCTAATGCCATGGAAAGATAGCTTGCCATAAGCACTCTATAAGTGGCCGGTAACATGAAGGTGATGGTATGTGCAGGTATCCAAAAGAAAGGAATGGTTTTTAGTATTACAAATGAAAAGAAAAACTTAAAATCAATCCGATCAACAACATGATTCAACTTGATGTGTTTCATCTTTTTCAAGGAACCCTCAGATAAATGAATATAGGTATCTGTAATCCGATGGAGCATCATAAATGTTGGTGCGAAGATTAGATTCATGGTTAAACTCACCATAAATGCATAGCATAAATTGTTCAAAAAGAGGTTTTCAAAAAAGACTCTCTCATGAAATACAAACTTGATCCCGCCATCAAACAGAGGAAAAACAAACACAAATGTCATACCGATAAGACCCCATACGATGGCTTTTAAAAATAAGCCTGGGTCACCAAGATAGGATGTTGTCTTTATTCGTCTAACCAACGTTTCTCCCATGCTTGCTAAAACCATGGTCTTCATAAATCCCATGAAATAGGGGTAATTAGTCGTCAACTTAACAAAAATTGGATTCGTGATTGGTAAAAAAACAAAAAGTGAAATTGCTAAAAGAACTGCTGCAAATAAAATATCTTTATACTTCATGTTAACCTCATGATTGATGTTTTTTAAACCACTTAGAAAAATTAATGTGAATGGTGTGTGCTACTTGAACTGTGTGATGATGTTTGATGGAATATCACATCAATCAAAATCACTAAAGCAACATAAAATGCTACTTGTTGATCATCCATAATACTGATTTCATAAGAATCACCCCATGAAATCCATTTCTTATGAATACTCATAACTTCGTTACCATTATTTGTCACATGGAAATCCCGTTGCATAATCTGTCCAACAACTTCCATCTCACCAAATGTGCTATGGATCGTTAGTTTACCACCAAAGAATGTGAAATTCTTTTTAATGGTTGCTAAAACTTCACCATCTGGTGTAAAGAGATTGTATTCAGGTAAAAAGCGGAAAAGTTTACGTTCAAAATGATATAAAAGCTGATCATCTTTAAACATGTCCATCTTATTCTTAATTGAAAAGACTTGTCCTTTCACATGATAAATCAGATTTTGGTTTTCATCAAAAATATTATATTTTTCACCAAAAGAAAAGACTTTTTGTTTCATATAAAACTGTTTCATGGCAACATCTCCTTTAACATATAACTAGACATTTGAGTATCTTATATAAAAAGTATACCAAAAACACATAGTGTTGTGATATTTATGTCTCATCTTAGGTATCATAATCTCACATATTCACGAAAACCAAGGCAAAGATATTGACTTATTATCATAAAATGATAACCTTGAAGCATAAACTAATGCAATAACTTCGGAATTAGGTAGTGTCAAGAAGTTTGTGTAAATGAAATGAATTAAAGTATTAGAACTCTCTTTAGTGCTTTTAAGATTTTGAAGCGCGACGCTTAATTAAACATGTCATTCAGTTCAGCAGTCACAAGTTTAAAGCCTTTATGAA
>Ga0116152_10001324_pt1 | contig 20441 bp, 24 predicted proteins | sample AD_UKC119_MetaG_FD_89894 | JGI IMG/M metagenome (GOLD analysis project Ga0116152, IMG submission 89894) | Active sludge microbial communities of municipal wastewater-treating anaerobic digesters from Hong Kong - AD_UKC119_MetaG | ecosystem: Engineered > Bioreactor > Anaerobic > Digestate...
CAAGCATTGCCACGGTAAGCTGAATTAGTCATATTTTTCAGTAACTTGTAATTCAGCAAGACGTCAATATTTGTTATACACTTGTTATGCAAAAGCTGTTTTGCGGACGAGTGTGTAGCAAATGTCAGACAAAGAGCAGGTCGAACACTGCGAGTCATTGCAGGACGGCAAGCTGTACGTATTTCCGCGTAGCGGTATCTACCAGGCGCGCGTGTACAAAGGTGATCGGCGATACGTCTATCGCAGCCTGAAGACGCGCAGCATCGCCAAAGCACGTGAGCGTGCGATCAAGTTCTTCTACGAAGTCGAAATCAAGCTGGAAGAAGGACTTCCAGTTCAACAGAAGTCATTTGCCGAAGTCATCAAAGAGTACGTCGCACTGCGCCAACGGCAATACGACCGTGCGCAACAAGACGTAATCAACACGTCAAAGCAAGAACAAACCAGCATCTACATGCTTCGACAGATCAAGCGTGTGGTGAAGTTTTGGATTGAGTACTGCGGCAAGAAAGCGATCGACAAGATCGACAACGCGGTTTTGCAGGAATACATCGCGTGGCGCAAGGACTACTACCTTCGATTGCCCAAAGACCAGATCCCAAAGAACGCACGACTGAATCCTGCAGACAAGACGCTGGAATGGGAAACCACGCTTGCCAAGACGATACTAAAGTACGCGCAGGAAAGGGGGTACAGGGGAGCGGTGCCGCTGCCAACGTGGCGTTACAAAGCGGAAAAGAAGATTGTACGACCTGCGTTTACGCTTCCAGAGTACAAGCGGCTATACGAGGGTATGCGTCGATGGATTAGAGAGACAGATAACAAGGAACGGCGCTATACGCGAGAATTGCTGCGTGACTATGTGTTGCTGCTGGCGAACAGTGGTATGCGGGTTGGGGAGGCAAACAACCTACGCGATAGCGACGTGATTGAGTTCAAAGACGAGCTGGGACGAAAGAACTACATGTTCAACGTCAAGGGCAAGACAGGTAAGCGAGTAGTAATTCCTCGCACGAATGCGGTGCGCTACGTCGAACGAGTTCGCAGGCGCAACGCAGAATGGGAAGCGGTTTGGAGCGCGAACGCCAACAAGACGCGACGCAAGAAGATCAAAGGCGATTGGTTCTTCCGCATGCCAGACGGAAACAAGGTGCTGACGCTCATTGACCAGTTTCAGGTTTTGCTTGAATACGTTGGATTGACGACGAATGCGGACGGTGAGCGCTTTACGTTGTACAGCCTGCGGCATTTCTACGCAGTGCAGATGCTGCACAAGAGCAAGGCGACGGTATGGGATATCGCGCGCAACATGGGAACTAGCGTGCAGGTGATTGAGAGCTATTACGGGCGTCAGGCTACACCGCTGCTGCTGGCTACCAAGCTGGGCGGCGGCTAAATCGCGCTCGGGGTGTCCCACGCGCTGTAAGCGTCTTAGCGCTTGCGTCAGCACGGTAGTGCTACTCGCGTAGCGCAAAATGCAGATCGCTCGCTGCAGCGCAGCACAGCAGGCGCTTGAGTGCCATCTACGCTAAAGAGCTGTCCTAATCAGCCGCTATCCTCCTTGAACTCAAGCAAGGAATAGGCGCATGAATGAACAGCAGGAAGCCGCATTAATCGAGCAGCTTAAACAGCTTTCAGAGCTAAACGACGAAAACGTTTTGAAGGCTGCATCACTTGCGTTCGCTAAGATGGCTATCTTTAACCCACGCACGTTGAACGATTGGGTAAGCGAACAAGAGGACTTGGTAAAAGGAATTCCTAAGACAGGGACCAATTGGTTTATCGAAAAATCCAACCTGACCAATGATTGGGTTCTGCGTGCTGTGAAGCGAAACCTAACCGATGTAAAGCGTTTAAGCAGCAGTCGAAAGTACAAGTCCTTTACTCAGCACTTCATACGTACTCGCTTATCACTTACGTTACACGCGATCAAGCGTTTCAAGGAGCGTTCGCTGATCACTCATTTAGAGCCGGAATGGATATGGGATATTCCGTGGCTTGACGAATGGTGCGACCACTTACCAGGGATCAATATAGCAACAAAGAAACAGCGAAAGGATTGTTTGATGCCGTTCAAGCATGGTGCTTTCTTAGGTGCTGTTGTTCATCAGATTGATGCTGAGGCTCTAATCAGGTTTAGGCGTGGGAAAGCGCCAGAGGCCGATGATCGTGGAAAGTCTGGTTTCGTAGCGATGACTTACGTAGGAGACGATCAGCTTCGCGTAGAGCAGCGTGCGGTGTGTGATGCAGTTACAGCAGGCGAATATGACGAGGCGGCAGCTTTGCTTAATGCGATCGCAGAAGCAGATGTATTCGACTACACAGAACGCGGCATAGATGTCTTCAAGGAGACAACCAAATGAAGATTGAGCTAAAGCAAGAATACATGGTTCGACATGTCCGTAAGGTCGAAGTTGAGGTGCCTGAGGACATGGAAGAAGACATGGATGACGTGATTACCGATTGGGTAATGCAGCAGGAAGAAGAACTAGATTGGGAGCATGAGTCATACGAAGACCATTTTCAAGGCGTCATCTACTCCGAACCGCATTGGTACGAGACTTTTCCATCAATGCTCGAACGTGCATTCCGCAGCAACAACAGACCCGACGCGACCGATACTGGGATTTACGAAACAATTGAGGATATGAAGAAGCAGGGCATAACGCTGCCGTCAGAAGGCACTTTCGAAGCTGTCGCTCCTCACCTGTCTAACGTGCCAAAAGACGTGATCGAAAAGGCCATCGTCGCCGCACGGCTGAAAGGATTGTTCTGAGTAAGGATGCAATTAAAGCATCTGCTTGCCGCGCCGATACCTACGCTGCAAGGACCATCACAGGAGGCTCCAAATGGCTCAACTTCCAGCAATGTTTGCGAAGATCGCAAAGAACGCAGTTACTCACGCCAAGCCAGCTCAGGCCGCTCGTAAGCCCGCAACGTTCGAATCGGCAAAAAGCAATATCGTTCAGGCAATCCAAAAAAATATCGACATCATCAACGAGCACAGCGAAGCTGAATTGATCGCAGGCAAAATCAACTGGCCTGCAGGCGACAACGGCGAATCGAAGCCGTTTCTGACGATGTTCAAAAAGACAGGACTTGGATGGGAAGTCGGTTGCCGCTACGGCAACGGTTACGTCGAGCACTTCTTCAATACTGGCATTACCACTGTCGATGGGCTGTCGAAAGAAGAAATGGTCGCTTACTTGGAAATGATGACCAATTATGTGCAGTCTGGCAAAGCCGACAAGCCACTCAAAGTGGCATTCAACGCGATGCAGGAGCGTGTCGCTAAAGCGCGTGCATCGCGCGCAGCGAGCAAGTAGTCGAACGCGAAGTCCAACCACAGCATATCAACGGCACTTTCTAGTGCCGTTTTCTTATCGATGGTTGTCTGAATCAATCACGCTGCGGGCGGCCTGTGGAGTTCAAAGAGGTGTTTTTCTGTGCATTTTTGGATGCGCGGTTGCGCCTGACAATAGAGGCGCGCTTGCTTGCTAATGCGGCCTTTTTTTGCCCTTCCTGCCGCTTTCGCCGTTGCTCAAGCTTATGTTCAATGTGTGCCCACGTCGCGTCCAGCATGAATTTGATGAAAGCAACCTGATCGTCAGCATCTGCGAACTCGCGGTATCTCATGTCGACAGACGATAGTAGGAAAAGCGGCGCGAAATACGCTCGTTAGCTTTTGTTGTCCGAAATGCTCTGACGCTTTCAACCAGATCAAGTAAGTGCTTATGTGTACGCACGAAGTACGGGTAGCGATTGCTTGCGAAGATCGTCGCTGTGGAGCGTAAAGCGTGTTCAAGCGTTATTAGTGTCTCTGTACTAGGTTCTCGTCTGCGCGCCTTTAGCATGCTGTAGTAACTTGGGCTACGTCCAAGAAAATCCTCGCTGAACTCGTGTGCGGTTCGGCAAACGTTATCATTCTTTAGTTGTTCAAAGACGTCCTCAATTATCATATTTCTGTACCTCAATATGTTATTCCTAACTATTTAGCAAAAAAATTCCGATCAATTGGCGAAATGCTAAATAGTTAGCATGAAACACCTCTCGCCAAAAAATTGCCTCTTTGATCCACCTGAATTAGAGAAATCGGCGGAGGGTCGCATGCGGCACGAGACGGCGAATTGGGTAACTTGCAGCGGCGTTGATTTTACTCATGCCATAACGTTGACGTTTGCGGAGGAGTTAAACGATCGGATCGTTGCTGAAAGGCGTTTCGGCGTTTTTATGCACATGCTGAACGGGAACTTGCTCAGGCGTGCATACACAAAGGGGAATAAGCGCTTGGAGGTATTTGCAGTACTTGAAGGACTGCAAAGCAAGTACAAGCGATTGCACTATCATTGTGCAATACGTTTTCCTGATCATGCTAGTGCCAGGCGTGTGCGTGAAGAAATACAGCATTGCTGGAACAAAGCAAACAAAGCCAGCGAATGCCGAATCGACGTTCGAGCGTGCATAAGTGCTGGATGGGTCGAATATTTAACAAAAGAACTAAAAATGCTGGACTCGACGAGTATCAGCGAGCATTGCCATTTTTGACGACACGTCACTTGTACTGCGCGGTTTTGCCTGCAAGGAATGGAGATGGAAAGTAACGGGACATCAGCAATTGACGTCTTGTTAGATTAGTAATGCTTAAAATAACTCAATTCAGTTCAAACACTTCAACATCAAACAACAAACAAAGACACATTACAAAACGTTATTCAGCGATAAACGTAGGAACAACGAATAATGTTAAGTAATGCATAATCTGTAACATTATCTGGCAAGTTATTGAAAGAAATGCGGATTATTGCTGCACGAAAATAGGTCGCGACAAATAATGTTTGGTCGTACTGTTATTGCTAACAAAAGCTAACATTACGAGGCGACAGATGAAGCAGGCACGCATACTGACAGCAGCAGAATTCAAGCGGGTACTTGCAGTGATTGATGTGCATCGGCATAGCGAGCGCAACAGAGCGATTTTCAACTTGAGCTTTTTGGGTGGCTTGCGAGCGTGCGAGATCGCTGCATTGCGCGTGGGCGACGTGGTGGACGACAGCTATAAGGTGAAGACGCAGATCGTACTGCACGCAGGGATGACGAAGGGAAACGAGAGCAATCGGATCATTGTTAGCTCTGCATTGCAGAAGGTGCTACAACGCTACGTAGACGCTGTGTGCGCGTCTAAGGCGCCAAATTTGCCGTTAATCGAAAGCCAGAAAGGCGGTGCATTCAGAGCGCTTACGATTGTCCAGTTGTTCGCGAAGTTCTACGCGAAAGCAGGTATTGCAGGTGCCAGCTCGCACAGCGGGCGGCGGCAGTTCATCACTGCATTAGCAGAAGGGCAGATCAATGTGCGCGTGATTCAGGCGCTTGCACGACATAAGCATGTAAACACGACGATGAGATACATCGATGTCAATGATGTGAAACTGCAAAACGCAGTTGAAAAAGTATTCCTCTGATCGAAACAGCATGGCTTACATTGCTCAATTGTTGGCTATAGACTGTGGTGGTAACCTTGCGAGCAATACTGCTACGCAGAAAGGAGTGGGTGTGCATAGCTTATTTAAAGCAGGGCTTGTTATGTTTCTTGCCGGTGTTGTTCTCTGGGGATGTTCAGAGTTCTCGAATCCTCAACGCTTGGTGGATTCTGCGGAAAGGGCGGTTCAAAGGCTGGAGCCAGGAAACGTTTTAGCCTACGTTCATCCTGATGAGAGGTCAAGGTTTTCAATGGAAGACTACGGTGGATACACTTTTGCTTTTCACAGGCGGAAGCGAGTTTATGGCGATATGGAAAAGATTTGCAAGTATGATGATGAAGCAGCCAAATGTATTTTGGCTAAAGGAAAGTTCAGTTACACATATAACCTCGTATTCGATTACGAGAGATGGTGGATATCAAGTGTCGATTACTCTACTGAGCTGATCATGGCGTGGCAGAGCATTCTTAATGAAAGCGCTGAGGCAAGCCAACAGTTGCGATTGCTTCAAGAGGAAGCGCAAAGAAAAAAAGAAATGTTATCAGAAGCCGAATTTGAAGAATACATAGCCGACGTCTACAAGAGGAGCGCTGATTTAACAGAAAAGTGGAACGTGTGGCGAATTACCAATTCGAATCACAACGTAGACTAGAGCTACGTAGTAGCTAGGTATGCATCGACGATCGCGATATTGCGTGGAGCGTCCGATACTAGAACGCGCGGCGGCAGTTCATTACTCCGTTGGCAGAAGGACAGATTAGCCTGCGGATAATTCAAGCGTTCGCAAGGCACAAGCCCGTGAACAGGACCATGCAGCACATCGGCGTGAACGACTGGTCGTTGAAGAATGCGGTGGAGGTCGTGGGTTTTTGATTGGTTTTGCGATTGCCCGTTTGGAAACCGAAGTGCACAAAATTGAGATACCTGAAAGCATAGTCGGAGACGCAATATCGATGGCTTTGTCCAATGCGTCAGCGGCGAGAGGTGATTTTTTTCACGAAGTCCGAAAATCATTTCGGATCTTGCTTGGAAAGCAATTCGAATCTTGCGGGTTGTCAGCTAATCCCATGGGAACACTTGGTTTTACGAACTATCTCAACCGTGCCACCTACAAGAAGTACGAGTCTATATGGAGAACTACTGGATGGGACAACAGTATTGACGTTGAGTTGGACTTGGAGTTCTGTGCCAAGTATGGACATGATGACTACAGCCTACGAGCATTGAACTATTTGGATCGAACGCCATCGTCGCTACCTGCGTTGGCTTCATTGGAAGGGCTGGCGACCATTGGGAACATCCTGCTGCTTGTTGAAAACGGAAACTACGAGGTAGATGTTGTTTTTGGAGATGGTATTCGCGCCATTGGCTATGCATATGATGTTTCGAGTCGAAAGAAGAAATCGTACTTCTGCTTGTTTGGCGTCTCTTTCGAGCAATCTTTGATCCGTGCAGCTTCGGATAAGCAGAGAGAGAGTCATACGGATGACGTTGCCGATTTGGATGAGATCAGGCTGGGGACTATCGGATTCCCAGTGCTGTACATCGATAGGGTTACTGGCAGGCTTTTTACGTGTTCATGTTTCGACGGTCAGTTCGATACGGCGCAAGACTTGGAAAGACGGATACCGTACGGCAACAGCGAAGAAGGCCTGATTGAGCAGATTAAGAATATTGGGATAGCAGACTCGATCTGCCACTATTGCAATGGGGGTATTCCAAAGTATGAATACGGAAATAGTATGTACTATTCGTCATTCCTTCAAAGATATCTTCCGTATTTCACATTGATGGCGCGTAAAGAGTACGGCAAGAAGATATTAGATGAAAACGAGAGTAGACTCATCGAAGACGGGCTGCGGGAACGCTTTGGTTATCCAAAGATTGGTCAGCAGTGGATCACTGAAACCACATTATTTAAGTTGATCTCTATGGTGTTTCCCGACAATGAAATAGTACATCATTATCGTGGAAAAGAGTTAGAAGGGCTTGAGTTAGATATTTGGTTTCCGAACTTATTGCTTGGTATTGAGTACCAGGGAGAGCAGCATTATAAAATAATCGATCATTGGGGAGGCAAAGATGGATTTGAAAAAAGAACTGAAAATGATAGAAAGAAGAAGCAATTATGCAAAAAACTGGGATATCGCTTGGTCGAATTCGATTATGCGGAGAAAATCGAAGAGGAATTGATTAGAAAGAAGCTGGCTCGGTTTTTTGAGAATTGACCCAGGCGATTTATGTATGTGCGTTATCTCGTCGCCTTGTTGAGAGGACAGGCCAAAGCCAAAAACAGAGGTCGTCCGCAGCAACAACTGATCATAAGCTGCAGTTACTTTCACAAAGCAGGAGTAACTGAGAATGGCACGATCAGCAGCACAGAATAGTATTTTGAGTGCATTGGATCTAACTGCGTCCGCAAAGGGCGCGCCCATTGACAAAGCAGTTGTGCGGCGCAACAAAGTGATGGCGAAGCTCGAAGAGCAGTTGCAGATCGCCAATGCGGTGCTCAACGATGAAGAATACGCGAAGAAGAAGACTGTCAAAAAGACGGATGAAGACGGAAATCAGGTCACGGTCACAGTACCGAAGCGTGTGACGAAGTGGTTCTACACGAACAACGGCAACGACTGGTACTTGGAAGTGAAGTACGGCAACAGGACGTTGGAGTTAGCGAAGGGCAAAGCGGCCATTACGGTGGGTAAGCTCGACAACATGGCTGCAGTGATCGAGCAGGTGAAGCTCGCTGTTGCAGCAGGTGAACTCGATGCTGCCATCGCAATTGCCGCAGAGAGGAAGGCCGCGTAGCATTACTAGGGTTTATAAATGGCGTGTCAGGCAAATGTTTGACACGCTATTTTGTTGGAGAAAACGCCAATGAAAACAAATATCTATAACGTTCAATGGCAATACAAGCACTGCCACGGAAAACTGAATTAGAAATGACCGGTAACGGTCGGGCGATCGGACGGAGGGGCTTCCATGTATGAGGTTCGGGGAATTCGCCTGGCGGTGGCCGCTGCAGGTATCCGCTACAAGAATCGCGATGACCTGCTGCTGATCGAACTGGCCGAGGGGGGCGCCTGTGCGGCGGTATTCACCCGCAATGCCTTCTGTGCGGCGCCGGTGACAGTTGCACGCGAGCACTTGGCGAAGGGGCCCATCCGTTACCTGCTGATCAACTCAGGCAATGCCAATGCCGGCACCGGTGTGCCCGGTCTGCGCGCGGCGCGCGAGACCTGTCGTCTGCTCGCCGGCATGGCCGGCTGCGCGATGAGCCAGGTGATGCCTTTCTCCACCGGCGTGATCGGCCAGGATCTGCCGGTCGATCCCTTCGCCCGGGCTGTCCCGGCGCTGTTGTCAGGGCTGCGCGAAGACAACTGGGCGCTCGCCGCGGCCGCTATCATGACCACCGACACCGTGCCCAAGCTGTTATCGCGGACAGTCGCCCTGTCGGGAGGCGAGGTCACCGTTACCGGCATCACCAAGGGTTCTGGGATGATCTGTCCCGACATGGCGACGATGCTGGCCTATGTCGCGACCGATGCACGGGTGCCGCAACCGGAATTGCAGGCGATGTTGGGTGCTGCCGTGGATCGCTCGTTCAACAGCATCACCGTCGATGGCGACACCTCGACCAACGACGCCTGCGTGCTGCTCGCCAGCGGCGCCTCCGGCATTGCGGTGGAGTCGCTCGATTCGCCCGACGGAGAGCTGCTGTCAGCCGCGGTGCAGGCCGTGTGCGCTGAACTGGCAGAGATGATCGTGCGCGACGGCGAGGGTGCGACCAAGCTGGTGCGTGTGCATGTGCAGTCCGCCATCGACGCGGCGGAAGCACGCCTTGTCGCCTATACGGTGGCGCATTCGCCACTGGTCAAGACCGCGCTGTTTGCCTCCGATCCCAACTGGGGGCGTATCCTGGCCGCGGTCGGCAGGGCAGGCGTCTCCGGGCTTGACGTCGACGGTATCCGCATCTGGCTCGGGGACGCGTGTATCGTCAGCGGTGGCGGGCGCGACCCCGGCTATACCGAGGAGGCTGGCCAGGCGGTGATGAAACAGAGCGATATCGATATCCGCATCGACCTCGCCAGGGGCGATGCCGAGGTCGAGGTGCTGACCTGCGATCTCTCGTACGACTACGTGAAGATCAACGCCGAGTACCGCAGCTGAACGGGACCGTGGCATGAGCCCGATCATCCATGTCGCCGCCGCCGCCCTGATCGACGATGCCGGCCGGGTGTTGCTGGCCAGGCGGCATGACGACACCCACCAGGGGGGGCTTTGGGAATTTCCGGGTGGCAAGCTGGAGCCGGGCGAGACCGTTGCCGCAGGACTCACCCGGGAGTTGCACGAGGAACTGGGCATCGAGGTCGTCGCACATCGGCCGTTGATCCGCATCACCCATCACTACGCCGATCGCAGCGTGCTGCTGGATGTACACCGGGTCGATGCCTGGGAAGGTCAGCCTGTCGGGCGTGAAGGTCAGCCGCTGGCCTGGGTGGGACGCCATGAACTGGCCGATTACCCGATGCCCGCCGCAGATGTGCCAATCGTCATGGCGCTGCGACTACCCCCTCTCTATCTGATCACACCGCCGCAGGTCGGCGAGCGCGGGCGCTTTCTGAAGGCGCTCGAGGCCAGCCTGGGCAGCGGCATCCGGCTGGTGCAACTTCGCCTGTTCGATCTTTCCGAGGATGAGCTGGTGCGTATCGGGCGCGAGGCCTGTGCCCTGTGCCACACGCACCAGGCCCGGGTGCTGTTAAACGGTAACGCCGAGACAGCGCGTGCGATCGGTGCTGATGGGCTGCACCTGAACAGCCGTGAGTTGCATGCCTGCCAGACACGCCCGCTGAGTGCCTCGCATCTGCTCGCCGCGTCCTGTCACAGCGCAGCGGATCTTGCGCAGGCGGGGAAGGTGGGTGCTGACTTTGCGTTGCTGTCGCCGGTGCTGCCGACGCGCAGTCATCCGGATGCCGAGCCGCTCGGCTGGGACGGGTTCGCCGCCCTTTCGGACGCCGCCAGCATGCCGGTATACGCACTCGGCGGGATGCGTCCGGAGCTGCTCGATACCGCCTGGCGGCACGGCGCACAGGGTGTCGCCGGTATTCGCGGGTTGTGGGTCGATGACGCGGCAGGCTAGTTACTGGATCTTCTTCGTCATCGTCGCGGTCGGACTCGCGTTGAGCTGGGGCCAGATCGGGCGCAAGACCCACCGGGTATTCGAGGCCGAACCTTTTGTCTTTCTCAAGACGGAATCTTCGTGCCGGCCGCGGGCGATGCCCTGTGCCGCGATGGCCGGCGACCGCGCCGTGCTGCTCGGGCCTGTTCCGGGCGGTCTCGTCGTGCGCCAGACTGGCCTGGATACGGCTGGCATCACCCGAGTCGAGCTGATCGCCCTGTCGGCCGATGGCAGTGAGCTCGGTTCCTACCTTGCGGCCTCGCGCGGCGACACCTGGCTGGTGCCGGACGTCCCGTCGCAGACCAGGGTGTTACGCGTACGGGTGGTCGGCAACAGCGATACCTCGGTGGCGGATTTCCCTTTGTAGGAGGCCAGCCCCTGGCCGATCGTCCGGCGGTGGCGGGATCGCCGAGAGGGCTCGGCTCCTACGATTCGTCGCTGGATTCGGGCGGCATGACCGGCTCGCCCGGGATGCGCTTTTCCTCGGCCAGCCATTCCCCCAGGTCGATCAACTTGCATCGCTCGCAGCAGAACGGACGCCACTTCTGTGCTGGCGTCCATTCGACCGTCTTCCCGCAGGTCGGGCAGGTTACCTCGAGCACGCGGTCCCTCACATCAGGCAGGTGCTGAGCGAGAACGGCACGTCGCGGTCCACCTGCTGGGGATGCTGCCAGTCGCCGCACTCCATGAAGCGGATGGTGAAACGATGCTTGCCGCCGCTGATCTCGGCAAAGACACCGCCGGTAGAGGGGATGCCGACCCTCACCAGCTGAGCGGCGATGTTGCTCGGCAGGGACTTCTGGTAGAAGCCGTTGGGCGCGTGCTCCTGGGTTGGCACCGCGCTGTTGCGGATGAGGGTCAGCAGCAGGTCGACCGCATCCTGCACTGCACCGACTTCGTGGCGCCAGTCGTCAAGCTGCATCGAACGCTCCGGCTGCGGCATTTGCAGCCAGTAGTGGTACTGTGGCAGGTCGAAATCGAATGCACCGCCGGCGATGCTGCTGCGCTGCACGATGCTGTTCAGGAATTCGTTGCCACGCAGTGCCTGGCCAAGCTGGCCGCTGATGTCACGCACGCCCTGGCAGGACTGCTGCAGGTTTTGCAGGATGTGTGCGAGGCGGTCGGTATCGACGCCCGGGCTGTCGGCCATGCGGGACAGTGACTGCCGGTAGCGTTCGAGTTCCTTCAGCAGCTCCGATTTGATGTCCGCACGCGACAGTACATTGGCGATATCGAGCAGCGCCGACATCGCGGCTCGCGCATGCCATTCCGCACTGTGCGGCGAATGGAACTCGAGCTGCTCAAACAGGCGCGACAGCCGCAGCCAGGTCCGGCACTTCTCGTTCAACGGGTGCTCGAAGATCGTGGTATCTGGCAAAGGGGCTTCCTTGGATCTGGATACAGGCTTGCGTGAATGCAGACCGATATTGTCGGACAGCCGACCAGTCGGGTAAAGCGCTGTGCCGCTATTGTCGGGCCAGATCGAGGTATTTGCGATGCAGTTTTGCGATTGCTTCGTGCAGTCGGGCGGGGCTGCCATCGTTGTGCAGGATGTCGTCGGCGTTCGCCAGACGCGTGGCCCGGTCGGTCTGCGCCTGCAGGATACGTGTGATCTGCGTCGTGTCCAGGCCGTCCCGTGCGGCCACCCGGGCGCGCTGCACATCCTCCGCGACATCGACCAGCAGCACGCGGTCGACCAGGGCCTGCTGGCCGGTCTCGAACAGCAGCGGGATCACGAACATGACGTACGGTGCCGTCGATCGTGCGGCACGTTCGAGCATCGCTGCGCGGATTTTCGGGTGCAGGATATCTTCGAGCTGCCGACGCGCCTGCGGGTCAGCGAAAATCCGCTCGCGCAGGCGAACGCGATCGAGGTGCCCGGCGGCGTCGAGCACCGACGGCCCGAATCCGGCGACGATCTCGGCGAGTGCCGGTTGTCCCGGTTCGACCAGCGCGCGGCTCAGAAGGTCGGTATCAATGACGTCTGCCCCCAGGCGTGCGAACTCGTCGCTGGCGGTGGTCTTGCCGCTGCCTATGCCACCGGTCAGTCCGATCGTCAGCAAGCTCAGGCCAGCCCCGCCAGCTGCAGGTAGCTGAGGTTGATCTGCTCCCCCCACAGCAGGGCGACGAAGCCGGCTGCCGCCAGGTAGGGGCCAAACGGGATGGGGATCTGGCGGTCGCGCCCGCGCAGTACGATCAGGCTGATGCCGACGATGGCCCCGATCAGGGACGACAAGAGGATCACCAGTGGCAGCATCTGCCAGCCGAGAAAGGCGCCGAATACCGCCAGCAGCTTGAAATCGCCATAGCCCATGCCCTCGCGTCCGGTTACCAGCCGGAACAACTGGAACACCAGCCACAGGCTCAGGTAGCCGGCGGCGGCACCGATCACCGCCGAGCTCAGATCGGTGAACAGGCCACCGATGTTGACCAGCAGGCCCAGCCACAGCAGCGGCAGGGTCAGCTGATCGGGCAGCAACTGCTCATCGAGGTCGATCACCGTGAGCGCCACCAGGCCCCAAAGAAGGATCAGCGCCGCCAACGCGGCAGGTGTTGCGCCGAAATGCAGTACCACGCCCAGGCTGAGCAGGCCGGTCACCGCCTCCACCAGGGGATAACGCATGCTGATAGGCGTCTGACAGCTGCTGCAGCGCCCGCGCAGCAGCAGGTAGCTCAGCACCGGTATGTTCTCCCAGGCGCGGATCGCATGGCCGCAGTGGGGGCAGGTCGAGGCCGGGGTGATCAGGTAGTCGAGTCCGAACCAGCGGTTGGGCAGCGGTTCTGCCTGCTCTTTGCGCAGATCGGCGCAGGCCTCGGCGAGTTCCGCCTGCATGCGCTGCGGCAGGCGCAGGATCACCACATTGAGAAAGCTGCCGACGACCAGCCCCAGTAGCAGCGCGCCGAAAGGCGCCACCTCGGCCAGGGCATTGAACTCAGGCATGACTTTACTTGCCGGAGACGACCGAGCCCAGCTGGAAGATCGGCAGGTACAGCGCGACCACCAGGCCGCCGATCACGGTGCCGAGGATGACCATGATCAGTGGTTCGAGCAGGCTGCTCAGCGCGTCCACTGCGTTGTCGACCTCCTCTTCATAGAAGTCGGCGACCTTGGCCAGCATGTCGTCCAGTGCGCCTGATTCCTCACCGATGGTGACCATCTGGATCACCATGTGAGGGAACAGACCCTGCTGGCGCATCGCCAGCTGCAGCGACTGGCCGGTTGCGACATCGTCACGCATCACCAGCACCGCCTTCCCGTACACCGCGCTGCCCGTCGCACCGGCGACCGACTGCAGTGCCTCGACCAAAGGTACGCCAGCGGCGAACATGGTCGCCGTGGTGCGGCAGAAACGCGCCAGCGCTGCCTTGTGCATGATCGAGCCGATCACCGGCACCTTCAGCAGCAGGCGGTCCATCGTCTCTCGGAATTTGGGCGAGCGTTTCCAGACATTGGATGCAAAGACCACAGCGCCCACGACAGCGCCCAGGATCGCCCACCACCATCCGGCGACGAAGTCCGATAGGGTGATCACCATCCGGGTAAATGCCGGCAGGTCGGCACCGAAGCTGCTGAACAGGTCTTTGAACTGCGGGATGACGAAGATCATGATGATCGAGGTGATCAGGATCGCGACCACGATCACCGCAGTCGGGTAGAACAGCGCCTTCTTGATCTTCGCCTTCAGTGACTCGGTCTTTTCCTTGTAGGTCGCGATCTTGTCGAGCAGGGTCTCGAGCACGCCGGCCTGCTCGCCGGCCTCGACCAGGTTGCAGAACAGGTCGTCAAAATACAGCGGGTGCTTGCGCAGCGAGGCGGTCAGCGAGGTGCCGCCCTCGACATCGGCCTTGATCGCCAGGATCATCTCCGCCATCGAGGGGTTGTTGTGGCCGCGGCCCACGATATCGAATGCCTGCACCATGGGTACGCCGGCCGACATCATCGTGGCCAGCTGACGCGAGAAGATCGCGATGTCCTTGGTGGTGATCTTCTTCTTGCGGTTGGTGAATATCGAGCTGCTCTTCTTGCGCACCTTCAGCGGCATGATGCCCTGGCGCCGCAAGTCGGCGCGTACCAGCGCAATGGTTGCGGCACGCGATTCACCCTTGACGCGATTGCCCTTGCGATCCGTGCCTTCCCAGGCAAAGACCAGGGCCTGTTCGGGTTTGCGCGCCGGCGCTGCTGCTGCTTTCGTGGCCATTATGTCGTCCGTTTAGTCCTTGGTGACTCGGTTGATCTCTTCGAGGCTGGTCACGCCCAGCCTGACTTTGGCAAGTCCGGAGGCGCGCAGATCCTGCAGGCCTTCTGATTTCGCCAGGTCGCGGATCTGGATCGCATTACCGTTCTCCATGATCAGCCTGCCGATCGCCTCGGTGACTGGCATCACTTCGAAGATACCGACGCGCCCCTTGTAGCCCTTGGTGCACTTGTCGCAACCGACCGGTCCGTACACGGTGATGCCGGCGCGGATCTCGTCCTCGGTGAAGCCTTCCTCGATCAGTGCGTCATGCGGCACGTCCTCGACCGTCTTGCAGTGTTCGCACAGGCGGCGCGCAAGGCGCTGCGCCAGAATCAGGTTGACTGACGATGCGATGTTGAACGGCGGGATGCCCATATTGGCGAGGCGGGTCAGGGTCTGCGGCGCATCGTTGGTGTGCAGCGTGGACAACACCAAATGGCCGGTCTGCGCCGCCTTGACCGCGATCTCCGCGGTCTCGAGGTCGCGTATCTCACCGACCATCACGATGTCCGGGTCCTGACGCAGGAAGGCGCGCAAGGCCTCGGCGAAGGTCAGCCCGGTCTTCGGGTTGACGTTGACCTGGTTGATGCCGGCGACCTGGATCTCGACCGGGTCCTCCGCGGTCGAGATATTGACCTCGGCATTGTTGAGCATGTTCAGCGCGGTATAAAGAGTGACCGTCTTACCGCTGCCGGTCGGGCCGGTGACCAGCACCATGCCGTAGGGCTTGCTGATCGCCGCGACGAAATGTTTCTTCTGCTGCTCGTCGAAGCCGAGTGATTCGACGCCGAGCGTGGCAGCCGAGGAATCGAGGATACGCAGCACCACCTTCTCGCCATACAGCGTCGGACAGGTGTTGACACGGAAGTCGATTGAGCGGTTGCGTGACAGAACCATCTTGATGCGGCCGTCTTGCGGCACACGGCGCTCGGCCACGTTCATGCGCGCCATGACCTTCATGCGCGCCGCCAGGCGTGCCGCGATATTGATCGGCGGGTTGGCCTTCTCGTGCAGCATGCCGTCTTGGCGGAAGCGGATACGATAGGTCTTCTCGTACGGCTCGAAGTGGATGTCCGACGTGCCGGAGTTGATTGCGTCCAGCAGAATCTTGTTGACGTAACGCACGACCGGTGCGTCGTCGACGTCGAGGTTGGACTCCTTTTCGCCGATGTCGTCATCGGCCATGCCGATGTCGAGGTTTTCCAGGTCCTCGTCGAGCAGGTCGGACATCGCGGTGTCCTGCGCTTGCAGCGCCACGTCCATCGCGGCGGACAGCTTGTCTTCCTCGACCAGCACTGCGTCGGTGGTCAGGCCGGTGTGGAACTTGATCTCGTCCAGACCCTGGTGGTTGGTCGGATCGGAGACGGCGAGGAATAGGCGGTTGCCGCGCTTGATCAACGGCATCGCATGGTGCTTGCGCACCAGTTTTTCCTCGACCAGGCTGGTTGGCATGTTGGAGGGGTCGATCGCGTCGAGGTCGAACAGCGGTACGCCGTACTCGAGCGAGGCGGCGACCGCGACGTCGCGCGCCTTGACTCGTCCATCCCTGACCAGGTAACTCACCAGCGGCCGATTCGCGGCATTAGCCGCTTCAGTCGCGGCGCTGGCGGCCTCCTCGGACAACAACCCGTCCTGAACCAGTCGGCGTGCAAGTCCGCCAAGGCGTGTGATCGGATTGGTGGTTGCCATGTTGCGTTGAGGCCTGCTCGCTGGGTGGGTGCAATATTGCGCTTAAGTATATATCGCGTGCGCCCTTGTGTTGTGCACCATCGCACACAAGGCGGGACATTGAATGAATTCGGCCGATAAGGCGCCAACTTTAGTGGGGCGCGAGCCGCCGACAGCAAAGGGGTATGCGGGCCCAGTCCCCGGCGCAGGCAAAATCGTATGGTCGTTGTTGATGTGTTGCGACGTGCCCACGGGTGGAAGCCGTTGGAGCCGGTCGTTGAATCGTGGTCAGGGGCATGCAGACGACGGACTGCCGCCGCCGTCGGATTCACAGCATTTGCTCATCCGGTCCTCGCAGCGCACCCAGATGTCGGCGCCGAAGGTTCCCCACACGTGGTAGTTGTTGGTGCCGACGATGGCGACCGTGTAGTCGTAACGACTGATGTCGCTGCCCGGATCCCAGCCGAATCTGGCGTTGATGGCCGCCTCTCCAGTCAGATTGCCAGCTGCTCCGTAATTGCCGTTCTCGAGACGAAAATCCTCGATTGGCGTACGCAGGCTGTTGAGATTGGCATGCAGGGCGGCGTAGTGACCTTCACGGACGTAGCCGGTATAAGCAGGGATCGCTATGGCCGCTACGATAGACAGGACCGCAATCGTGATCATCAGTTCGACAAGAGTGACGCCCTTGCTTCTTGCTGTATTTCGATCGTGCTTCGGGTGGTTCATTGAAAGTCCTGCTGGACGTCGCCTGATTATAATCGCTGTCGGCACAACGAAAGAAGGGGTGGACCGTGGCCCACCCCTTCGCGTCGCAAGCGATTACAGCTGGCTTGCGTTGATGACAACCGTAGCCGTAGTCAAGTCTAGATACGCCGGCCTCGTGATCGTCACGATCTCCGCATTCAGCGTGGCATCGTCGATCGTGATACCCACTACGCCGTTGCCGTCGTCGACGGCGTTTGCAAACGCATTGGTCGCGGCACCGGGTGCATTTTGGGATTCCGGGTTGACAATAGTCAGCACGAGGGCATCCGTCAAAGTTGCGGGCGTCGTACCGCGTGCGGCGGTGGCGGCACGCTTCGCGAACTCCGACTTCAGGGAGCGAATGGCGCCGTCGTAGTGGTCGGTCGCTTTGGCCATCCGCGCCTCGCGGATGTAGTTGTTGTATGCCGGGATCGCGATAGCCGCAAGGATTGCGATGATCGCGACAACGATCATAAGTTCGATAAGGGTAAAGCCTGACTGCTTCTTCATACAAGTTCTCCTGATTTACATCCGCGGTCGTGCGTAGATAACGACCGTAAAATTTCAAACTTTAGGGGCCTTTGCAGGTTTTCTTGCGACCACCTGTGTTGCCTGTGCCCTTACCATAAGCAGATGTTGTGCCATCGTGTGAAACAGGTGGCAACCCGGCACTTCTTGTGACGGAGTCGAGGTTTTCGCGCGGCCTTTGGTTCGGTTGTGCGTGGAGTGGGCTGACGCTCTGCGTCACTTACTGACGGAAAGTGTCAGTTGGATCCGTCACCCTTGCACTCACCCTCGGGGGACGAGGGCGTGAAGACATTCCCTCACCCTAACCCTCTCCCTCGGGGAGAGGGGACAATTCAACACGCCCTCTCCCCCGTGTTCGGGGGAGAGGGCGGGGGAGAGGGCGGGGGTGAGGGGGCTTCTGCTATTCAACACCACCGCCATCGGCGTCACCGTCGCCAACATCCAGGTCGAGTTTCTCCATCCGGTAACGCAGCGCACGAAAACTGATGTTCAGTGCCTTTGCGGCGGCGGTGCGGTTCCAGCGTGTTGCCTCCAGAGCCTGCACGATGGCCTGGCGTTCCACCTCGGCGAGATAGTTTTCCAACCCCTGCGCAGGCAGTCCTTCTTCCAGTGGCGCGACGCCGCTGCGTGGTGCCTCGGAGAGTCCGAGATCCTCGAGCACGATGACGTTGTCATCACACAACGCGGTGGCGCGTTCGAGGATGTTCTCGAGTTCGCGCACGTTGCCGGGGAAGCTGTGCTCGTACAATGCCTTGAGCGCGCTGCGTTCGAGCCTTGGCTTGGTGCCGCCGGTGCGCTGCGCCAGGCGCGCGAGGACGTGATCGATCATCACCGGGATGTCCTCGCGGCGTGCGCGCAGCGGTGCCATCAGCAGTTCGATCACGTGGATGCGGTAGAACAGGTCCTGGCGAAACTCACCGCTGGCGACCATCGCCGGCAGGTTGCGGTGACTGGCGCTGATGATGCGGATATCCACGGGTTCTTCGCTGGCCCCGCCGACCGGGCGCACGGACTTTTCCTGGATCGCGCGCAACAGCTTGACCTGCATCGACACCGGTAGGTCGGCGACCTCGTCGAGAAAGAGGGTGCCACCGTCGGCGCTCTGGAACAGGCCGGGTTTGTCGCGTACCGCACCGGTGAAGCTGCCCTTGATGTGGCCGAAGAACTCGCTCTCCATCAGTTCCTGCGGGATGGCGCCGCAGTTGACGGCGACAAAGGGCTTGTCGGCGCGTGGACTGCGGGCGTGGATCGCACGTGCGGCGAGCTCCTTGCCGGTGCCCGACTCGCCACTGACGAATACCGGTGCCTGGTTGCGTGCCAGCTTGTCGATCAGGCGCCGGATCTCCTGCATCGCCGGCGATTTGCCGATCAGTTCGCCCTCGCGCTTCGTCCTGGTGGGGGCGTCACCCTGGGCCACGCGCAGCGCTGTTTCCACCAGGCGCCTGAGCACCGGCAGGTCGACCGGCTTGGACACGAAGTCGAAGGCCCCGGCCTTGAGCGCCTCGACGGCCGTTTCCATGTTGCCGTGCGCGGTGATCACCGCGATCGGTGTTTCCGGGTGCTCGGCGGCGACCTTGCGCACCACGTCGATGCCGCTGCCGTCGGGAAGCCGCATGTCGACCAGGCAGAGATCGAAGCGGTTGGTGCCCAGCTGTTCGAACGCCTGCGCCAGCGTGCCGGCGCAGCGGCTGTCGATATTCATGCGCGCAAGCGTGATCTCCAACAGTTCGCGGATATCCGGTTCGTCGTCGATGATCAGGGCCAGCGGGCGGTTCATAACATCCGTGTGCGCTTCGGATTCGGAAAGCTTAGCCGAAAGCAGCTGCCGCCGGTGGGCTGGCTGAGATACTCGAGGCGGATGTGATTCGCCTCGCACAGCTGGCGCGCGATATACAGGCCGAGCCCGGTGCCCTCGTTTCGTGTGGTGAAGAAGGGCTCGAACAGATTGCCCTCGGCCTGTTTCGGGATCCCCGGGCCGTTGTCACGCAGCTCCAGAAACGGGCCGCCGGATTCGGGGGTGATGCCGCCGACCAGGCGGATATTGAGTTGCTCCGGGGCCCTGTCGAAATGCCGCACCGCGTTGTCACAAAGTACATCGATTGCCTGACGCAACTGTCCCGGGTCGGCGAACACCGTGGTGCCCTCGGGCTCGATCTGCTGTTGCAGTTGTTCCTCGCCGAGGCGATGCGTCTGCCGGATGTCTTCGATCTGCTCGTGCAGCCACGGTGACAGTTTGAGCGGCTTGGGGTGGGGGTTGTGCTGGCGCGACAGCTTGAGGATGCTCTCCACCACCTCGTTCACGCGACGCGAGTTGTGCTGGATGATCTCGATCATGCGCTGGTCGGTGGCCGGCAGGTCCGGTGATTCGTCGAGTAACTGCGAGGCGTGGCTGATCGCCCCGAGTGGGTTGCGGATCTCGTGCGCGATGCCCGCGGTCAACCGGCCCAGCGATGCCAGCTTGAGCTGCTGCGCCTCGGCGGTAAGCTGCGCGGTGTCTTCGAGCACGATCAGCGTGCCGGGCTCGTCGCTGGTACCGATCGGCGTGAAACTGGCGCGCAGGTCGCGTCCGCCGGAGGTGGCGCGGAAATCCGGGCGGCTCTGCGC
>Ga0116152_10001326_pt1 | contig 20433 bp, 23 predicted proteins | sample AD_UKC119_MetaG_FD_89894 | JGI IMG/M metagenome (GOLD analysis project Ga0116152, IMG submission 89894) | Active sludge microbial communities of municipal wastewater-treating anaerobic digesters from Hong Kong - AD_UKC119_MetaG | ecosystem: Engineered > Bioreactor > Anaerobic > Digestate...
CTGAAAGCGAACAGGAACTGGCGGAGTGCGTGCGCGACGCGACCGGACCCCTGGTGGTGCGCGGCGGGAGCACGCGCGGGATCGGGCGGCCGGTCGCGGGCGCGGTGTTGGAGACGGGCGGGCTGGCCGGGGTGCGGCTCTATGAACCGGGGGCGCTGACGCTGGTGGCCGGGGCGGGAACGCCGCTGCGCGCGATCGAGGCGTTGCTGGCATCGGAAGGGCAGCGGCTGCCGTTCGAGCCGATGGATCATCGCGGGTTGCTGGCCACGACGGGCGAGCCGACGCTGGGCGGTATGGTGGCGGCCAACGCCTCGGGGCCGCGGCGCGTTCAGGCAGGGGCGTGCCGCGACAGCCTGATCGGCGTGCGATTCGTGGACGGCGCCGGGACGATCGTCAAGAACGGCGGGCGCGTGATGAAGAATGTCACCGGCTACGACCTGGTCAAGCTGATGGCGGGATCGTGGGGCACCCTGGGTGTGCTGTCCGAGGTGTCATTCAAGCTGCTGCCGCGCCCCGAAGCCGGGCGGACGCTGGTCTTCGGGGCGATGACGCCGGGCGCGGCGGTGGATTTGATGGCCGCCGCGCTGGGCTCGCCTTGGGAGGTGTCGGCCGCCTCGCGTCTGCCGGACGGGCGCTGCGCGTTGCGGATCGAGGGGTTTGCGGCCTCGGTCGCGTATCGGACCGAGGCGCTGCTGCGCCATCTGAGGCAGGACGCCGCGCGGCTGGACGGGGCCGAAAGCGACGCGTTCTGGCACGCGGTGCGCGACGTGGCGCCGTTTCACGGGCGGGCCGGGGACGTCTGGCGGCTGTCGGTCAAACCCTCGGACGCGCCCGATCTGGTGACGCGGGCGGAGGGCGAGGCGCTGCTGGACTGGGGCGGCGGGCTGGTCTGGCTGCTGCTGCCCGAGGGCTGCGACCTGCGCGCGCGGCTGGGCGCCTTTCGCGGGCACGCCACGCTGGTCCGTGCCGGCATCGAAACCCGTCGCCGTATCGCCCCCTTTCATCCCGAGGTTCCGGCCATCGCGGCGCTGTCGCGCGGGCTCAGGGACCGGTTCGATCCGCGCGGCATTCTCAATCCGGGGCTCATGGACTGATGCAGACGTTTTTCAGCGACGACCAATTGCGCGACCCCGCTACCGCGCGCGCCAACGAGGTGCTGCGCACTTGCGTGCATTGCGGTTTCTGCACGGCGACCTGCCCGACCTATCAGGTTCTGGGTGACGAACTGGACAGCCCGCGGGGGCGCATCTACCTGATCAAGGACATGCTGGAATCGGGCCGTCCCGCCGACGCCCGGACGGTCCGGCATATCGACCGGTGCCTCAGTTGCCTGGCGTGCATGACGACCTGCCCGTCGGGCGTGCATTACATGCATCTGGTCGATCACGCGCGCGCCTATATCGAAAAGACCTACAAGCGGCCCATGATGGACAGGCTGCTGCGGTGGGCGCTGGCACGGATCCTGCCGTATCCCACGCGATTCCGGTTGGCGTTGCTGGGGGCGAAGATCGGTCGGCCGTTTGCCTTTCTGATGCCCGATGCGCGGTTGAAGGCGATGCTGGCGATGGCGCCGAAACAGGTCCCTCCGGTCAGCCGCAACGATTCACCGCAGGTGTTCCCGGCGCAGGGAGAGCGGCGCCTGCGGGTGGCGCTGATGACCGGATGCGCGCAACGGGCTCTGAACACCGACATCAACGATGCCACCATCCGCGTGCTGACCCGGCTGGGCTGCGAGGTCGTGGTCGCCCGGGGTGCCGGCTGTTGCGGCGCGCTGACCCATCACATGGGCCGCGAGGACGAGAGCCACGCCTTTGCCGCGAAAAACATCGCCGCCTGGATGGCCGAGGTGCGCGGCGAGGGGCTGGATGCGGTGGTCATCAACACCTCGGGGTGCGGCACGACGGTCAAGGATTATGGCCAAATGTTCCGCAACGATCCGCTGGCGGCGGACGCGGCCACCGTCGCCGGGCTGGCGCGCGATGTGACCGAGGTTCTGGCCCAGCTCAAGCCCGAGGGGCAGGCGCCCCAGGACCTGCGTGTCGCCTATCACGCGGCCTGTTCACTGCAACACGGACAACAGATCAAGGATGCGCCCAAGCAGGTGCTGAAGCGGCTGGGCTTTGCAGTGGTGGAGCCGGCGGACCCGCATCTGTGCTGCGGATCGGCGGGGACGTACAATCTGCTCCAGCCCGAGATTTCCGCCGAGTTGAAGCGCCGCAAGGTCGCCACGCTGGAAGCGAAGGCGCCCGATGTCATCGCGGCGGGCAACATCGGCTGCATGATGCAGATCGGTTCGGGCACCGGGGTGCCGGTGGTGCACACGGTCGAGCTGGTCGATTGGGCGACCGGCGGGCCGAAACCCCGCGCGCTGGGCGAGCACGCGGGCGTGCCCCGCCTTTAGCGCCAGTGCGCCATGGGCAGGCCGGCCACCGGGCTGCGGAAGGCCGGGATGCGCGTGCCCCTGAGCGAACCGATATAGACCGTGCGCAGATCGGGGCCGCCGAACGTGACCGAGGCGAACCAGGGCGCGATGGTGCCGCCGCAGGCCAGCATGTGATTGGGCGTCACCGCGTCGCGCGCAAAGGCATCATACAGCGCGGCCGAGGGCTCGGGGTTGTCGTCGTCCAGGATCACGCGAAACCCGCCGTCCGGGGTGATCGCAAAGATCCGGTCCGACATCACATGGGTGCCCCACAGGTTGCCGTGGGCGTCAAAGGCAATGCCGTCGATGAAGCCGCCGGTGTCGGCGGGGCCGTAGACCTCGCGCGCCAGGACCTGGGCATCCGCGCCGATCCGCAGCCGGGTGATGCGTCGGCCCGTGGTCTCGACGACATACAGCCATTCCTCGGCCGCATCGAAGCGAATCTCGTTGGTGAACATGAACCCGTCGGCGACGATCCGCGCGCCTTGATTGTCCAGCACCGCGACATAGCCGTCGGCGATGTTGGGGCTGATCGCCTGCATCCAGTTGGTGATCCTGGTCGAGATCGTCAGCCAGATGCGCCCGCGCGAATCGCGCAGCACGAAATTGACCTTGCCGATGGGCGTGCCGTCGATCGTGTCCAGCATGACCGTGGTGCGCCCGTCACGGGTCATCCGTTCCAGCCGGTCGGTGCCGAAATTCGAGATCAGCACAGACCCGTCCACGTCGAACGCCAGCCCGTTGGGCAGCGTGCCCTGGGTGAAGCGGTCGGCCTCGTCCTCGGTCGCGCCAAAGCGCTGATCCAGCGCCTGGGCGATCAGCGATTGCGTGCCATCGGGGCGGATGTGCACCACACCGCCCCGCGCGTCGGCCGACCACAGGCTGCCGTCGGGCTCGGCCAGGATGCATTCGGGGCGTTGAAGGTCCTGGCCGACATAGCTGAGGTCGGCCGCGCTCACGGTGAAGCCGTCGATGGGATTGGTCATGCCGCGCCCCCCTCGTCAAGAATTGCCACGGCGCGGACATAGCCCGCCGAGGCGCGCTTGATCTTGAACGGAAAGCACGCGACGCGGAACCCGGTCGGCGGCAAGAGATCCAGGTTCGCCAGCTTTTCCATGTGGCAATAGCCGATCTCCATCGAGGCCCGGTGCCCCTCCCAGATGATCGAGGCGTCGTGCGACCGCGCATATTTCTGCGCGGTGTGAAAGAACGGCGCATCCCAGGACCAGGCGTCGGTGCCGGTCACGCGCACGCCGCGCTCCAGCAGGTAAAGCGTGGCGGCCTTGCCCATGCCGCAGCCCTTGAGCAGATAGTCGGGCTGGCCATAGGCCGCCCCGGCCGAGGTGTTGACGACCACGATCTCAAGCGGGCTGAGGGTATGACCGATGCGCGAAAGCTCGGCCTCGACATCCCCGGGCGTGACGACATAGCCATCGGGGAAATGGCGGAAATCCAGCTTGACCCCGGGCTGGAAGCACCACTCCAGCGGGACCTCGTCGATGGTGATGGCGGGGCGCCCGCCGGGCACCAGGGCGCGGTCCATGGTGGAATGGTGGTGATAGGGGGCGTCCAGATGGGTGCCGTTGTGGGTGCTCAACTGCACCGATTCGACCGCCCAGCCGTCGCCATCGGGCAGGTCGTCGGCGGTCATGCCCGGGAAAAAGCCGGTCATCTGCGCCTGCGTCTCGCGGTGGCTCATGTAGTGGATCTGGGGCTCCATCCCCGGCGGGTCCGAGGCGATCCCGGTTTCCAGCGCGACGGACAGGTCGATGATGGTCATGGCGGGCACTCCTTACAGCAGGCCGGTGGCGATGGCAGGAAAGACGATCAGGACCAGCAACACCAGCCCCATGATCGCGGCGAAGGGCAGCGCGCCCTTGAACACGTCGCCCAGCGTGATGCGGGGATCGTCCAGCGAGCCCTTGATGACAAAGACCGACAGGCCCAGCGGCGGGGTCAACAGGCCGATCTCGACGGCCAGAACGGTGACAATGCCGAACCAGATCAGATCGACATCCAGTGCGCGGGCGATGGGCAGCACCAGCGGCAGTGTGATCATCATGATCGACGAACTGTCCAGAATTGTGCCCATCAGCACCAGGATCGCGCAGAAGATCAGCACGAAGCCGGTGGTGCCCAGGTCCAGGCTGACGGCCCATTCGGTGACCGCCGCCGGCAGTCCGCTGAGCGCGAGAAAGCGTGAATACATCGTCGCGGCGATGATGAGAAAGCAGATCGAGGCGGTGATGTGCCCGGTTTCAAGCGTGACCTGCCACAACACGCGCCAGCCGATCCGGCGTTTCGCGGCGGCAATCACGATCGCGCCCAGGGCGCCGATGGCCCCGGCCTCGGTCGGGGTGAAGACGCCGCCATAGATGCCGCCCAGCACCAGCGCGATCAGCGCCGCGATGGGGGCCAGTTTCGACGCCGTATCCCGCGCCAACGATCCGTCGCGCGCGACGGGCGCGGCCGGTTCCGGCGTGCCGGTGAAGCCGGGCCACAGCCGCACCATCAGCGCGATACCGGCGATATAGGCCAGCGCCAGCAACAGTCCGGGGCCGATGCCGGCCACGAACAGCAGGCCCACGGATTGTTCGGACAGGATGCCGTAGAGGATCAGCAGCAGCGACGGCGGGATCAGCATCCCCAGCACGGACGAGCCGGCGACCACGCCGGTGGCGAAGCGCGCCGTGTGGCCGATGCGGATCATCTCGGGCACGGCGACCTTGGCAAAGACGGCGGCCGAGGCGATGGAAATCCCGGTGATCGCGGCGAACACCGCGTTGGCGCCGACCGTGGCCATGCCCAGGCCGCCCTTCAGCCGCCCCAGCGCGCGGTTCGCCACGTCGAACGTGTCGCGGCCGATGTCGGCGCGGCTGACGACCAGCCCCATCAGCACGAACAGCGGCACCACACCGAACAGATAGGAGCTGATGCTCTCGCGCGTGGCCAGCGCCATCATGCGCGCGGCGTATTGCGGGCTGTCGCGCAGGGCCCAGATGCCCAGGAACGAGGTCAGCGCCAGCGCGATCGAGACATGCATCCCCAGCCAGATCAGTCCCAGGATGCCCAGCAGCGACCACAGGCCGATCTCGACCCCGCTCATGCCGGCATCCCCCGCACGGCGCGGATCGCCAGCAACAGCGCGCGCAGCGCGAAAACCAGCGTCATCAGCGCGGCGCCCAGCACGACGATGCCGTGCACCGGCCAAATCGGCGCCAGGAACTGGCCGACCGTGCCGACCATCTCGTTGCGGCCAAAACTGCGCAGGAACTGCGGCCAGAAGGCCGAGGTCAGGATCCCCAGCAGCACCGCGCCGGCCAGATGCAGCAGGGCGTCGAAGCCCTCGGCCAGGCGCGGGTGCCGGGTATGCAGCGCGCCAAGCAAGGCGTCCGAGCGCGTCAGCTTGCCTTGCGCCGTGGTGTTGGCGATTTGCAGAAAGACGATGGCCAGGATCGACATCGCCACCATCTCGGGCACGCCGGCGATGGGGTGGCCGAAAAAGAAGCGCCCCGCCACGTCCACCGCGATCAGCAGCATGACCGCCAGGATCAGCGCCGTGCCCAGGGCCGACAGCAGGGCCGTCAGCCGATCCACCGCGCGCGCAGCCCGGTCGAGCGGCGTGATCCCGGTGCGCAGACTGTCGATCGTTGCCATATGCCCCCCTTGCGGGCAGGGCGCCGCAGCGCCCTGCCGATGGCCCAGCCGTTGCTCAGCGTTGCGACCAGTCGCGGCCCAGGTCGGCGCCCTGCGCCTGGAGCGCCGCCACATAGGCGTTCAGCACATCGGTGCCCGGCAGGCCGGCGGCGTCGGCGGCGGCGGCCCAGGTGCCGGCGATGTCGGGCAGCGCGGCGGCCCAGCGGGTCCGTTCCGCGGTCGGCAGGGTATAGAGGTGATCGGCGTCCGGCGCGATCACCGCCATCGCCGCTGCCACGCGCTGCGCCTGCTCGGCCAGATAGGCCTGGGTATAGGCGGCAGCACCGGCGCGCAGGGCGTTCTGCACGACCTCGGGCTGGTCGGCCAGCCAGGTCTGGTTGGCCACCAGCGCGCCTGCGTATTGCGCGCCGAAGTCGGTGACGGTCACATAGGGCGCGACCTCTTGCAGGCGGGCCGGCGCGGCGGCCGTGGCAAAGACGATCACACCATCGAAAACGCCGGTCTGGATGTCGTTGTAATAGGTGGTCAGGTTGCCCGCCACGCCGACCGCGCCGGTGCCCTCGAGCCAGTTGACCGCCGGTCCGGGGGCCGCGATGCGGTGCCCGGCCAGATCGTCGATCGAATGCACCGGGAAGGTGGTCATCAGCAGATAGTTGTCCAGCGCGAAGCCGCCACCCAGGTATTCGGCGTCATAGGCGTGCCAGCTGTCCAGCATCCCCGGGATGGTCTGGTTCAGCGTCTCCATCGCGGACATGACCATGGTGGGGTCCGCCGGGCCGAAGGGCGTGTTGTAGGTCACGTTCTGAAGCGGCAGCTTGTTGGGCAGAAAGACCGTCGGCACGGCCGCGACCTCGGCCAGGCCGTCCTCGATGGCGTCCAGTTCGCCGCCAACCGCCGCCAACGTGCCGCCGTAGGCCTCGGTCCAGTTGATGGCATAGCCCGACCCTTCGAGCGCGGCGTTGACCGTCGGGATGAAGGTGTCGTGCAGGTGCTTCACCCACAGAAAGATCGGCGGGTGGCCGTTGACGAGGGTGATGTCGATCGTCTCGTCGGCATAGGCGGGCAGGGCGAGGCCGGCGGCCAGCGCGGTGCCGGCCAGCAGGCGGCGGATGGTCAGGGTCATGGTGTCTCCTCCTCGGTTGGGCGTGACCGGGCGTCGGGGCCCGGGGTCCGGTCGTCTTTGTCGGCCAACGCGCGGAGTCCCGCCGCGATGAACCGCACGGCGCCGGCGATGATCTCCTCCAGATCGTCGTCGGCATCGGCCCCGTCGGACAGGTCCTGCACGCGGCCGGTCGGTGCCATCAGCGAGATGCCGATGGAAATTGCATTCAGATATCCGCGCACCGCGGCCCGCGGCGACAGACCCGGCAAGGTTGCGGACAATTCGTCGATGAACAGCCGGGCGATGGCGTTGTAATGCGTGCCGGTCAGCCTTTGCGACCGCTCGTCGGTGCCCGAGGCCGCGTGACCCAGCAGCCGCGCGTAATGCGCCCCGCCGCGCGCCGGATCGCGCCCCAGCGTCACCGTGGGTCTGAGCAGCGCGTCCAGCACCTGCTCAAGCGTCGGCTGTCCCCGGGCGTGCAGACTGGACAGCAGGGTGCGGCGTTCGTCATTGATTGCGCCGGCGCGCCGGGCGATCACGGCCTCGTAGAGCGCCTCTTTCGAGCCAAAGTAATAGTGGATCAGGGCGGCGTTGGTCCGCGCCCCCTCGCCGATGGCGCGGGTGGTGGCGCCGTGAAAGCCGTTCTCGGCAAAGACCACCTCTGCCGAGTCGAGGATCGCTTCCGAGGCCTCGCCACGTTCCGGTCTGATCTGCGCCTGACGGGCCACGGGCGGGCACCTCCTCGGGGATTTAATTAATCGCCTGATTAAATTCAGCCCGCCCGCTGGCTTGAGTCAAGCCCCCTCGCACCCTGCCGCGACAATCGCCCCGTCCCGGTCCCCGGCGCCCTCCCCGGCGCCCCGTGACAGTGGCAGGCGGCCGCGCGGAAAACCGCCACCCCGTGCCCGCGGATTGATCAGGATCAAGGTGCGGGGCGGACGCAGGGGCGATCTAGGCCTTCACTCTTGCAAATCGAGGAGCTCTCACCGTGATCCATGTCTTTATCGGCTACGATCCGCGCGAGGCCGTTGCCTATCACGTCTGTTCGAACAGTCTGATCCGCCATTCGACCGAACCGCTGGCCATTTCCCCGCTCGCACTGAAGAACCTGGGCAGCTATGCCGAAACGCACAAGGACGGCTCGAACCAGTTCATCTATAGCCGGTTCCTGTTGCCGCATCTGATGGGCTACAAGGGCTGGGCGCTGTTCGTGGATGGCGACATGCTGCTGCGCGACGATGTCGCAAAGCTCTGGGCCCTGCGCGACGAGTCCAAGGCCGTGATGTGCGTGCATCACGACTACAAGACCAAGATGGAAACCAAGTATCTGGGTGCGAAGAACCAGAACTATCCGCGCAAGAACTGGTCCTCGGTGGTGCTGTGGAACTGCGGCCACCCGGCCAACGCCGTCGTCACGCCCGAATTCGTGATGGGCGCGACCGGCGCGCAATTGCACCGCTTCACCTGGCTGAGCGACGACCTGATCGGCGAAATCCCCAAGGTCTGGAACTGGTTGCCCGACGAATTCGGCCCGAACAAGGACGCCAAGCTGCTGCACTGGACGCTGGGCACGCCCTGTTTCCACGAATTCGCCCATGCGCCCATGGCCGAGGAATGGCACCGCGAGAAGCTGCTGACGGACTAGCCTTCAGCGCGTCATCGACGGCCCGTTCGAGGGCGAGGACGGCTATGGCGTTGCCGAGGCCGCCGAATAGGGGGGCGAACCCGCTCTGACGGGCGGCGGCGGCTTGGCCGTCGCCGCCCGGGCTGTTATGGACAGGCGCACGCGCAGGCCCGCAACGCCAACAGGAGCCCCCATGACCCAAACCCTGAAAGTCTATGTCGGGTATGACACCCGCGAGGATATCGCCTGGCAGGTCGCCCGCCATTCGCTGCTGCGCCATGCCTCGGCGCCGGTCGAAGTCTATGCCTTGCGCCAGCAGGCCTTGCGCGATCTGGGGCTTTATACGCGCGCGTCCGACAACGCGACGACCGAGTTTTCGCTGACCCGCTTCCTGACGCCCTATCTGGCCGCGCATGACGGCTGGTCGATTTTCATGGACTGCGATTTCCTGGTCACCCGCGACATCACCGAGATCCTCGGCCTGATGGACCCGGCAAAGGCGCTCTACTGCGTGCAGCACGACTATACGCCGGCCAACATGATCAAGATGGATGGCAAGCAGCAGACTGTGTATCCGCGCAAGAACTGGTCGTCCTTCATGGCCTTCAACGGCGCGCATCCGCAGGTCAAGGCGCTGACGCCGGCGGTGGTGAACGGTGAAAGCCCGGCGTTCCTGCACCGCTTCAGTTGGCTCGACGACGCGGCCATCGGCGCGCTGGATCGGGAATGGAATTTTCTCGAAGGCGAGTATCCGCGCCCCGCGTCGCTGCCCATGTGCGTTCACTACACCAACGGCGGACCCTGGTTCGAGAACTGGCAAGACGTGGATTTCGGTGACGAATGGCGCGCCGAGCGGGACCTGTATCGCGCCTCGGTCGGGGCAGGGGCGGCGGACTAGCCCGCCCCGTCAGCTCGCTTCGGCCCCTGTCAGACGCGGGCCGCGCAGGGCTAAGGCGCGGTGCGGCGCGCGCGTGCCCGCGATGAGGAACGCGCCGGGCAAACACCGGCCGGCGCGGCGCCTTGTCAGGTGCCGACCATGCTGTCGCCCGACGCGGTTTCGGACTGGTGGTCCGGCTGACGTTGCCGCCCGGCCGGGACCTCGGGAATGGGCGCCGGCACGGGGCGCATGGTGGCGACCAGTTCCGCAACGGTCACCCCGAAGCGGCGCATCTGCGAGCGGTTCATCACCGTGCCGTTCGGCATGAGATAGAGCCAGTCGATGACATCCAGCACGTGCCCGCCCGCGTCCTCGGGCAGGCGGATGCGATAGGTCAGGCGCAAGGTCGCGCCGCTGAGCGTGCCGCGCCCGGTCCCCAGGATGTCGGGCGCGGTGGCCTCCAGACTGCCGTCGGCATTCAGCGTCAGATCCCAGCGCCTTTCCTGCACGCGCCCGGAATCGTATCGGAACGATTCCGTCAAGCTGCCGCGTCGGCCGGCCCAGCGCCCTTCCATCTGCATGACGAAACGCGAGATCGCCTTGCCCGTCGGGCCAAAGATCACCCCCTCCGAGGCAATCTTGCCGTTCAGCGCGGTGCGCGGATCGAACAACGGCCCCGTCTCGCGGAAATCCGCCGGAGCCTGCGCGGCAAAGGAAAACAGCCACGCCCGCAGCGCGATCAGCGCCAACAGCACGGCAAGAACGAGGGTCGTGGCAATCAACATGGCAAGGCTCGGTTCTGAAAGGGGGCGAGGGGGTCAGGCATGGGTCAGCGTCAGTTGCACCACATCGGTGCGCCCGGCGGCGAAGCTGGCCGCGCAGATCGCCAGGTAGTAGCGCCAGCCACGCAGGAACCGTTCGTCGCGTCCCTGCGCCCGCACGCGCGGCGCGGCGGCGGCAAGCCTGCGGTCCCATTCGCGGCAGGTCCGCGCATAGTCGGCCCCGAACGCAAAGCGGTCGCGCACGGCCAGCCCGGCCCGCCGGGCTTGCTCGGCGATGGCGCCGGTCGAGGGCAGCATGCCGCCCGGAAAGGTATAGTGCCGGATGAAATCGGACCCGCGGCGATAGGCGTCGAAATGCGCGTCGGGCACCGTGATCGCCTGCAAGGCCGCCGTTCCGCCCGGCGCCAGACGGTCGCGGAGTGTGGCGAAATACTGTGGCCAGTAGCGGTCGCCGACGGCCTCGATCATCTCGATCGAGACGATGGCGTCATAGCGCCCGCGCGTGTCGCGATAGTCCTGCAAGCGGATCTCGGCCCGTCCGTCCAGCCGGGCATCGGCATAGGCCTTCTGGCTGGGGGACACGGTGATCGCGGTGACCTGCCGGCCTTGGTCGGCCGCGCGTTCGGCCATCCCGCCCCAGCCGCAGCCGATTTCCAGCACGCGTTCGGCCGGGCCCAGACTGTGCAACAGGCGGTCGTATTTGCGCATCTGGCCGCGTTCGAGATCCGTGTCATCGGGCGCGAACAGTGCCGAGGAATAGGTCATCGAAGGGTCGAGCCACAGTTGATAGAACTCGTTGCCGACATCGTAATGGGCCTGGATGTTGCGCCGCGATCCCCGGCGCGAGTTGCGCCGCAGGACCCGGTCGATGGTGGTCAGCGCCAGCCGCTGCAGCGGGCCGGGACTGGCTGCGGCCTCGATCCGGTCGAAATTGTCCAGCGCGACGCGCGTCAGGGTCTCGACACAGGGGCTGTCCCACAGGCCGGCGACATGCGCCTCGCCAAAGCCGATGTCGCCGCGCGCCGCGACCGCACCGGCGACGGCCCAGTCGTGCAGATGCAGTTCGGCCTCTGGGCCGTGGGTGCCGAAATCGTGGCGATGCCCTTCGGGGGTGACCAGCCTGAGACGGCCGGTCGTGATCCCCTCGCAGGCGGTCAGGAACTGCCGCTGGAGGCGGCGGGTGACAAGGGATTTCATCGGCTGACGTCCTGTTCCGGAGGGAGGGGTCTGGGCCTGTAGGCCACCCCCTTGAGCTTGAGCCTGAGCGCGTGCCAGTAGATCAGCGCCAGGGTGCGCAGCGGGCCAAAGGGCCGGCGCAGCGCCGCCGCCACAAGTGCCCGGTCGGTCATCGGCACGCGTGCGCCTGACAGGGTCGCGATCAGCCCCTCGGTGCCCCGCGTCAGCACGATGCGGATGGCGATCCGGTCCGGGGACAGATCGAACGCAAAGCTGTAGCCGCCCGCGACATCCTGGAACGGCGAGACGTGAAAGACCTTTTCGGCGTGGATCCTGTCGCCGGGCCGGATCGGCGCATAGCCGGGGTTGGCGCACAGATATGAGTGCCGCTCGCCAAAGGTGTTCGAGACCTCGGCGATCGCGGCGACCAGCGCGCCGTCCCGAAAGGCCAGCCAGAAACTGACCGGATTGAACCACAGCCCCAGAAACCGTGGCTGGGTGAGCAGGCGCAGGCTCAGCCCTTCGGGCGCGTCGTGCGCGGCCAGGACCTCGCGGGCCCAGGCCGCGCCGCGCCCGGCGCCTCGGGGGCCGCCGTGCATCCGGTCCGCGACCGAGGCCAGGTTGATGCGGTTGCGCGAGAAAAGTCGCGGATAGGGGCCGGGCGCGTCGGGGTCGATCAGCACATAATCGACGCCATGGCGAAACGCGTGGCGGGTCGATCCCAGGCGGCTGTGCGTGGTCTCGCCGCGCAGGCATTCCGGCCGGTGGTCGGTCGCGATCGTCATGCCGGCACCGTCAGCGTCGCCGGCATCGACCCCAGCGCCCGGGCGACGCGCACCGCGCTGGCAAAGCCGTCCTCGTGAAAGCCGTGGCGCAACCAGGCGCCGGCGAACCAGGTGTGGTTGTCCCCGTTGCGCGCGGCGATCCGTTGCTGCGCGGCCATTGCCGCGCGGTCGAACACCGGATGATCGAACACGACCTCGTCGTGGATCAGGTCCTCGCGCACCGGGGTCTGCGGGTTCAAGGTGACGAACAGCGGGTCGTCGTCAGGGATGGATTGCAGCCGGTTCATCCAGTACGTCACGCCGACCGTGCGCTCCTGGCCCACCTGTTCGGCGCGATAGACCCATGACGACCAGCACGCCCGCCGGTTGGGCATCTGGCCGGGGTCGGCGTGCAGCACGGCGCGGTTGGGCCGATAGGCCACGGCCGACAGATCGGCGCGTTCCCGGGCACTGGCATCGGCAAGAAGTGCCAGCGCCTGGTCGGAATGACAGGCCAGGATCACCGCGTCGAAGCGTTCCGGCAGGCCACGCTCGGGCCGGACCAAGGCGCCGGCCGCGTCGCGGGTGACCGTGCGCACCGGGCAGCCGCGGCGCAGATCGACGCCCAGCAGCGACAGACGCGCCTCGAGCCGGCGCACGTATTCGACGCTGCCGCCCTGGACCGTCCACCACTGGTGCTGGCCCCGCGGCGACAGCAGCGCATGGTTGCGAAAGAAGCGCAGCAGGCTTTTCGCCGGAAAGCCGCCGATCTCGGACGAGGGCGTGGACCAGATCGCCCCGCAGATCGGCAGCAGATAATCGCGCCGAAAGGCCTCGCCCAGGCCCAGGGCGCGCGTCAGGTCATCCACCGTCATCGTGTCGTCGAGCGCCGCCGCCTCGGCCTGGGCGTTGAAGCGCAACAGGTCGCGCAACATGCCCAGAAAGGCCGGATTGACCAGGTTGCGGCGCTGGGCGAACAGGCTCGACAGATCGCGCAGCGCGTATTCCAGCCGGCCGTTGTCCAGGCTGACGCCAAAGCTCATGTCGCTTTTGGCCACCGGCACATCGAGATCCGCGAACAGCCGGGTCAGATGCGGGTAGTTGGCATAATTGAAGACGATGAAGCCCGTATCCACGGGCTGATCGCCCCGTCGGCCGGCGATCACGGTGCGCGCGTGTCCCCCCAGCCGGGGCGCGGCCTCGAACAGGGTGACGCGGTTGGCGGGCGCCAGCAGATAGGCTGCCGCCAGACCGGCAATGCCGCCGCCGACGATGGCGATGGATCGGGGCGGAGCGATCGGGGTGTCGAAGGACATGCGCTTTCCTGTCTCTGGCCTGTCACTGGCCTGGTTCGGGTCTGGTTCGGGCGGGGCCCCGGCTGGGCGTCGATTGACAGGGATACGGCGCGCGCCGCGCATCGGATCACACGCGCCGGTCCTTTCGGGCGGATCGGGTCGGGCGGATCGGGTCGGGTGGATCGGGAAAAACTGATCCGATCCTTGGCGCGGCGCGTAACCTCGCTATGCTGAACGAGACCGACACACTTCAAACGGCACGCGTGAGGCCCGCCCCGGCGACCGGGGCAGGGCTGGCGCGGCTGGGGCAGACAGGGCGGATGAACCCCGACGACACGCACGATGGGCTTTCCCCGCCGACCCAATGGCTGCTTGCGGTGCGTGACCGGCGCGACCGCGCGGCCTTTGGCCGTCTCTTCGACCATTTCGCGCCGCGTCTGACGACGATGATGCTGCGCGCGGGCATGGGGCGGGCAATGGCCGATGACGTGGTGCAGGACGTCATGCTGACGGCCTGGCAAAAGGCCCATCTGTTCGACCCCGCGCGGGCGCAGGCCTCGGCCTGGATCTACCGCATCGCGCGCAACCGCCAGATCGACATCCTGCGGCGTGAGCGCCGCCCGGTGCCCGATGCCCTGCGCCCGTCCGAGGACGACCAGCACGACGACGACGCCCTGTCGGCGCTGGCCCTCGATCAAGAGGCCACGCGCCTGCGCGCCGCGCTCGATGCGCTGACCGCAGACCAGCGCGCGGTGATCGAACAGGCCTATCTGGGCGATCTGTCCCACACCGAGATCCGCCAGCGCACCGGCCTGCCGCTGGGAACCATCAAGTCGCGCATCCGCCTGGCCCTGGAGCGGTTGCGCCATGAACTGAAGGAACTACGCTGACCATGTCGCCCGTCACCCATCACATCCCGGATGACATCATCGAAGCCTATGCCTCGGGCGCGTTGCCACATGCCTTTTCGGTGGTGGTGGCGACTCATCTGTCGCTCTGTGCCTCGTGCCGTGCCACAGCCGAGGCCTGCGACGTGCTGGCTGGAACCGCGCTGGATGCGCTGGACGCCGGTGCGCCGGATGCCGATCTGCGCGCCCGCACGCTGGCCGCGCTGGATGCGCCCGCGCCCCGGTCCGCGCGCGCCGAACGGCCCGCCCCGTCGTCCGGTGGCCTGTTCCCCGGCCCGGTGACGGCGGAACTGCGCGGCCGGCCCCCCCGGTGGCGCAGTCTCGGGGCGGGTATCCGCCAGCAGATCCTGACCGCCGGCCCCCTGGGCACGGTGCGCCTGCTGTCCATTCCCGGCGGCAAGGCGGTGCCCGATCACGGCCACAACGGGCTGGAACTGACGCTGGTGCTGCAAGGCAGTTTCCAGGACCAGACCGGCCACTACCGGCGCGGCGACGTGCAGGTCGTGTCCGACGAGGTCGAGCATACGCCGGTCGCGGACGCGGGGCCCACCTGCATCTGCCTGGCGGCGACCGACGCGCCGCTGCGCTTCAACGCGCTGATCCCGCGCCTGCTGCAAGGGGTGTTCCGCATCTGACCGGCGCGTGCCCGCCGCCGCCTGGCCCCGGGCGCAAAGGGGGCGGTTCAGACCGAACCGCGCTGACGGCCGGCGGCCAGTTCGATCAACTCGGTCGTCATCGCCTCTTGCCGGGCCTGGCGCTGGCGCTGTTCGACGGCGAGGCGGCGGTCCTTGATGTGGGCCTCGGCCCGGGCCATGGCCTCGATCCGGGCCAGGTTCTCGACCCGCAGCCCCTCGCTGAGGGCGCGGGCGATGGCGGCGAACAGCAGTTCCATCAGCAACAACCGTGCCAGATCGGGCGCGGGCAGGGTGGTCAGGGGCGGCACGATCTCCCGCGGCGGGCGGTCCGACCCGGCCGGGGGCCAGATCGGATGCAGGGCGATCGGCAGGCCGGGTTCGTCCCGGCCCGACAGCGTGGCGATCGGCCCGGGATGCGCAGCGGTCAGCGTGACGATGGCGTCGGTGATCCGGCTGGCCAGCGCCGGGATGTCGGCGGGGGTCGCCGGCAGATCGGCCGTGAAGCGCGGCGTGATCCCGCCTTCGGCCAGCAGGGCGACGGTGCGCTGACCGACGACCAGCAACCCGGCGCCGGCGGGCACCAGATCGCGCGCGGCCTCGGCCAGGCGCAGGGGGTAGGCGCCGCAAAACCCCTGCGCGGCGCCGATCAGCAGCACCAGCCCGGGCCCGGACGGGTGCGAACCGGCCACCGGCGCGGCCAGCCGGACCAGCGCCGCGCGCACCTGCGCCTCGTAGGCCGCAAGGGCTGCCAGGGTGCCGCGCGCGGCGGCGGCATTGCCCGAGGCCATGGCCCTGAGCGCGCCGACCACTTCGCCGATCTCGTTGATGGCGGTCAGCCGGCGCTGCAAGAGGTCCGGCCGTTCGGTCACGGCAAGCCCGCCGCCTGGCGCACCGCCCCGACCAGCGCCGCGCGGGTTTCGGGCGGCAGGGCCCCCGCGGGAAGGGTGGGCAGCGCGGCGGTGCGCAGCGCCTGTTTCAGCGCCGGCAGCCGCGCGGGATCGAGCCCGTCCAGAACTCCGTCCTGTAGCGCCGCCAGCAGGGCCACCTGCGCCGCCGGTTCCAGGGGCGCGAGACGCTCTTGCGCCAGCAGCGCCGCGATCCGTTCGCCGCGCACCAGTCGCGCGCCACCCGTGCTGTCGCCAAAGCCGCCAAAGCGCGCGAACATCTTCATTTCCAGGAATTGCGCATAATCCAGACGCAGCCGCCCCGCCACCGCCTTCAGCGCGGCCGACTGGGCCTTGCCGCCGACGCGGCTGACCGACAGGCCGACATCGACCGCGGGCCGCTGGTTTGCGGCGAACAGCGTGGCCGAGGTGACGATCTGTCCATCCGCGATCGAGATCAGGTTGGTCGGGATATAGGCCGACAGGTTGCCCGCGTCGATCTCGGCAATCGGCAGGGCGGTCAGCGTTCCACCGCCCCGCGCCGCCGACAACGCGCCCGCGCGTTCGAGCAGGCGCGCGTGCAGATAGAATATGTCGCCCGGATAGGCCTCGCGTCCCGGGGGTTGGCCCGCCAGCAGCGCCAGTTCGCGGTGCGTGGCCGCGTGGCGGGTCAGGTCGTCGTGGACGATCAGCACGCGCTCGCCCCGGTCGCGGAACCATTCGGCCATGCTGGTTGCGGCAAAGGGCGCCAACCAGCGCAACCCGGGCTGGGCCGAGGGTTCGGCGATCACGAACAGGATACGGTCGGGATCGCCCTTGTCGCGCAGCGCCTCGATCACGCGGCGCACCGCCGACAGCCGCTGACCGATGGCGACATAGACGCAGACCGTGCCCTGGCGCGACTGCGTGGCGATGGCGTCGATGGCCAGCGCGGTCTTGCCGGTCTGGCGCTCGCCGATGATGAGTTCGCGCTGGCCGTGTCCGATGGCGAACATCGCGTCCACCACCAGCAGCCCGGTGTCCATGGGCGTGCTGACGAAATCGCGCTCGATGATGGAGGGGGCCGGGCGTTCGGCGGGCAGCAGGGTGTCGGCCTCGGGCGCTGGCCGGTCGTCCAGCGGGCGGCCCAGCGGGTCCAGCACCCGGCCCAGCAGGGCGGCACCCGCCGGCACCGACAGCACGGCGCCGCTGCGTCGCACGACGCTGCCCGCGCCGACGCCGACGCCGGGATCGAGGAACGCCGCGTGCAGGCTGTCCTCGTCAAGCGACAGCACGAAACCGCGCGCGCCCGTGTCGAAGATCAGCACCTCGTTCAGGCCCGCGCCCGGCAACCCGTCCACCCGGGCAATGCCGTCGGCCAGCGACAGGACGGTGCCACGCTCGCTGGCCTCGGGGCCAAGCGGGGTGTTGGCGATCGTGCCCAGCAGGGGCGCCAGGGCGGGGTCAGTGGCCGGCATCGTCATGGAGAGCCTGGGCAATACGGTCGATGTCATGGGCGAGCGAGTTCTGAACCACGCCGCTGTCGCTGCGCAGATCGAGCCCGGCGATCAGGGCCGGGTCGGTGTCGATCCGGGGGGCGATGCCATGGGGGGCCAGCGCCTGCAGAATCGCCGCGTGTTCCGCCGGGTCGGGCGGCGTGGCGCTGACCAGGCGCAGGTTGCCGCCCCGCACCAACGCCGCGCGCCGGGCCGCGGGCAGGTCGTTCAGCAGATCCGCGAGGCGCGCGGCATAGCCCGGCAGCCCGGCCGGTTGCGCGGCGAGGGCCCGGCCTGCCGCCGCCATCCCCAGGTCGATCGCCTGCCGCAGCCCCTGCGCGGCGCGCGCGCGGGTTTCGCGCTCGAGCGCGGCGCGCCCTTCTGCGATCTGGTGCGCGGCCTCGGTGTGGGCGGCCTGGATCTGCGCCTGACGCAAGGCCTCGGCTTCGGCCCGCGCCTGGGTCAGGACCGCGTCCCGTGCGGTTCGGTTGGCCTGCGCTTCGGCCTGCGCGGCCCCTTCGGCGTCGCGGGCGGCCTGCCGCGCGACCTCGGCCGCGTCCAGCGCGGCGGCGGTTTCGCGGCGCCGCCGTTCCACGATCTCAGCAACCGGACGGAACAGGAAATGCCGCAAGATGGCCAGCAGGATCAGGACATTGGCGGCCTGCAGGCCAAAGGTCCACCAGTCGAAGCTCATTGCACGAAGGGGTTGGCGAACAGCAGAAGCAGCGCGACGACCAGGCAGTAGATGGCGGTCGTCTCGATCATCGCGAGGCCGACGAACAGCGTGCGCGAGATGCTGCCGGCGGCCTCGGGCTGGCGCGCGATGGCTTCGAGGGCGGTGGCCACGGCGCGGCCTTCGGCCAGGGCCGGCCCCAGCGCCCCAAAGGACACGGCAAAGGCCGCGCCGAGGATGCTGGCGATCTGGATAAGGTCTGTCATGCGGGGTCCTCTTGCGTCGGGTTGGGGGGCGCGCCCTCGTCACCGGTCACGGCCGAACCGATGAACACCAGTGCGAGGGTGGCAAAGATATAGGCCTGCACGGCGCCCGTCAGCAAATCCAGCGCCATCAGCGGGATCGGCACCAGCAGCCCGGCCAGCGACAGCACGATGCCGATCACGAAGACGCCGCTCATCACGTTGCCGAACAGCCGGACCGTCAAAGACAGATGCCGGGTGATCTGCTCGACCAGGTTCAGCGGAATCATCACCCAACTGGGCCGGGCGAAACCGGCCAGCCAGCCCAGGACCCCCTGGCTGCGGATGCCCCAGCCGATCCCGGCCGCGAACACGATCGCCGCCAGGGCGGCATCGGTTTCCAGATGCGCGGTCGGCGGTTCGACCCCCGGCACCAGCGAGGACCAGTTGGCCACGAAGACGAACAGCAAGAGCGTTCCGATCAGCGCCCGGAACCGGGCCGGGTCGCCGGGCACGGTGGACCGGATTTCGGAATCGAGGGTCTCGACCAGCAATTCCAGGACCGCCTGCGCGCGGCCCGGCCGATCGACGCTGAGCCGCCGCGTCGCAACGATTGTGGCCAGCGCCATTGCCGCAAGGATCGCCCATGTGACAACCACCGTCCAGGCCACCGGAACCGGACCCAGCGTGAAGGCGACGGGATTGGCAAAGGGCGAATCCATCAGCGCACCCTTTGCAGGACCAGGGCGCGCCCGGCCATCAGGCCGGCGCCGCCGGCGACCAGGGGCCAGGTGCCGCCCCGGGTGCACAGCCACAGAAAGACCGCCAGCACCGCCAGACGGCCGATCTGCAAGGCGACGCCCGCCAGGCGCCCCTGGACCAGCAGCGCCGTGACCCGTTCGAGCGAACGGAAATGCAGAACGCCCAGCGCCAGCCCGGCGAGCCCCGCCAGCGCCGCGACCAAACCCGGGATCAGGAGCGCGCTCATTGGTCGTGCATCCAGCGCAGGGCCAGCCACAGGCCCAGAACGGCGCCGGCAAAGACCAGCGCGGCGGTCAGCAGGTGCCCCGCTCCCAGCAATCGGTCCAGCCAGCGGCCCAGCACCAACCCTCCCAGCACCGGCAGCACCGTCATCCAGCCCAGCACGCCGATCTGACCGAACCGGCGTGCCAGCGAGGGTTCGGGATCGGCCTCGCCGGCGCGATCCCGGTCCTGGGCCCGGCGCGCGGCCTGGGCGGTTCTGTCGTCGTTCAGGTCCATTCCGCGCCCTCCAGTCCGGAAGAATCGCCCGCAAGGGACATCTCGGCCATCAGACGGCGAATGGCACGCGCGTGCAACTGCGTTGCATGGGCGCGCGCGTTGCGGTGACTGTCGTCGCTGGTCTGTCGCTGGCGGGTGACGGCGGTTTCGAGCCGGCGCAGGTCGTCGCCCAGGATCGCCTCGCGGCAGGCGATGGCGATCCGCGCGCCGGCTTCGACCGTCAGCACCGCGCCGCGCACGGCGGCGTATCGCGTGGCCTCGCCCGGCACCCGCCAGCGCAGGACGCCTGCATCGATCACCGTCAGAAAATCCGCATGACCGGGCAGGATGCCAAAGCCGCCGGTCTCATCCTCGCCGCGAAAGGCGGCGATCGGCACCCGGTCCAGCATCAGCGCAAGCGGCGTCGTCAGGGTCAGGGTCAGGGACAGGGCCTGCGGCGCGCTCATGTCGCGCGGGTCTTGTGGCGATGCTCGGCCTCGCTCAACGGGCCGACCATGTAGAACGAGGCCTCGGCCCAGTCGTCGCACGCGCCGTCAAGGATCGCCCGGCAGCCGGCCACGGTGTCGGCCACCGCGACGCTGCGCCCCTCCATTCCGGTGAACGGCGCGGCGACGAAAAAGGGCTGCGTCAGGAACCGTTGCAGGCGCCGGGCCCGGC
>Ga0116152_10001328_pt1 | contig 20421 bp, 39 predicted proteins | sample AD_UKC119_MetaG_FD_89894 | JGI IMG/M metagenome (GOLD analysis project Ga0116152, IMG submission 89894) | Active sludge microbial communities of municipal wastewater-treating anaerobic digesters from Hong Kong - AD_UKC119_MetaG | ecosystem: Engineered > Bioreactor > Anaerobic > Digestate...
ATATAAACTTTATTTATTTTTTAGGAATGATTACCGGAATTCTTACTATAGTATTTTTACATTGCTGAGCGTCGAGCGGAGCGTCCGGTCTCGGCTCATGTTAATTGAGTGAATCAGAATCGGTAATGTGTGCTTTTCTGATGCTCTCCTGATAGCTCCGGCTTCAGCGATCCACAAAAGCACACATTACCTCCTCATTTGTCGAGAGAAAGGTAAGTTATGGATAATTCTAATAAAGAACTCGAAAAAATAAAAAAACTTGTAGAACTTGGTATTAATGCAATGTGTTTTATGTTCTTATTTGTGATAATATCATATGCATCTGTAGTTTGTCTTCTTATTTCTAAAGTTGATAACATTGAGACCACATGTATAGTACAAAAATAACTTCATACCTTTCGATTTTAGATTCGGCAGTTGATTTTGCTAGATCAAATCTTGCTGATAAAGAAACCTGGTCTTCAAAACAAATTCGGTACCAATTTCCCCATGTAGATCGTTTAACAATTCCATGGGGAGAATTCAGAATTTCTCTTCATTATATTCATCCTTGTGAAAGGGATAAATGTTTTATTCATACTCACCCTTGGCCATCAGCAATAAGAGTTTTAAGTGGTGAATATGAAACAGGATTTAGTTATAGTCTCCACGGGCTAAATGGTGACTATTCATCTGAAATAAAAGTTCTAGGATCATCTGGATTTTCATATGAAATGATGGATAGATATTCATCCCATTATGTATGGGCACCTACTGGATCTTATTCATTAATGCTAATGGGACCAAAATGGGAAAATCCAATCCCTAATCCTGTGTATCAATCGGAAGGTTCTCTCTCTCTCTAAGGAAAGAGAAGACGAACTATTTGAAGAATTTAAACTAATCTTTAGAAAATAAAACTAATATGTATACCTGTCTAGTAACCAAGATTAAAACTTCGCCTATTCCTAACGCTGAAACAATTCAAAAAGCTAATTGTAGCGGATATCAGTGTATTGTTGGAAAAAATCATAAAGATGGAGAATTAGGAATTTTCTTTCCGTCTGATGGTCAAATTTCCGTAAACATGGCAAAAGCAAACAAGCTTTGCCGAGTTGATGGCGGATATCTCGAAAGTAATCGCCGGGTAAAAACCATTAAGCTAATGGGAATTCACAGCGAAGGTATTTGGCTTCCACTTAGTTCACTAGAATGGATAGTTCCTAATTCTGAATTTGTCGATTCATTCAAAGTTAAGAATTTTGTAGGGTCTCTTTCAGACCTAAAAGAGGGTGATAATTTTACCCATTTCAATGGGGTATCGGTATGTAAGAAATATCGAATTCGTAAACAGAAAATTAGAGGCGAGACAAGACCTCTAACATTTCGAGAGAAGATTCAAAAAAGAATTGACACATTCTTCAGAAAAGGTGTTGAAAAAACGTTCCCAAAACATTATGACACTGAGAAGATTCAGCATATGTTTGCTGATAAACATATTCCTCAGTATAGTCCATACTTTATTACCCAAAAAGTGCATGGCACCAGTCAAAGATCTGGTTATGTGAAGCGACCTTTTTGGTTTGGTTACAAATATTTTCTAGGTACTCGGAATACTGTTAAGTCTAATGAGAAATCATCCGAACAATATCGTAATATAGCTCATGAGATTATTAGACCTTATCTCCGAAAAGGAGAAGTTTTTTATTACGAAATTGTAGGATATGGCGAATGGGGAGCAATTATGCCTCCTCATAAGATTAAACATAGACTGTATCCAACAGACATGTATTATTCATATGGAATGAAACCAGTTTCGGAAGGTTCTGTTCCAAAATATGAAGAAAATTTCGATATTTATGTATATCGAATTACCCAAGATGGTAAAGAACTAGATTATCTAGAAATGCTAGACCGTCTTGGTGGAATTGGGATTAAGCCGGTCCCTCATATTGAAACCGGATATTGGAATTCAGAAAATCTCAAAGAAGACAATGCAAAACAAATCTTTCTGGATCATCTAGCTACAATAGCAGATCTTCCAAACGGAATCGATCCTTCTCATATTAGCGAAGGAGTTTGTGTTCGATTTGAAACTACAGAAGGACAAGTTCTTGTAGTTAAATATAAATCGTGGCTATTCTGCGATTGTGAAGGTATTGCGAAAAATTCGGATACTTATCATGATCCTGAAGATGAAGGATTGGACGAAGAATGAGTTTCATAATTTCATTCGCAGGAATTGTTTTTGCATTTTTTATGCTATATGCTACATTTCTTGTAGTTGATGAAGGAGACAAGAAAAGTGATTAAGCGAGAATGGGATTTCACTAGTAGTAAAGATACTATTCATACATGTGACAGGTGTTATCCTCAATTTATCATATCAAAAGATCCTTATTCGGATACTGATGAAAAAGTAGTTATAGTTAAGATTCCAAATCAAAAGCATTTTCGAATCAAAGAAGTTAAAGATCTCTCTATACCAGAGATTCAAAAATATCTAGAAGAAAAATATCCAGTAACTCGTGAAATGATGGAATACTCTTTAGAGGAACAAAGAGTTAATCTAGAAGATTTAGAATCACTACATAAATCAGCCAGTAAATCTTATAATAAGCTTCTAGAGCTATCTAAGGAATTTGAAGATGAAAATCGAACGTAAATGGGAAGAATATCATAATAAGTATATTACTAAAGATCGATATTATCCGAAATTTGAAATTTCAACATCAATCAGTAATAAAAAACCTATATGGTTCGTTGAAATTCAAACACTCGATAACATTATCGAGTTAGATAATTCAATTCTTGAAAATAAGAATATAAATGAAATTATTTCTTATTTAGAAGAAACATATCCTATTGATATTGAATCGATAGACTATCTTATTGACGATATGAAAAAATTGATCAATGATAATCTACGTATGATCAAATCAATTCAAGAAAGTATTAATTCTAATCTAGCGTATATAAAATCATACGAAAATTACATTAAATCCTTTGAAAAAGAACTTGAAGGTCTTTTAGAATTGAGGAAATCCTTTGAAGATTAAACGCGAATGGGATGATTATTCAGATGGACCTATCACTAATGATGGATTTTATCCTGTTCTTAATATAAAAACAGAAAACTATTGAAATTCGTCAAAAAGAAATTAACGAATTAGTTAAACTTAGAAAAGAGTTTCTGAAATGAAAAAAATTGAACGTAAATGGGAAGAACAAGACGGTAAATACGTAACAGTAGATGGTCTCAGACCGAATATTGAAATTCAGGGTTCAATTGTCAATAAGAAATTGACATGGGATGTTAGAATTGTTATTTTAACCATGGTTCATAGACCAGAAAATTGTTTTATTCAAGATAAAAGTCTTGACGAACTAGTTTCTTTTCTAGAAGAGAAATACCCTGTTTCATTATCGGAAATTGAGGGTATTATATACGGTCATGATTGTAAAATTCATCATTGTAAAGATAACATAAGAAGATATACAGAAATAAAGCAGAAAGAAATTGATGATCTTGAAAAAGAGGTTAAAAATCTTCGTGAAATTCAAAAGATGATTACATCGTAATAAAATTGAAGAACATCTTGCTTTGATTAAAGAAATAAGTAGTAATCATGATAATTTTTGAAATAATTGCTATATTTGCAGTTGGATTCTTCGCAGGTGTTGTTTTCTTTGCTTTCTATGATTCATATCTAGATCAAAAAGTAAACAAAAGAACCAATTTTTACTCGGTTATGAAGAATCGAGAATATAGTAGACAACATACAAACGAAAAAAAAGTAAGAAAAGAATTTTTAGTATATAAAAATTCTCTGTTCAAAACCCTCTCTGAAGAAGGTACTTTTTCGTTTACGTTTAGTAATGATATGGTCTATAATAAAGCATTACTTGATACTGAAAGTGATGTAAAATACTCTCATTATAAAGATCAAATTTCAGTTGAATCTGATGATCAAACTCGGACTTTAACGGTAAAAATTATTGAAAAGCAAATATGATTTATCTAATAATTGGAATTCTCATCGGTTTTATCATAGGATATAAGACTAGTGACATAATTGCTGAGCATAATGCAAAAAAGTCATAAGCCTTCCTTGTGTATTAGATAATAGAAAATATCATGATGAAAAAACTACTCGACGAAAAGTAGATAAAGAATGGAGATATTTTAGCAAGCAGTTGCTCAAAACATTATCTAAGCAAGATTCATTTAGCTTCAAAGCAACTAATAAATTAAGTTATGAAATGTGCAAGTTCGGATTAGAACAAGAACTTAAATATTCTACAAATCATACTAATTTTTTTGCTATATTTGATGGTTCTTTGAGAACAATTCACGTCGGAGTTAAAAATGTCTGATTTAATCGAAGCACTTCAAATATTCCTAAAATATTCGGATAACTATAATCCGACTTATTGTGGAAACGAGGTTTTAGTTATTGATCTTATTGATGTTAATGTTGTATCAGAAGAAGATAAAAAGAGATTAAAAGAACTATCGTTTGAAATTGATGATGAACATGATGCTTTTACTTCTTATCGATTTGGGAGTTGTTAATGCAAGTAATTAAACGACAATGGTATAATTTATGTGAGTGTTGTGGAACACATGATAGATTATATCCAATGTTTTATATCAGTACAACATTAAAAAATGGTGTTCCAGAATGGAAAATTAAAGTTGACATGCTAGATAATTCATTTTATCTTGATTCTGCTTTTTTTAAAGATGCAAATCTAGATTCAATTAAAGAATATCTAGAAAATAAATATCCAATTGATATAAAAAAACTTGATAAAGTAATTGAAGATCATACTAAAATGATTGAATACATTCAATCTAAATCTAAAAAAGAAAACGAAGATAATCAGAAGAATATTGGTTTCTTCCAATCAGAAATTGATTCGATTATTAGAATTAAAGAGACTCTCGCTAATTCAGAAGTTGTTAAAAATGCTAATCAGTCTAGCTAGACCAGAACAAAGCCATATTGATGTTGAAATTATCAAATTTCCTGATGGTCAACAATCAATTAAAATACTTAAACCAAATTCTTTATTCAGAGATGAACCTCTGACAATTTCAACTCGTCTTAATAATTTTCAAGATGTAGAACTTCTTTGTTGTTTGGTGGCTGCTATAAGAAATGTAGTTCCAGACAAAAAAATTAAACTATGGGTTCCTTACCTTTTAGGATCTCGTTCGGATAGAAAATTTGAAGAAGGTGGGGTTAACTATCTAAAACAAGTAATAGCTCCTATTATCAATTCTCTTAAGTTTTATTCTGTTGAAGTAATGGATCCTCATAGTGATGTTATTGAAGGAGTAATTGATAACGTTATCTGTCATAGTAATTTTCAGCTAGTTATGGAAGCATTTGCTGTTCATACACATAGAGAAGATAGAGTTGCAATTGTAGCGCCTGATGCCGGTAGTTTAAAGAAAATTTTTAAACTAGTCAATACTATCAATGATACACATAGTTTTGTTCATGCAATTACATCAATACATACAGCCTCAAAAGTTCGGCAACTATCTACTGGTAGAATTCTTAAAACAGAACTTTATACAACAGCACCATTAAATGATGCAGATCATCTTTTTATTATCGATGATATTTGCGACGGTGGTCGAACCTTTATCGAGTTGGCCAAAGTGATTCGAGAAAAAGGTTATGAAGAAAAACTTCATCTAATCGTAACTCATGGAATATTTTCAAAAGGTTTACAGGTTGTAAAAGATCATTTTGATTCAATTAGTACAACTGACTCATATCAAGATTTCTCATTAGATAGTAATGAAATTTTTATTAAGGAAGTAATGTAATATGAAATTTAATTCAATTTTGCTAACAGATGGCTACAAAACCGGCCATCATAAACAATACCCGCCAGATACCACGCTGGTATATAGCAACTTTACTCCACACAGTAATAAATATGCTCCTAGTGGTGCTAATTACGTAGTTAGTTTTGGTCAACAAATGGTTATGAGACAAATTCATGACTATTTTCAAGATTTCTTTAACTCTCCAAAAGAAGAGGTTCTAAAAGAAATCAAAGACGAACTTTCAATGTACCTTGGTGCTGATTATGATGTTTCGCATTTTGCAAAACTCCATGATCTTGGATATCTTCCAATTGAGGTAAAAATCATTGAAGAAGGTACACGAGTACCTATTAAAATTCCAGTATTAACTATTGTTAATACAAAAGCCCAATTTTATTGGCTTCCAAATTTTCTAGAGACATTGATTTCTAATCTACTTTGGAAACCAATGACTTCTGCTACAATTGCAGATCAATATCGAAAGATTGTTAGCAAATGGCAGCGAGAAACCGATATTGAAAATGAAGCTTTTGTAGATTGGCAATGTCACGATTTCTCCATGCGAGGAATGTCTGGTATTGATTCAACAATAGCTTCTGGTCTAGGACATCTTACTTCATTTCTTGGTAGTGATACGCTCCCTGCTATTTCAGCAGCAAGAAAATATTATGATGAAACTGGATTTGTTTGTGGATCGGTTAATGCTACTGAGCATTCTGTAATGTGTGCTGGTGGTAAGGAATCAGAACTAGATACTTTCAATCGTCTTATTAACACATATCCTACTGGTATTCTTTCAGTTGTTAGTGATACTTGGGATTTGTGGAAAGTTTGTGATGAGATTCTACCTACTCTTAAGGAGAAAATTCTTCAAAGAGACGGTAAGCTAGTTATTCGACCGGATTCTGGAGATCCTATTGATATTCTTTGTGGTACAAAAAGATATGATTCTGATTCTTCATCGGAAGAAAAAGGATTAATCCATACACTATGGGATTTGTTCGGAGGAACAGTTAACTCACAAGGTTATCGAGTTCTGAATTCTCATATTGGTGCAATCTATGGTGATTCGATCACCTTAGATCGAGCAGAAGAAATTTGTAGAAGATTGGCTGTAAAAGGATTTGCTTCTACAAATGTAGTCTTTGGTATTGGAAGTTATACTTATCAGTATAATACTAGAGACACTTTCGGATTTGCTATGAAAGCCACTTATGTAGTGGTGGATGGTGAAGGAAAAGCGATCTTTAAAGATCCTGTTACTGATAATGGAATGAAGAAATCTGCCATTGGTCTGTTAAAAGTAGATAAAGTAGATGATCAATTGGTTCTTCAAGATCAAGTTTCTTGGAAAGAGGAAGCAGAAGGAGAATTAATTGATATATATCGCAATGGTCATATGGTTCATACTACAACTTTGTCTGATATTCGGAAAAGATTGAGAGAAAATGCGTAGAATTACATACGGTGATCAAGTCTTAGCTAATCTAACAGGATATAAGTATAATACAGATTATCCATTGTTAGATCCGAGAGAAACAGCATTTTGTGAAAATGATAAATGGTACGTTAGTCAGATAAATGGTCATATAAGTGAATTAAATCAACCTTAGGTAATTGAAGCCGAAATTATTTTTGAAATTGCCACCAAGGCTAAAAAAGCATTAAAAGATGCTGGTTTAATAATTTAAAATAAAATTGATAAATTATGAGTTTTGAGTTACAAACAGCAATGTATCGTGCTTCCGGTTATCTTTGGAGTACAGGTAGTACATGGAATGTTCACCAAGCAGGTAAACTTGAAGGTCTATCATCACTTTTAACTTACGGAGTAACTAATCACTTACTTCTGAGAATTTCAGAACAAGTAATTGAAATATGCAATGCTATAGATGCTGCGTATAGACAATCTGACATATCGCATTTAATTTTAGTTGCTTCTAAAATCATAGAAGAAAATACACGGAATAATCCAAGATAAATGTCTTATCTAAAAAAACTTAAATGTATTGAAAGTGTCAGTGCATACGCATTGAGATATTATGATCCTTTTAGATATGGAAATGAGACTTGTAGTTTAGCGGAGCTTAAAAACTTTGTAATTAAAGAATTAGAGACTCAAGAAATCATAGAAGAATACTGGCCTGTCCATGATTTTGAAAAACGTATTTATAATAATGAAACTGGAAAGGATGAGGAGAAACCTCTTTCAGTTCATTTAAGAAGAAATGATTCAAGACTATGGGATATTGATGAGTCTGATCGTATAGAAATTAATTTATCTATAAAAAATAGATTAGTTTTATGTAAAGTTTCTTACCGCCCAAGACATAACATTTTTGCAACACCTTGGTCGATAGTCTTTAAATTAAGTTCAATTAAAAAAATCAAATTCATGTATGAGCATATTGATCGCAAATTTGCTGATTTAGTAGTATCTATATATGAGAAAGAACTACTAGAAATAGCCAAGAATCGAATAGAACAAATCAAAAAAGATTTGTTAAAAGGATAATCCATGTTACCTAAAATGTTTTGGACAGAAAAACAATTAAATCATAACATTGAATTGATTAAACGTATATGTTTGAAACATTTTAAGGGTTGTTGGATTTGTCAGGGTTATTCAAAGACAACATTAAAAATAAAAGAGATACGTTTGTCGGTTTTTGATTCTGGGTTTGTTGAAAAATTTAGAATTAGAGTTTGTGTACAACAAAGAATGGTTCATATTCGTTTGCTAAATAGGCATGACTATCATAATCAACATATGATACACATATTCAGAGGTCGTCAGAACAGATATCTAAAAAAAGAACTCCATTGTTTATTTTCAACTGTTCAATTTGAACTTGAAAATAATAAAAAGTTAGTATTTCCAATACGATATACATCGTATTCTAGGTAATACTAAAACTCATTAAATTAAACAGTAATGTATGAAGTTGAGATGGTTATTAAAATGTTTAGTTTAATGCTTATATTTCTTAGATGAATATCAACATTGTTCTACATACTAGACAATGGTTCATAATCAAAAAGAATAGATCATTGATCAAAAATTCTTTAGATTAAAAGTCCAATCAAGACTGGTTACTGTACCAACAATATCGACATGAAAATGTGATGGTTAGATCGCCATTAATTGATTAAACACAGGATTCGTTTTTGTTACTTCAAGCTTAAAAAGTAACGGTAGTTGTTACCACTACTCTTAATCATTCTAGTTGTTTAAGAAAAAGGTAACTTTGGCCTGGTGGCGGAATTGGTAGACGCGGAGGATTTAAGTCCCTCTATCGCAAGGTGTGTGGGTTCGAGTCCCACCCAGGCTATAAGGATTTGTTATGCTAAAATTAAAAGAAGATCTGTCTAAAGAAATTAGTGATAAGATTTTATCAATATCAAAAGAATTGAATTTTGAATGCTAAAATTAGATAACAAAGTGTTAGCAAACACAGTATCATTCTTTACAAAACTTATTAGTAAAACTAATAAGGGTATTAACCCAATTCATCTCGAAGATGATCGTGGCACATGGGAAATTTCTTCCCGAATTGAAAGACGTACTAAACACGGTGGTTCTCAATTAACATTAGATGATCCATCTACAGTAGATGTATTAGAACTTTTGAGAGCACTTAATGCAAATTCTAACATGCTTTCAATTTGTTTTCAAAAACTTGAAATTGAAAGTTTTATAATAAATCTTTGTCGCCAATTTAAAGATATTGGTGTTTATTCTATAAATCTAGTGGATTTTTTAGAGTCTGATGATTATAATTCCGAATCTACTATATTCAGATATCGTCACACAAGATATGCAGGAAATTCTTATTTCTTAAATAAAAATTTATCAGTTGAGGAAGTACAAAAAGTCGCAGATTATTTACTTCATAAATATGAAGAATGTCTTAAAGAAAAACAAAAACTTGAAGAAGAAGTTAACGGTTATTTGTTAAATCTTGATAAAATGGAAATGTTATGACACAGGGAATATCAATATTCACAATTTTAACAATTATTTTTGTTACCTTAAAACTTGCAGAAGTAGGAGTTGTTGCTACTTGGTCTTGGTTATGGGTACTGTCACCATTGTGGATTCCTAGTCTACTATTGCTAGCGCTAGCATTATTAGTTTTCATACTTGCTTGTATTAAAGAAATGATACAAATGATATCTAGTTTCTTCAAACGGAAAAAAAGACTTGCTGAAATGATGGAGGAATAATATGAATGTAGTAGTAGGACTTGATGTAGTTGTTTTAGTTGTATTTCTAATTCTTAAGCTTGTTCAAGTAGGTTTAGTAGCAAGTTGGTCGTGGTGGTGGGTTTTTTCGCCAATATGGTTACCAACCCTAGTAATCATAGGATTTAAAATCATAGGTTTCATTCTAAAAGAAATATCAGATTATTTCTCTCGTAGAGATTATCTTAAACGAATGATGAAAGAGTGATGTCTTTTCTATATGTAGAAGTAGGAATGGATAATCTACCAATAGCCGATACACAATCGGCTATTGACGGATCGTATTATTATGATAACTATGTCGTAAGACCTGTAACATATTCAAATCTAATATCTAATTTTGATCAGATAAGATTCGGATTGCAAAATAATACTGCGGTAGGATCTATTCGATTTATGAAACGAATATTTCGGGAATTAGATAAAAATCCTAGATCTGAAGATTATCCTGAAGAATTGAATAATTTCGTCTTCACGAAAAGACGAATAAATAAATCAACTATTCGAGATATAAAAAAATATAATTTTACCCAAGATCACTGGATAAAGCCTGTTGAAACAAAAGTTTTCGATGCTTTTCCGATCTCAAATGGTTTAGAAATACTATCTGAATTTTCAGATGATTTAGAACTATGGGTATCAGATTCAATAAATATAAAATCCGAATGGAGATTTTATATTTATAATGGTGAAATTGTACATGGATGTTGCTATCAAGGTGATATTTTTCTTTCAATAGAAAAAGTAAAGCAATTTATTTATTCTATGCTAGAAGAATGGAAAAATAAACCTTGTGCTTTTACTTTTGATATAGGAATTCTAGAAAATTCAGAATCATGTTTAATTGAAGTAAATGATTTTTGGGCTATAGGAAATTATGGTCTTAAATCACATATTTATTTCTCTATGTTAAGAGATAGATATAAGGAAATTGTAAATGAATCCTAGTGAACTAATAAAAACTTTAGAAGATCGATGGTATGGAGATTTTAAAAATTTTGATGTTCATCATCAATTCATAATTGATTCAGATATTAATGAAATAGGTTTTATTACTGATACAGTATGCTCTATACTTTACTCTCAAGGTACTATTGAAATTTACATTAATTCAAAACTTGTACTTACAAATACTGATTTTGAATCGAGTCTAACAAATACTGATTTCCAACATATTCTGAGAGCGCTGAAAGTTCTGAAAGATAAACTACTTAATCAACGAGTGAACAATACTCCATTGTTCTTTGCTAAAGAAATAGATAAACTATGAAAAAATGAATTCTGTAAACAAAAGCAATAAATTAAAACTTTATTTACTTCTTGAAACATTTATGGTAGAAATTGAATCTATCGATGAAGAAGTATATGATTTAACTTTAGATTTTGTAGATAAAGTTTATAATAATTTATCTAGAGCAGATAAAACTCTGCTGGATAACAGAAAAGGAAAATTTCCTGAATATGTAGGTAAAGTATGAGAAGTTATGAAGATTATGAGAAATTAGTTGAAAAATATCCATCGCTTTACGGCAATTCATTTTATTTTGAATGTGCTATTGGATGGTATGATTTGATAGACGAATTATCAGGAAAAATAGTAGGACTTAGTAAAAACTTTAAAGCCGAACAAGTTAAAGAAAAATTTGGTGGGTTAAGATTCTATTATAGATATGAAACAGACAACGAATATACTGAAGAAGAAATAGGAAAACTTGAAGAAGCTACTAAAATTGTAGCTGATTATGAAGATAAATCTTTTGGCGTCTGTGAAGTTTGTGGTCAATCTGGTGAAGTAAGAAAAAAAGGGTGGGTGCAAACTCTTTGTGATAATCATGCAAGATAAATTAGGTGATAAACTAAAGAAGTATGAACAATGTTATGATCAGGTATTACCTGCTGGTTTTCCAATAGTCGTGCGATTGGATGGAAAAGCATTTCATACATTTACAAGAGGGTTAGATAAACCTTATGATATCGGACTTACCAATCTGATGATTGAAACTACTATTGATTTGGTTAAGTATTTCAACGCAAGAATTGGATATACTCAATCCGATGAAATTAGTTTAATCTTATTTGATGAAGGTAAATCAGAAGGACAACAATTCGCAAACAGAGTAAATAAACTAATTTCGATTAGTGCAGCATTTTGTACTAATCAATTTAATCAGGGGTTGACTCAACACCTGCCGAATAAACCGCAAAATGCTCTATTCGATAGTAGATTATTCATCCTCCCTGAAAAGCTAGTTACTGACTATTTGATCTGGAGAGAGTTAGACGCAACTAGAAATTCGCTAAATACTTTAGCTCAATCTGAATTTTCTCATAAAGAGTTACAAGGGTTAGGTAGTAAAGATTTACACGAAAAACTCCACTCAATAGGAATCAACTGGAATAATTATCCAAATTTCTTTAAGCGTGGAACTTATGTACAAAAAAGAATAATAACAAGAAAATTTACAGAAGAAGAGTTGGAAAAATTACCGGAAAAGCATAACGCTAGAAAAAATCCGGAATTAGAAGTCAAAAGAACTTTAGTAGATAAAATAGAAATGCCAATTTTTACCTCATTAATTAATCCAAATGAGGTAATATTTAAAGGAGAAGAACCAAAATGTCTATCTTAGAAATAGTAATGCAATTAATTCTTTCAACCAGTGTTGAAGAAGTATGTGAACCAACAACCGATGAAACAACTTGGGAATGTGGGCTTGATGAAACAGATGATACTGATACACGAGATCTTCCAAAAATTCCACATATTTATTGTAAGCTAGTTCCACATCTACCGCTTGAAATTGAATGTTGTATGTATAAGTATCATACAACATCAGGTAAATATGAGATTTCACGTTGTTTACGTGCCCCATATGTTCCAAAAAATTAAAAAATAAATAACAAAAGGCGCAGAAGATTTTCTTCTGTGCCTTTTGTTATTTTTGGAGTAATATGTCTGGTCGTAAAAAACAAGATCTTTTGAACGGGATTAAAAAACCTTATTTAACTGCTAAGTTAATAGCATGTTCTACTCTGCATATTGAATATTGCAATAAAACTATTGCAATCCGATACCATGATACGGATGTTATTACATTTGGAAATAATTACATAATTCTCAATTCTGGCGGGTTTAGAACTAAAACCACCAAAAAAAGAATAAACCAACATCTTGGACATTTGCAGTTTTCTGCATATGCTCGAAATGGTAGTTGGTTCGTAAAAACACCAAAAGGTGTTTATGAGTTTTATGATGGTATTATTTTTGATGTACATGGTACATTAATTTCTGAAGAGAAGAAATCTGATAAAAAATAATGAACACCTATGATACAGTAGATAGTGAGTTTTTTGTTAGTATTAGAAAATTTGCTAATAGATATTCCTTAACTACAAGAAATTATCCATATGAAAGATATGTATCTGTTTATGGAAAATTAAATAGTATAATTGAATTTTTTAAAACCTACAACAAAGAGAACTATTTAGGTTCTCGAAAAATTGATTCTGAAAACGGAATGGTTTTTTACAAGTATAATGAGATCACACTGTTTAATGATGAATTAGGATTAAAGAAGAAATAATGTCAGAACAATTAGAAAAAATTACAGTATGGTATTCGGTTAGAAACTGTGGAGACGGATCTGCATATCCAGATTGGTTTCTAACCGAAGAAGAAGCCGATAAAGATCAAGAAAATCAAGAAGATACATGGTCCGAATCTTGTATTGGTTCTGTTCAAACTTTTGTAGGTAGTGATATCCATCAAAAAGCTGAACTTAAGGTTAAGTTAAAGCAAAAACTAAATCTAGTTGCTACTTATATAGTAGAGTCTAATGATAATGACTATTCTTATCGAGTGTTAATTAGTGATGATGTATATACTATTCGTTATTCGGAATATAACGGAGAAGTTTCTGTTTATAGAATAGATCCTTCATATAAAGAAATTTTCAAAGATGTATTAGAAAAGAATACCTCTTATTCTAGAGAACAAATCTTAGATTTTGTAGGAATTACACTTGCGAGCGCTTAGAAGACATCATAATAAATGTTGGAGTAGAAGAAGAATAAGAATTCTTAAGCAATTTGGAATCGAAATACACAACAAACAGAAAAAAACTTTCACAATATGTTCATGTTTCATGTGCGGGAATCCTTGTAAAAATGGAATAAGAAGTAGACAAGAAAGGATATCAGAAGAAGATGAAAGAAATTATAAATATTAGACAAGGAGTCAGTGTCTAAAGTAAACACTGAATTAGCAAGAGAAGTTGATAAAATTCGACAAATAGTATTTGGAACATAATATGACAAAACCAAGATTATTAGTAATATATCATTTATTTCCCGACACAACAAATTGTAAAATTATCGAACCAGAAGACGAAACCTACGAATCATGGGAAAGAGCACATGGAATTTTAATTAATTCAAATGATGATGATGCCGATGAAGATGTCATTTCTTTACTTGAAAATGGTATCGGAGGTGAAGATGTATTTGAAGCCAAACCTTTGATTTTATCTGGTGATTTTAAAATTATTCATTGTGGATTTATATCATGATAGAATTTGATTCAGAAAAGTATTCTTTAGTTTTACGAGTAGTTAATTTTGATATGAGATCTGCTCGTGGATTTAAGTATCCTAAAAAAGGACCAGTTTACACTCCAACTTGGAAACCCACTTATGAATGCGGTAATGGATTGCATGGTTGGTTAAAAGGAGAGGGGGACTACGGCGCAACATCTGGTTTTGGTACTGTTCATGACCCCGATTATTTATGGCTGGTCATTCAAGTCAAAAATGAAAATCTCATTAAAATCGATGATTCTAAATGTAAATTCAAAGGTGGATATGTTGTTTTCTGTGGCTCTAGAAGAGATGCTGTTTGGTATATGGAACAGAGAGGTCAAATTGGCGAACTAGCTGATTTTAGAACTGTAACATTGGAACATAGCTCTATATTTAAAAATAGAGGATATTTTACTAATATCAAAGCAGGCTCAAATTGTTATATATCTGTATTAGGTGGTGCTGAAATTACAACTGAACATGACGCCTTAATAAGGGCGGGATCTGGTTGTAAAATAAAAACCAAAAGTTATTGTGTAATTATTGCCGAATATAATAATAACATTGTTACTGAAAGTAATTGTAATATTGAAGTCCGAGGAGCATCTAATATTAAATGTGGAAAAGATTGTCAAATTAAGTTTTCAGGTAATGTAAGAATTAAAGCAGGTGTCAATACAGTTATAGTTATGAAAAAATATTCGGATGTTCCGCCGGTTGTAATTATTGTTGATGATACAATGGCAAACAAATATTATCGCTATTCCACTGTTTCATCAGAACCAATTCTGGATAGAATCCAAGAAGATTAATTGGATTATTTAATAATTCTAGATTTTGAGGCTACATGTGATGAACCAATAAATCCAGATCCTCAAGAGATTGTGGAATTTCCTTCAATTGTTTATAATCTAAAAAAAAACAAAATAGAAGATAGTTTTGAAAGTTTTGTAAAACCTATTTATAACCCAATACTCACAGATTATTGTAAAAATTTAACTACAATAACTCAGAATCAGGTCAATACTTCAAAAACTTTTTCTGAAGTATATACAAACTATTTACAATGGGTTTCAAAGTATAAATCTGAAAAAGCAGTTATTTTAACTTATGGTGATTGGGATCTTAGAAAGTGTTTAACAAAACAATTAGAAGTATCTGGTTGTGAAAGAGATTCTATTTTTAATAGATGGATTAATCTAAAGAAAATAACAACAAAATTTTTAGGAAAATCTTCTTCGTTTGAAGATCTTACAAATTCTCTAAATATTCAAAGAGAAGGTATTTTACATAGAGGGATCGACGATTGTCGAAATATTCTGACAGTTGTAAAATATTTAGATAAAAATTTTGAAATAGATTGGGAACCGACTTGTTTTCTTGGTACCAATGAGTATAAAAAATGGATCAAAAGCCAGAAAAAATAGATAACTGGACAAAAGAAATTCCAAAAGAACCTGGAATGTATTGGATAATTCGAAAATATATAGACACCTGGACTAAGCTAGATATAATAGAAATAGAATGGCGTGGAGAAGAACCGAATAGATATCTTTCCTTTATACAGGAAGATCGACGATTTAACTTTTTTGATTATCTGAATAAAGATTATCGATTCAAGAAAATCGAGATACCAAATGATCCAGAAGAATAGAAAAATCATAAGAGGGATATATGCAAATTTAATTTGTAATATAATCCAACCTGATTTCTATAAAGTACATTGTCCTAATTTAGGACCCTACTCTGAAGAAAATCCAAAAGTTTGTATTCATTGTTATAAAAGATTAAATGATATAGAGTTAATAGAGAAATGTACACCTTAACCAAAGAAAAAATTCAAAAACTTCGTGAACTACAAGAAAAAGTTCAAGATTCAAGATCAAGAATTATTATCGATAAAGCAATTGAAGGTTGGTCTAAACCTGGTATTAAAATTGCTAATTGTAGGTTTGGTATTATTATTGATGATAATGATACTTTTGTTCCTGTGCCTGACGCAGGATGTTGTTTAATCGCAGCTTGTATTGTAGGAACATCTGGATATAGTTTTATCCTAGGATTAAGAAAAATTGTTTATGTCAGGTCTGATGAATTTGAAGGTATTCAAAGTGTATTCGATAACCCAGAATCCGCTTGTTTGAGTCCTTTAGAAGAAGATGTAGCCGCGATTCGAGATATCGTACTAAAAGACTAATATGATAGTAAATCTTAAAATTCCACCTTCTTCATTATTTGAAGAAAAACCAAAAGTTCCAGATTTCTATAAATGTACACAATGTGGAGCGCATGGGGTAAAACTCTGGCGTGAGTATCAAACGTTTTTAGATCATCAAACTTTTCTCTGTGTCAATTGTATCGGTGAAGATAAATTTGATACTGACATACCAGGTCATATTTGTTCTGTAGGATGGAGAGTTGTTGCAGTCCCTACTCCTGATGGTGAAACATATTGGGGATATACTTCTATACCTCAAGATGGTTGTCGTTGGTGGGACATATTACCTGGTTCGCCGTCTAATATAGACGTTACTGTTTATTCAATAAATGAACATTTAGAAAAGTTGAGAGCACTCACTTTTGAATGTGAATCAAATCGCTGGTGGTGTACAAATCTGATAAAGAAATCATATGCTGATGAAAGTTTAAGACTAGGCAATGTCGAAATTTTTCGTAGACCTTCTGGTTGTTATCGGATAAAAGGTCGAACATTTAGAACTAAACAATTAGCTTTAAATTGGATGAGAAGAAATCAGGAGATCTCTGTACTATGGAATTGACAAACGAACAAAAAACTGAAATTCACAGTCTATTTAAAAGACTGTTCACACTAGCGGCGAATTCTATTAATGGAATTAGAATAGAAGATCATGATAAAATTGTAATAATCAATCAAGAATTCTTATTATTCAATAAAACTGATAACACATATCAATATGTTGCAATAAACAGTGATCCTAATCTTGCGTTAGAAGCATTAAAATTAATAAGTCGTAATAAGTCATTTCTAGAAATTTCAATAGAAAAATGTATTATTGAGCAAAAAATTTTACAAATATGTAAACAGTTATCCGAACTAGGAATTAAATCTTTTGGAATAAACTCCTATTTTTCGTACCATACTTCATTTGTACGAACTGTTAAGATAAATCCAAATATAGATATTTCTGAATATGGAATAGTTCTTCAGAAGCTTACTGAATTCTATGAAGAATGCTTATCAAAACAGGTTCAGTCTGATAAAATAAATCATGATATTTCAGTAATATCTAAAATTCTAGATAAATACAAATGCTAGTATCATTCCTAGATTTTGATGGAGTTTTAAATTCCGATGAATATTTCATCTCTAATGAATTTAAAGAATACCAAAAAACTTTTGGTCTATGGGTAGATCATCATTACCATCTAGATAAAAAAGCAGTAAAGCTCTATAGTGAATTTGTTGAGAAAACAAATGCTAAAACTATAATATCCTCTAACTGGAGATTTCATCACGATACAAAAGAACTCATTTCAATATTAGAAAAAGTTGGTTTTGTGGGTGAAGTGATAGGAACAACTGTTTTTAAATATCAAGATTTAAATTTAGAATTATTAAAAAGTCATAAGTTAGAAGGAACTTTAAGATGGTACTCCGGTATATATCCAGTGTTTATTCGAGGTCATTTGATATTTCAGAAAATGATGGAGTTAAATTTGACTTCGGATCAAATAATAATTTTTGATGATCGTACTGATATGGATCCTTTATACGATCGGTTAATTCAAACTGATGAAGGTGAAGGATTAACAGAAGAAAATATAGAACAAGCTTTGAGATTAGTGAAATGAGTACTTTAAAATGATAATCACTGAAGAACAAATTCAAATAGCGGAAAAAGCAGGTGCTTGCGAATCTGCTCTTGATTGGTTAAGAGAAAAACCTAGAACCTGGATTGAATTATTTTCACGTAATAATGAATGGTTTTATTGGGCAATTGATCTTATTCCCTTTCCACAAGATATTCTAAATCACTTTATGGAAAGTGATATTGAAGATTTAAAACAATCGGTGTTATTCAACCGTAATATAACATCAGAAATGATTGTGATCATATCACAACAATATGATGAATCTTTTTGGATTAAAAAACGAATCGCAGACCATATAAAAACACCTGTTGAAATATTATCAAAATATTCTAAAGATGAATCTCTAGATATAAGAAGCGCCCTAGCGAGAAATCCATCATCAAGTACAGAAATACTTAGAGATCTTTATAAAAATAAAGATTTTGATGGATGGGTGACATATAGTCTTGCTCAAAACCCTTCATCCCCTGTTGATATTTTATGGGACATTTTACAAAATAATGATTCTTATGAAGAGACATCAATTGCGGAAAATCCATCAATTAATGATGATATTATCAATTACATTATTAATAATGGTTTAGTAACAAGCCGATGCCGATTAGCGCATAATCAAGCGCTTAGTTTAGATCAAATTAAGATTTTATTAAAAGATAAAAATCCAAACGTACATGAACATGTGGCACGGTATTCAAAATACCAAGAAGTTCATAAAATATTATTAAACTCTGACAATACAGAAATAAAATATAATTTGGCTCTTAATATAAATATTTCTTCTGAAGATCTTGAAACGATATCAGAAAATTCTCCAGATTTTGTATTAGCATCAGTTGTGTGTAATCCAAATGTATCTTCTAGTACATTGCATAAAATAGCAGTCAAGAATCGAAATCTTGATTCAAGAATTATAGTACAACCATCCGTTTCTGTAGAAACATTACAGTATATAATCAGTGAATCAGTGAATAATTTTGTTATAGAACAAGCCACTCAAATATTAAATGATATGCTAAAATGACTTTAGATGAAATTGCAGATTATAATGAAGACCAGGAAATTGAAAAGGCCCTAAAAACCCTACAAGAAGGTTTGATTAAAAAAGGAAGAGTTTATCTTCAATTTTTTGGTATACCTGATGGTTTTCAATTTGATGGAACTCTTGAATCCGGGCATATTAGAAGTACACATAGAAGTTATTTTGAGAAATGTGCTATGATGTATGCGATTGGATTCCAGCGTGGTATGAGATTGGTAGTAGATGATGTTGTTCATAATGGATTAGATGGGATAAAAGAAGAATATTCAAAGCTTCTGGTAGATCTTGAAAAAAGAGAATTTGAAATTGAAGAATCGTGGGAAAAAATTCAAAATGATAATCACTGAAGAACAAATAGCATTAGCTGAACAATACGAAGCATGTCAAGATTCATTAGATTGGTTAAGAGAAACTCCTAGAACTTGGGAAAATCTTGCTAACTATAATATTAACTGGTTAATTTGGGCACTAGACGAAATTCCATTTCCAGAAGAGATTCTAGAACATTTATCAGAAAATTACGACGAAGTTGTTCGAGGATCGGTAATATCCAATAGTAATATTACATCAAAAATTCTTTCAAAGCTTTCAGAAGATGAAAGTTTTTGGGTAAAAAAGAAAGTAGCTATATGTACTAAAACTCCTAGAGAAATTCTAACAAAATTAGCTCAAGATCCAGATTTCAATATACGACATGAAATTTCGGCGAATCCTTCAACACCTTCTTCTGTATTAGAAGTTATGTATCAAGAAAATGCATATGATATACATACAGGACTTGCTGAAAATCCTTCAACACCTGTTTATATTCTTGAATCATTAATAAAAAATCATAATCATGATTATTATGATTATATACAGGTTATGATTGCAAAAAA
>Ga0116152_10001329_pt1 | contig 20420 bp, 20 predicted proteins | sample AD_UKC119_MetaG_FD_89894 | JGI IMG/M metagenome (GOLD analysis project Ga0116152, IMG submission 89894) | Active sludge microbial communities of municipal wastewater-treating anaerobic digesters from Hong Kong - AD_UKC119_MetaG | ecosystem: Engineered > Bioreactor > Anaerobic > Digestate...
ATGGTACTCCTCTCCAGGTATCTGGCAATATGGAAGACAATAACGACATCGTACAGGCCAGGGTGGAGATCCGTAACAAGACAAGCGGAACTGTTTATTATCAGCAATCCACTTCAGTTAGTAACCTGTCCCAATATAATTATTCATGGACATGGAATGTTACCGGCATTACCGGTACCACTACCGCTACCGTGAAAGTGATCTGCAAGGATAAACTGGGCAATGAAGAATTTGCAGAAGTGGATTGCACATTAGAGAACTGATCATTTAAAACCGGATCACTGCTATGCCTACAGTTCAGCAAATAATTTTTGTACTGGTAAGTATTGCCGCTATTGGTTTGTTTGTCTACAAAGTAAAACAGATACGCCGCAATATTAACCTGGGCCGTGATGAGGACTTGAATGATAATTCAGATAAACGATGGACCAATGTGATGCTGCTGGCATTCGGGCAAAAAAAAATGTTTCGCAATCCGCTGGTAGCTGTGATGCACTTTGTGGTGTATGCCGGTTTTATCATTATCAATATTGAAGTACTGGAGATCGTATTGGATGGTATTTTAGGGACACACCGTTTATTTGCTATACCATTGGGTGCTTTCTATGATTTCCTTATCAATGCTTTTGAGATACTGGCAGTTTTGGTGATCGCAGCCTGTGCCATTTTCCTGGTTCGCAGAAATGTGATCAAACTGCGCCGCTTTATCAGTAAAGACCTTGATGGCTGGCCACGGAGCGATGCCAATTATATTTTGATCACTGAGATCATATTAATGTCGTTGTTCCTTTTGCTGAATGCCAGCGATACTTTGTTACAATCAAGAGGTGCGGAACATTATGCTGCTCACTCAACAGGCAATTTTATTATCTCTCAATATCTGCACCCCATCATCAATGGTTTTGGAGATAATGGATTGATGACATTGGAAAGAGGAAGCTGGTGGTTGCATATTGTAGGCATATTTGCTTTTTTGAATTACCTGCCCTACTCCAAGCACCTGCATATCATTCTTGCATTTCCAAATGCCTACTACGCTAACCTGAAGCCGATGGGTGAAATGGAAAATATGGAATCCATCCAGAAAGAAGTGTTGTATGCTATGCAGCCGGAGCTGATCCCGACTGATGGAAGCGCTGAAGCGCCCAAAAAGTTTGGCGCAAAAGACATCATGGATCTAAGCTGGAAAAACCTGCTGGATGCATATACCTGTACAGAATGCGGCCGCTGTTCTGCTGCCTGTCCTGCCAACACAACCGGTAAATTACTTTCTCCCCGAAAGATCATGATGGATACCCGTGACAGAATGGAAGTAGTTGGAAAGAATGTGAAGCAAAATGGTGAATTTAAAGAAGATGGTAAATCATTATTGCATGATTACATCAGTGTGGAAGAGCTAAGGGCCTGCACCACCTGTAATGCCTGTGTACAGGAATGTCCCGTTAGTATCAGTCCGCTGGATATTATTTTACAACTACGCCGTTACCTCGTAATGGAAGAAAGCAATGCCCCGCAGGAATGGAATGCCATGTTCAGCAATGTGGAGAATAATTTTGCCCCCTGGAAATTTAGCCCGGATGAAAGAGATAAGTGGGTGCAGGAACTTTCATAAGCTTCATTTGCGTTTGTCATGAAATAAGCCATCGGAATTGTACATTTGCGGCAGCTTTTCATTAGCAACAAAGCGATCTTTCTTATATGAGCATGGTTACCCGGAGAACCCGGTTCTATTTTCTTTCTTTTCTCAAACATGACTTTAAAGCCAGTATCACTGTCTTCTTTGTAGCACTCCCTCTCTGTCTTGGCATTTCACTTGCTTCAGGAACACCTGTTTATTCAGGACTTATCGCCGGTATCATTGGTGGTGTTATTGTTTCACTGATCAGCAAATCTCATATTAGCGTAAGCGGACCCGCAGCAGGCCTTACAGCTATCTGTGCCTCTGCCATAACTGAACTGGGTAGTATGCAGATTTTTTTTCTTTCTGTGGCCGCAGCCGGAGTTATACAGTTATTGATCGGGCTTTTCAAACTGGGAGGTTTCACACACTTTATCCCTTCGACTGTGATTAAAGGAATGCTGGCAGCGATCGGGATATTACTTATCTCAAAACAGCTTCCACTTCTCCTGGGATATGATGAAGCCGATTTTTGGTCTAAAGAGTTGTTTAATGTTTTCTCACTTGATCATGCTTTTGCCCATGTAAAAAATATTTACCAGCATAGTTCGGCCGGTGCACTGATCATTGCCCTGCTGTCGCTTGGCCTGCTTATAATCTGGAAACGAACATTTGCGAAAAAACTTCCATTTCTGCCAACATCATTTATTATAGTTGTTTTTGGAGTGCTGATGGCTTTATTCTTTAAAAATTTCATCCCGGGACTTGCTCTAAAAGATTCTCAATTTGTAAGAGTACCTCCTGATATGTTCTCAGAAATAAGGTTCCCGGAGTATCAGTCCATCTTTACAAATACAGCGATATGGAAAAATGCAGTGATCATTTGTATTGTAGCCTCGCTGGAAACATTGCTAAGTATTGAAGCTGTTGACAAACTGGATCCTTTTAATCGCATCACTCCTCAAAACAGGGAACTGATAGCCCAGGGAACGGGTAATATTGTTAGCGGATTAGTTGGGGGCATACCCATTACTGCTGTAATTGTAAGAAGTTCTGCCAATGCAGAGGCCGGGGCCAGAACAAAACTCTCTGCATTCTTTCATGGCATCTGGCTTTTTATCCTGGTTTTCTTTGCTTCTTTTCTATTAGACCTGGTGCCGTACTGTGTACTTGCAGTCATCCTGGTAAGAACCGGGTATAACCTTGCCAAGCCCCGGATGATACGTTCCGTATATAAACTGGGAAGGGAACAGTTTCTGCCTTTTATTGTTACACTTATCGCCATCCTGTTTACCGATCTGCTGATCGGTGTATGTATTGGAATTGCTTATGCAGCCTGGTTTATTTTTAAGAATACCTACAAGGCTGGCTTTACAGTTGAAACCAGAAGTGCCGGTCATAATATCCATTATTATTTCAGGTTGGCTATTAATGTTAGCTTTTTAAACAAGAAAAAGCTAAAAGATGAGCTTGAAAAAATTCCTGATTACTCTATTGTAGAAATTGAAGGAAGGCATAGTGTATACATTGACTATGATGTCATCGAGATCATTAACGAGTTCAAAACGAAAGCTCATCACAAGCATATTGAACTACGTTTAAATGGCATCCCTGATGTGGAAACGATCGGGGCTCATTAATTAGTGGCTTTCGCAAGTTCTTTTTCATCTGAAGCTTAAAAAAATGGGTAAGTGAGATACAATGGTTCACTTACCCATTAGCAGCTGTTTTTCGCAGCCACACTTCTATTAATACACATGCAAACAACGATCAGAGGCCTGTAAGCCAAATGGCTTACTCGTAAAATTGTTGTGACAAAGAATTGGAGACCACTTTATAATCTTTCTCCTTCATCACAATCTTGTATGTATTGTTAATCGCCCTAACATTCGGATTGGAAAGATGTTTCTCATCATAAGGTATTATCATATCCGCATCGATGACAACATTTCCTGATTCATCCAGGGTTCTTTTGATCACCCTGTAGCTGAAATGCCATGGGTTCAGTTCATTCTCTTTTGTTGAATTATAAGAGTCATTGAATCCTTCAAATATCAGTTCACTGGTAAATTCAGGATGCTCTTCCAGTTTTTTGGTGATATCGATATATCTATCCATATCAGGGTCATCATGTACAATGCCACTATCAAAAACATTTTCACCATTGAGGAAAATAACAAGCCGATTGTCTACTTTTTTAACGTTGATCAGATATTGCTGTTTCATAATTGATGATTTTTTGCCGGATGTAATTTTAAATCGCAGGCAAATTAGTCATGCTCATCTCATTCACAGATGACGAAAAACAGAAAAAGGGTTGATTTTTCCCCTTTTTAAAGCTGATTTGAATGCATATATCCTAAATGGATACATTGGATATTTTTGCTTATTCCTGAAAATATTTTGACCTGTTTTTCGTTATTATGCCAATGAAAAAGCTTTTTTTACTCCTTATCACCACATCATTTGTATTCTTAAATTCAGATGCACAAAACCCATGGGAGCTAGGTGTGGAATACCAGCGATCCATCGGGCAGGGCTTTAGTGATCATATCGGCGGTGTTCGCTATGAAAGTTTTAGCGGCAAAGGAAGTTTTAGTGTAGGCATCCAGTACCAGTTCTCTTCTAAAAAATCTTACTCAGTATCCAAAGGGTATGCACTATATGCCGGTTATCGTTATGCATTTGGAAAGATCACTACTGGCAATAATCCATTTATCGGGGCCAGGGTCCGTTTCTCCTTACAGAATTTTGATGGCAAGACATCGTTGAACAGTTTACTCATCACTCCATCAGCTGAAGCAGGTTACCATTTTGTATTTGCCAAAAGAATAGCTGCAGCGCCATATCTTGGTTATGGCTATACCCTCAAATTGAGCAAGGATTATAATTCGCTGGATGAAGATGTGGGTACCCGTTTTTTACCGGGCATTTCAGCTTCTTATCGTTTTTAAACCGTTGGGGTTACTCTACCAGGTTCTTCTCAAAATCAGGGATGCTATCTTCCGGGTGCTCCAGGTTATGTGCAGAGTCTTTCTTTTTCAATATCCGCCACAATTGTATCAGGGCAGTGATGGCAAAAATGCCACCAATGATCCAGTTCAGGATGTGCTGGTTATTACTGATCCGGTTGGCGATCAGCATACCGCCAAAAATAAAAACACAATTGCCGATAAAAGTGCCGATACCGATACCTACGATATAAGAATTATAATGATCCTTCCTCGGCAACAATATTTTTTTAGTGAATAAGACAGTACTCCAGCCAAACCAGAAAGGTATCTGCACCGGGTTTACTGCACTCATGACCATACCCAATAAAAACTTAGGCAAGGGACTATCCAACACAAAATTCTTTTGTGAAGTAGGATGTAAGGCTGCATAGAAACTGGCTGTAGCCAGTGCAAGGACGATCAGCAAGGTGACCCATTCCAGTGCTTTGAGTACTTTTTCCTGTTTCCTTATCCAATCCATCGCTACCAATGAAATGCGTACATAGATGATCTCAACGATAAGGGAGCCGAGTGCAAAAAGCATGGCGGCTGTAATACCACTGGAAACAGATATCTGCATGGCCGCTATATTCAGTGTACCTAACGGTAAGGAACCGAGGAAACTGACCAGCATACCGGTGAAAAAAATCTTCATCAATGGCCGCATGCAACGAAAATACAAAGGAATGAACAGGAATAAAACCCGGAATGCAAATACAGCTACGGCAACCCGGTATTATTTATAACCAGGAAAGGAAATATCAATCGTATTCCTCCAGAAGTTTAAAATGTTTTCTTGCATCTTTCAAAAACCGCCAGCCTTTTTTGAACGACCAGTAAGGTGTACCGTTCTGGTGATTATAACGGCTGATCTTATATAATGCTTTCCAGTGTTGCAGAATGGTACCATAAGCTTTCCAGATGCTCATACCACAATCATAAATATGATTAGGCTCAGCACCACATCCGTTGAACTCAAGTATCATAAAATTCTTTCCTGCCTTCATATCTTCTATGGAAGTTGTTTTAATATCATAACGGCCGTAATAAAATTTATCTGTGTAATGGCTCAATTCATCAAATACCTGATGCAGCTGCTCATCAATTTCTTTGTGCAGATTTGTAAAGTGAGCTCCCCTGTTATGATTCCCGGCATAAGAAAGATAAAAGACCTCACCTGATGGTATCACCCTGTCGAACCGATGTCCATGCCTGTGTTCCATTTCTTCCATCCTGAATTTGGCCCGGGGATGCTCGGCGATCAATTGTTTTAATGTGGAATTACCATCCCCTACCACCTGCAGCAATTCTTTATGTATAAATCCGCTTACTGTTCCTTTATTCTCCCATGGATAGCGATAATAAAACACACTTACTTCAACAGGCAGTTCTATCAGGTCCTGCACAATATATTCCACTGGTATCCTTTCGTGGTATTTATGCAGTTGTTCCTCATTATCAATTTTCCTGAAAAGTATTCCTTTCATACCCACATCAGGCTTTACAATGAAGGGAAAAGTAAAACCGGCTTCACTAACCTTCTTTTTTACTTCGTCAAAAGGCCAGTCATGCATGATATAGATCGTACGGGGAACAAGTTGTGGTGGTAGCTGGTCATACATTTCTTTTTTCCCCTCACCCTCAAAACCACCAAAAGTGATAGTAGGATTAGAAGAACTAAAATACCAGAAGGAGCCGCTCCTGATACAATACCATAACCATACGGGGCCGATCGGGAAATAGAGTAAATAAAAATTCCACAGTTCCCAATTGGTGAGTTTTTGAAAAAATTTTCTCATTGATCAGTGAAACAAAATAAAGCAAAGAAAATCACACCGCCATAAAAACACAATTTGTTTAGTTTTGAAACAAATTACCCGATATGCATGTACCAGTAATGGCAGAATTGTTTGCAGAAGGAAAAAGCCCCGAGATCTTATTCTGGGTAGGCTGTGCCGGAAGTTTTGATCAGCGGGCACAGAAGATCACCAAAGCTTTTGTGACCATCCTGGACAAAGCAGGTATCAGCTACGCTATTTTAGGAAAAGAAGAAATGTGCACCGGCGACCCGGTAAGACGGGCGGGCAATGAATTCATGTTCCAGATGATGGCTTACCAGAATATCCAGGTATTGAATAACTATGGTATCAAAAAAATAGTAACGGCCTGCCCGCATTGTTTCAACACACTAAAAAATGAGTATCCGGAACTGGGTGGTAATTACGAAGTGATACATCATACCACACTATTGCAGCAGTTGATTGATGAAGGAAAGATCAAACTAAAAGAAGGCGGCAGCTTTAAAGGCAAAAAAATTACTTACCATGACAGCTGCTACCTGGGCCGTGCCAATGATATTTATGAAGCGCCGCGAAAAGTACTGGAAGCGCTGGACGCAGAACTGGCTGAAATGAAAAGATGCCGGAGCAAAGGATTATGCTGCGGCGCCGGTGGTGCACAAATGTTCAAGGAAGAGGAAAAAGGTGATACCCGTATCAATATTGACCGGAGCAATGAAGCTATTGCGACCGGTGCTGATGTGATCGCAGCTGCCTGCCCATTTTGTAATACTATGATGACGGACGGGGTAAAACTGGCTGAAAAAGAAGAAAGCATCAAGGTATATGATGTGGCCGAACTGATCGCTGCTGACCTTTCAGACTGAAGTATTACTCAACCGTAAATATTCTTCCACTTCGATGGCTTCTCTTAGCCTGCCTTTGGGTACTGGTACAACAATATCGTATAACCGGTTGCTCATTTCATACCGGATGTTCAGCACATTCAGCGCATTTTCTTCCCGCAAGGAAACATCCATCAGCCTGCATTGATTATTCTGGAAGGTTTGGGGTGCATTATTGATCCACACCTCGTTAGTCCCTATTCTTACCCTGGCAGAACTTCTTAATGAAAGGTTTTTGAAATAAAAACGCAATCGTCCCCACAAGCCTTTTTTGTAGCGGGCTTCCCAGCGGCGGAACCTTGCCCACTCTTCAGATGAATAATCCCAGTTTACTGGTAACATGTTTGCTTTGTTCAATTTTCGCTGATAAATTTTAAGCTAATTTCGCAGTATGAATCTTGAGTACAAATACCTCCTTCAGGGTAATTTTCATCCAACCTCCCGGGTATGGGTGTACCAGTGCAACCGGCTTTTTAGTATGGGAGAAGCGCTGGAAATTGAAGAAATGCTGAATGATTTTGCTGCCCAATGGCAGAGCCATGGTGTTCCCGTAAAAGGAGCAGCACATTTATTCTTTGGGCAATTTATCATATTGATGGCTGATGAAACAGCTACCGGGGTGAGTGGTTGCAGTACTGATAGCTCTGTAAGATTGATAAAGGATATCGAACAAAGATTTACAGTGAATATGTTTGACAGAACTACACTGGCTTTTGTAGTAAAAGATAAAGTGCAGTTACTACCGCTTTCCCAGTTACAATATGCATTTGATAATCAATTTATCAATAGCGATACTTTATACTTTAATAACCTGGTGCAAACAAAAGAAGAATTGGAGAATAACTGGATCGTTCCTGTTCATAAAAGCTGGCTGGCAAAAAAAATATCCACTGAAAAAACGGCTTCGTAAATTAGTTGTATAAAAGCTGTCAGCACTCACCTTATGAAACATTTTAAGCGGAAGTAGCTCAACTGGTAGAGCGACAGCTTCCCAAGCTGTAGGCAGCGGGTTCGACCCCCGTCTTCCGCTCTTTTCTTATTTCTTCTGATTGAAGATATTCTGTTTCCTCTGCATAATATTATACGCCAGGCTTATTCTGAAACGCCTTGTAGTTGTAAAACGATAAGTTTCAAGATTAAAATTGGTTCCATAAGTAAAGAACCTTTGTTGCTGGTTTACAAATGGATCAATAATGTTCAGGGATACAGAAAGTTTTCTATCTATAAATCTTCCCCGCACACCAAAATGCATACTGGTGTTCCATCTTGCATACCCCTGCGGGCTGCCAAACCGGTTCAGGTTCACACCTGCATTAAAGTCCCATACATCCTGTATACGGTAATTAGCGCTTAGGTTGGAGGAAAAAGATCCCCTGTCGCGGAATTTCCTGACCAGCTTATCATATTCACTGTACTGGCTATACACATAAGTAGCATTCACATTCAGCCGAAAAATCCTTGAAATATTAATTCCATTCCATGTACTGATCTCATATTCCTTTCTATCGCTGATATTTTCCCAGGTCACCTGGGTTTTGCCATCCGGTAATAATGTTTGTACCCTGCTGAAAATATCCTGTACCAAGTTATAACCTACACCAAGATTCAAAAAGTATTTCGGATCCGTGATACCTGCAACAAAATCAAAATTGTGCGTAGTAGAAGCTTCCAGTTTTTCATTTCCAAAGCGGATATTATACGGATCAGAAAAATCAATGGTCGGATTCAGTTCATTGATACCGGGGCGACGGATACTGCGGCGATAGGACAATGTAAGACTGTATTTGTCCTTCCATCTTTTGTTGATATTTGCAAATGGCAGCAGTGACCAGTATTCGTTCGTCACCAGTTTATCTTCTTTCAAAAGATCAAAACGGATATCTGTTTTTTCTAATGAGGTACCTGCCGTAACACTAAGATCACCCTTGAATACCTGCCTGGCCGATGCCCTGAAATTGGTAACTCCCTGGTGAAACCAGAAATCATTACTCAATGCCTCCAGTTGCTCTATCGTTCCGCCGGGCATTTTAATATTTGCTGCATCAGCTTTAATATGGTTGTTCGATCTGTTATATACAGAACCTAATGAAATAAAGGTTTTTTCATTATCCAGCATTTTATCATAGCTCATTCTAACATTATACCCGTTAACAAGATTATCATTTACCTGCTGCTGTATTGAATCCTCTCCTACCGGTGATCCATCAGGATTCATGTAAGCCTGGTAAAACTCCCTTTTATTCTTATTAGTGGACAAGTTGGCTCCTACCATAACACGAAAGGTCTCCCCTGGTTTTCCTTTCCAGGTATACCGAAAATTCATATTAGGAGAAATATTATCACCGCTGTTGTAAGCATTCCGGTTGCTCAACTGCCATAGCTCATCGAAGCGGTTAATATTGCTGTATTCTGTCAGGCTGGTATTGTCATAATGATTCTCGTTATAATGCAGTGAAAAATCAAGTATATGATGCTTATTGATGTCGTAATCGATATTGATCCTGAAATTAGGCCGGGAACTTTTATTGTTATAGGTGTTTACAGTATTAAAGAAATTAGAAGAATCCTCATAAATATTATTACGTATAGAGTAACCTTCGCCTTTATAATTGCTGTATCCTGTTCCGGCACTGACCCGTAACGAAAATCCCTTTTTTCTATACCTGAAGCTGCCATAATAAGACAAATCTCCACGGGTACCCGCTGTTACAGATAACCGGCCGCTAATGCCCGTTTTATTCTTTTTGGTAATGATATTGATCACCCCGCCCGGTTCGTTGGCATATTGCGGTGGTGGATTTGTCATCACTTCAATTTTCTCAATAGCACTGCCCGGCAGCGATTCAAGAAGATCCTGCAATTGCTCCAGGTTTAACTCCACAGGTTTATCATCGATCAATATTTTAGGTTCTTTACCTCTTATGGTGATCTTTCCATCAGGGTCTTTTACTACAAGCGGAACCGTATTCAACAACTCACTGGCATTGCTGCCTGCTGCCAAGGCTGACTCACCTGCATTAAAAGTGATATTGCCATCCTTTGATTCTATCAATGGTTTTTCTGCATATACAATTACAGCCTGTAATTGCTCAGGATCTGCATTTGAAAGCACTATATCATCCATATTGAAATCAAACCGCTCTGTACGGAACCAGATACTATCATAGGTCAGCGTTTGCTTTCCAATAAATGAAATTTCTAACCTGAAATAGCCAAAAGGTATATTGTTGAAACCAAAAAGACCATTTTTAATGGTCATCACCGAACGGGAATCAAGACTATCATTGAAAGGAATTAGAGATACAGTTGCACCTTCAACAGGTTTATTCTCAGCATCGATCACACTACCCGTCAGGACCCCTGATCCCGTTACCTGTGAAAAAAGGCTGGTTATGGTAAAAAAAGCGGTAAGTAGTAGAGTCAACTTTCGCAAAACATCCCTTTGACGTTAAAAATAATCCCGACTTGCTAACACATTGATAAATAATTCCATAATCGGTAAAAACGATACACATGGGGCAATTATCACCCTGACATCCTGTCATAATTTGCGTCATAAGCAGTATATTTGCAGTCCAAATTTCTTAAAGGAATGCTCGATTTTGTGTCAGATAAAGTTCAGGATGAATCAAGGCAGGGTGAGGCCTTTGCTCCCTTTACCCATGATCCCAACCAGTATAAAAAGCACTTTTATATAGAGAGTTATGGCTGCCAGATGAATTTTGCAGACAGCGAGATCGTAGCTTCTATCCTGAATAAAGAAGGATTTGGCGCTACCCGTAATGTTGATGAAGCAGATCTGATCTTTATCAATACCTGTTCTATCCGGGAAAAAGCGGAGCAGACCGTTCGCAAAAGGCTTACTGAATTCCGCAAACTGAAAGAGCAAAAAAAAGGAATGCTTGTCGGCGTATTGGGATGCATGGCTGAACGATTAAAAGCAAAATTCCTGGAAGAAGAACGACTGGTAGATATTGTAGTGGGACCTGATGCCTATCGTTCACTTCCTGCCCTTGTGAATGATGCAGAAGAAGGACAAAAAGCCGTGAATGTATTATTAAGCAGGGATGAAACCTATGCAGATATTGCCCCCGTTAGGTTGGACAGCAATGGAGTCACTGCATTTGTAAGCATTATGCGGGGATGCAACAATATGTGTTCTTTTTGTGTTGTTCCTTTTACAAGAGGAAGAGAAAGAAGCCGTGATGCTGCCAGCATTGTTGCAGAATGCCGTGACCTTTTTGCCAAAGGGTATAAAGAAGTAACCCTGCTGGGACAGAATGTAGATAGCTACTACTTTGTAGATGAGCAAAACGATGAAACCATCACATTTGGCAAACTGCTTGAAAAAGTAGCTATGATCTCTCCCCTGTTGCGGGTACGTTTTTCTACTTCACATCCAAAAGATATCACAGATGAAGTGTTGCACACCATGGCAAAGTATGAGAACATCTGCAACTACATTCATTTGCCCGTGCAAAGTGGTTCTACAAGAATTTTACAACTGATGAACCGTACCTATACCCGTGAGTGGTATAAGAAAAAAGTAGCGACCATCCGGCAGATCATACCGGATTGCGGTATCAGTTCAGATGTGATCGCCGGTTTTTGTACTGAAACAGAAGAAGATCACCAGGATACATTGAGCATCATGGAATACAGCCGGTATGATATGAGCTATATGTTCTTTTACAGTGAAAGACCGGGCACCCTGGCACAGAAAAGATATACTGATGATATTCCGGCTGATATTAAAAAGAAAAGACTGAATGAGATAGTGAACCTGCAAAACAGGTTATCACTGGAAAGCAACCAAAAAGATATTGGTAAGACATTTAAAGTATTGATAGAAGGTAACAGCAAACGTAGTGAAGCAGACTGGATGGGAAGAAACAGCCAGAACAAAGTGATCGTTTTTGCCAAAGAAAACCATCCGCTGCAGAAAGGAGACTATGTGAACGTAACTGTTACGGATTGTACACAGGCTACGCTATTGGGAAAGATAACCCAATAGTAATTGTCGTAAAATGAAAGAAAATGGAGATTCAATCAATAAAGAACAGGTATGGTATTATCGGCAACTCCCCTGCACTCAATTATGCATTGCAGGTGGCAACACAGGTGGCCAATACAGACCTTACTGTTTTGATCAATGGTGAAAGTGGTGTAGGCAAGGAAGTTTTTTCGCAGATCATACATTCACTTAGTTCCAGAAAACATAATTCATTTATTGCCGTGAACTGCGGCGCTATTCCTGAAGGAACAATAGACTCAGAATTATTCGGTCATGAAAAAGGTTCCTTTACCGGCGCTGTGGATGCAAGAAAAGGATATTTTGAAACCGTAAATGGCGGCACCATCTTTCTTGATGAAATTGGCGAACTGCCTTTGGGTACACAGGCCCGTTTACTTCGGGTATTGGAAACAGGTGAATTTATCAGGGTAGGTTCATCCAAAGTACAGAAGACTGATGTAAGGGTGATCGCAGCTACAAACAAAGACCTGATGCAACTCGTCCAATCGGGCAAGTTCAGGGAAGACCTTTATTACCGTTTAAGTACAGTACCTATCCGGGTACCGGCTTTGCATGACAGACCAGAGGATATTCATATTCTTTTCAGGAAATTTGCAACAGACTTTGCTGATAAATACAGAACATCACCGGTGCAGCTGGATGAGGAAGCAAAACAACTGTTAATTAATTATCCCTGGCCCGGTAATGTGCGGGAATTGAAGAATATTGCAGAACAGATCTCAGTGCTTTCCTCTGATAAAAACATTACGGCTAAGGATCTCAGTAAGTTCTTACAACCTTATTCAAACAACCGCTTGCCGGTACTGGCGCATACCAATGGCAATGGACAGGAGTTCTCCAATGAAAGGGAGATACTGTACAAATTGTTCTTTGACATGAAGCGGGATGTAAATGAGTTAAAGAAAATGTTCCTGGAAGTATTACAAAATCCTGAAATGGTAGGACAGAACCAGGAATTGATCAAGGAACTGAAAGATCTGAAAACACATGAAGTGGCACAACCGGTACTGATGCATCCTACAGCCAGTGTTCCAACAAAAGCACCTGTATCCATTCATATGGGTGATGAGATCGATGAGCATGAAGAAGTAGAAGAAAGTTTAAATATTGTGGACAAGGAAAAAGAATTGATCGTTAAAGCGCTGAAGAAACATAAAGGAAAAAGAAAAGATGCGGCGCTTGACCTGGGCATCAGTGAAAGAACGCTTTACCGGAAATTAAAAGAATACGATATCGAAGAATAAATGCATTATTTAAAAAAAACATATTTGTTGTTGCTGGTCAGCGGCTTGCTGGCAGGTTTGCTTATTACCAATTCAGGTTGCAACATTTATAAATTCAACGAAGCCGTTATCCCTGATAGTATTAAAACGGTGATGGTCAAGTATATTGAGAACAGGGCCAGTTATGTAAACCCACAGTTAAGTCCGAAGCTGACAGATAAATTAAGACAAAAGATCATCGGGCAAACCCGTCTTACGCAGGTGAATAACGATAATGCAGATTGGGTAGTAAGTGGTGAGATCAGGAGTTATTCACTCAGTACATCAGCTATATCAGGGCAGCAGGTGGTGAACAACAGGCTTACAATTGGAGTACATATTGTACTTGATGGTGCTAAAACAGATAAAAAAAAGGAGTTTGATGTAAGCAGGAGTTTTGAGTTCAAAGGAACTCAATCATTGCAACAGGCAGAAAATGAACAGGGAGAAGAAATGATACGAACACTCACAGACGAAATATTCAACCGTTTATTTTCTGACTGGTAAGATAGCCTTATCTTTCCAACTTCTATAAATCATTGACTGAAGAGAATGAATGTGCAGATCAATCAACTTGTCAAATCGCTTTTACAAAAAGATTCGCTGGAACAATGCAGTGTGCAGGAACTGGAGCAATATGCCGACAGACATCCTTATTTCGGCGCCGCACAATTATTATTAGCCAAAAAATTACAGGTAGAAAATTCTGACCGCTATAACGATCAGTTGCAGAAAACACTTCTTTTTTTCAATAACCCTCTTTGGGTGCAGCATTTGCTGAATGGTAACGGTAATGCCACTGTTACTCATCCTAAAAAAGAAGAGGTCAGCATAGTTCAAAAACAACCGGAAATGGTTGTTGAAACAGTGGAGAATGCAGTGATTGAAAAGGAGTCTGAAACAATAACACCAGCAGTTGCTGATCCTGTTCCGGAAGCTACCGCACCTGCGCAGGAAGCAAAAGAGCCAGCCATCAACGTAGCTGACCTTAAAGTAGAGAAAGCTGTAAAAGATATACCCCTGTTTCAACCTTATTATACGGTAGATTATTTTGCTTCACAGGGAATTAAAAACAACGAAGACGAAAAGCCCAAAGACAAGTTCAGCCAACAGTTGAAAAGTTTTACGGAGTGGTTAAAGACCATGAAACCGATCCAGGAAGCCACAGCTGCCCAACAATCTGTTTCTTCTTCAGAAGAGAAAGTGGTACAAATGGCCGAAGCTTCTATCAAGGACGAATCTGTCGTCACCGAAGCCATGGCGGAAGTATGGGAAAAGCAGAAAAACTACCCCAAAGCCATTGATATCTACAACAAATTAAGTTTGCTTGAACCGGCTAAAAGCGCTTACTTTGCAGCCCGCATTGAGGAATTAAAGAAATTATCCTGATTATGACTCTTTTATTAGTAATACTGGTGGTGGTGGCCTCTGTAGCTTTAGGCCTTATCGTGTTGGTACAGAACCCGAAAGGGGGTGGTTTGGCAGGTAATATTGCCGGTTTCAGCACCCAGTTCATGGGGGTTAAACAAACCAATGATGTACTCGAAAGAGGTACCTGGATATTTGGCGGCGTTATTGCATTGCTTTGCCTTTTATCTTCCTTTTTTATTAACACCAATGCTGTTGCAACCACAGCGCCTGACAGGTCAAAAGATGCAACCGGGGGAGCAACTGCTCCGATCACTACACCGCAGCAGCCTAATCCTAATACAACTGTTCCGTTGAATGCTCCTGCTGGTGCCACGCCTGGTACCAACTGATCTATTATATATTAACTTTTTAACCCCGGTACTGCACTAAACAGATCGGGGTTTTTTGTTTATATTGTTTGCCATGAAGAAAAGAATCCTCTTCGCTATTTTCCTTATCCTAATCATCATTGCAGGTTTTTTTGCATGGAAGATATTCGGACCCGGTGTTGCTAATCCACAAAGCAAATATTTCTACATTCATACCGGTGATGACCTCGCTACTGTGAAGGAGAATTTGATACTTGAAAAAATGATCAGCGGGAATCAGTTTGATCTTGTTAGTAAAATACTCAAATACAAAAACCCTAAACCCGGCAGGTACACAGTAAAAGATGGTACCAGTCTTTTTAAACTGGTACGGTTATTACGTTCAGGCAACCAGTCGCTGGTAAAAGTGGTGATCATCAAAGAAAGGACCCCTGAAGGCCTCGCCTCAAAATTTGGTATGGGAAAGAAATTTGATTGCGAATGTGATTCTGCCGACATAGCCGGGTTCTTGACAGATAATGAGGCATTAAAAGCTTTTAGTGCTGATACCAACACAGCGATGGCGCAGGTAATGCCCTATACTTATGAAATAAAATGGAACAGTACAGCCAAAGAAGTGTTTCAGCATTTCAATACTGCTTTTAAAAAATTCTGGAATGATGAAAGAAAAGCGAAAGCAGACAGCCTGCAGCTAACCCCCTATAAAGTGATCACACTGGCATCTATTGTAGAAGAAGAAACAAATGACAAATCAGATAAATTAAATGTGGCCAGCACTTACCTGAACCGTGTCAGAACAGGAATGAAATTACAAGCCGACCCCACGGTAAAATTTGCCATGAAGAATTTTGGGTTAAAAAGAGTGACCGGTGCACATTTAAAAACAGATTCAAAATACAATACCTACATGTATGCAGGTATACCTCCGGGGCCTATCTGTACCCCTTCTATCAATTCCATTGAAGCTGTATTGAATGCCCCGCAAACAGATTATCTCTATTTTGTAGCAAGCAGTAAATTTGACGGAAGCAGTGTGTTCACTACTAATTATTCGGATCATTTAAAATATGCACGGGAATATCAAAGAGAGCTGACCAGGCGGATGGATTCTGCCCGGAAGGCCCGCACACCATAGCCCATGTCGTTGATAACGAAAATAGAAAATGCCTTTCTCAACTCAGCACCGGTACAATGGGTGTTCAGTCAAAGCAAAAAGATCGTTTTGCCGGGTTTTAATGGTATCCATCTGTATGATGTCGGCAATTTCTTTATCGGGCAGGTACGTACCATCGGTATGACGGAGAGGGCATCAGCTATTGCTTTTAATTTTGTAATGGCCATTCCTCCTTCTATTATTTTTCTGTTTACACTAATTCCCTTTTTACCTATTTCAGAACAGTTCCAAAACGGTCTCTACACTATTATCCGGGATATTGTACCCGGTGAAAATAACAATGCAGCACTGATCAATTTCCTTAGCGACTTTATCAACAACCCCCGCAACGGGTTATTGTCTGTTGGTTTTGTATTGTCCATGTATTTTTCCTCCAATGCAGTGATGGGCATTATGCGGTCATTCGACAAAAATTATATCGGTTTCCGGAAAAGAAATGAATTTCAAAAAAGAGTGGTCGCCATCAAGATCACTATGGTCCTTTTCATTTTCGTATTTGCATCCGTGTTATTATTGATCGGCAGGCAGGCCGCACTAAAGTTTTTTGGGATACAAAGCGAATCCGTCATAAACCTTCTCATTAGCATCCGCTGGCTCATCATCATACTACTTTTCTTTTTTTCCATCTCATTTATTTATCGTCATGCTCCCGCAGTAGATAAAAAATGGAAAATGATCAACCCCGGTTCTTTGCTTGCAACCATATTAATGCTGGTGTTAACATTTCTATTTTCCTGGTGGGTGAGCCGTTTTGATACCTATAACCAGCTTTATGGTTCAATAGGAACTATTTTAATACTTATGTTGTTGATTTTCTTTAACTCACTCATTCTTTTGATCGGTTTTGAACTCAATGTCAGCATCACTTCACTTCGAAAAATTGCAGATGAACGGGAAGATAATGATACCAGTGGCGAGGAAGAATCCAATTAATTTGCGAAATTTGGTTACACCTGATCATTAAAAAATATAATATGAAAAAGACACTTTTTTCTGCACTGCCCATTGTTGCCATCGCAGCATTAACAGTAATGCCGGTCATTGATCCGCTGCCGATCGGTTCACCAATGCCTAACCCACAACTGAAGATGAAAAGTACCAGTGGTAGCATGGTCTCATTTGCAGATGCCAAAAAAGAAAACGGGTTACTGGTCATGTTCAGTTGCAACACCTGTCCTTATGTGATCAAAAACCAGGAACGTACAAGAGAAGTATGTGCTTATGCACTCAAGAATAATATTGGTGTGGTGATATTGAATCCTAACGAAGCTAACCGGGATAACCAGGATTCTTATTCTGCCATGCAGGAATATGCCACTGATAATGGTTATAAATGGGATTATCTTGTTGATGAAAATTCAGTGATGGCAGATGCTTTTGGTGCTAACAGGACCCCCGAATGTTACCTCTTTGACAATGATAACAAACTGGTGTATCACGGCGCTATTGATGATAACCCATCTAATGCATCAGCAGTAAATCGCCAGCATTTGAAAGTAGCTATGGATGAAATGAAAGGAGGTAGTGATATCTCTGTAAAAGAATCAAAATCAGTGGGCTGCTCTATTAAAAGGCTTTAAAATATTTCACCATATATCAGACCCTGCTAAAAAAAGCAGGGTTTTTTTATGGAAATTTTATGACATAGCATCTCAACAGAGAACCAGGCCTTTTTTTTAGCTTTATAACCGGCTCCTGCCCGGGAGCCTCAAAACCACAGCTTATGATCTCCAGGAACAACATCAACAGGATCATTATCCTCGGCTTTATGGTATTGGTGGGATTCTGCTTTGCCAAAGCGATCTACAGTGAAAGTTTTATCGGATTTACGCTGGCTGCCGTTAGCCTTGGCGCCGGATTGTATTTTTTATATCTGGTGATCCAGTCAAGAAAATTAAGGGAAGAAGAAGAAACAGCTTAATTCTTTTTCTTTTCAAGTATAGCCATGATCTCTTTTTTAAGCTCCTTGTGAGACATCTGTCCTTCAAAAAAAGATCTGTACCCTGTTGTATTATTTATAAAAACAGAAGCCGGGATAACGCCTGACCACCGGGGATCTATCTTCGGGCAGAAATAATCTGCATTGGTCTCATTAAGCCAAAGCACCGGGGCTTTTATTTTTCTCCGGCTCATAAACTTCTCGATCTTTTCGGGATATGCATCTTCAAAATCAAGACTGACAAGGAAAAGTTGTAGTCCGTCTTCTTTATGGCCCTTGTATTCTTCAAGAAAATAAGGTAACTCTTCCACGCAGGGGCCACACCAGGTTGCCCATATATTAATGATCAATGGCCCGGTACTTTCATTGATGATCTTTTCCACTTCCGTGATCTTCACTTTTTTGATCTCCTGGGCAGATGAAAATGAAACTATCATCATTGCCATCACAGAAAATAAAAATTCTTTGCTATTCATTATTCTATTCTTCTTTTTGAGTGAGCAGTTCCCATTCCTTTTTTAACTCTTTATACCTGACGTTATCAGCATCCGGCTGGTTGTAATGCCCGGCAATACTTTTTTGCCGGTATGCCTCATATAATGTTACTGCACAGGCCACACTGATATTGAGTGATTGGATGATACCCACCTGCGGTATCACAAAATTTCCATCAGCCAATGTCCTTATCTCTTCACTTACCCCCATATGTTCATTGCCAAAAACCAGGGCTACCGACTTTGTCAGATCCAATTGATGTAAACTTACAGCATCACTGCTGAGATGGGTTGTTAAAATGGTTGAATAGCTTTTTCTTAATGATGAAAAACATTCTGCTGCATTATCAAACTGGTGAACGGTAAGCCATTTGGCAGCGCTGGAAGAACTCCGGGCACCCCATTTTTTATGCCGGGGGATCTTTGTATTGAGAATATACACATCCTGCACCCCCACTGCATCGCAGGTACGCATCACGGCGGAGATATTATGCGGATCAAACACATTTTCCAGCACAACCGAGAGATTGAACTGTCTTTTATCCAGCACCGTTGTCAATCGTTCTATTCTTTCCGGTGTCATGTTAAAGCAGTTTGATGATGAAGTATACAAAATAAGTATTTTTATAGTGTACGTAAATAATTATGAAATACTCCCCCACCCTCAATTTTATCAACGGAAAGTTTATTGCATCTGCATCAAATAGAAATATGGAGATCATTTCCCCTATCGATGGAAATGTTCTTTCTGTTGTATCCCTCTCCACTGCTGAAGATCTTGACAATGCTGTACAGGCCGCCAAAGCTGCTTTTAGGGCATGGAGTAGCACACCCATTAAAGAAAGGGTGCAGGTTTTCTACCGCTATAAAACATTACTGAGAAAAGAAAGAAAAGAACTGGCCACATTATGCAGCGAGGAAAATGGCAAAACATTCACAGAATCACTTGCTGAAATTGATAAATGTATCGAGTTAACTGAATTCGCCTGTTCGTTACCGCAACTGGTAACCGGAGAATTTTTAGAAGTAAGTAAAGGAATAGAATGCAGAACAGAACATGTACCGTTGGGTGTGGTGGCCTCTATTGTGCCTTTCAATTTTCCGGCTATGGTGCCTAACTGGACCATTCCGAATGCCATTGCTTTAGGCAACTGTATGATCATTAAGCCATCGGAAAAAGTGCCGATGAGTTGCGGACGTATGGCTGTATTATTAAAAGAAGCAGGATTACCCGATGGCGTTTTCAATATTATAAATGGTGATGTGGAAATTGTAGAAGCTATCTGCGATCATCCGGGTATTGAAGCTGTAAGCTTTGTAGGTTCCACCAAAGTGGCCAAAGCAGTTTATAAAAGAGCAACAGGAAATTATAAAAGATGTTTGGCGCTGGGCGGCGCTAAAAATCACTTAATGGTATTACCCGATGCCAAACCGGAAATGACCGCACAAAACGTAGCTGCCAGCATGAGTGGCTGTGCCGGGC
>Ga0116152_10001331_pt1 | contig 20402 bp, 15 predicted proteins | sample AD_UKC119_MetaG_FD_89894 | JGI IMG/M metagenome (GOLD analysis project Ga0116152, IMG submission 89894) | Active sludge microbial communities of municipal wastewater-treating anaerobic digesters from Hong Kong - AD_UKC119_MetaG | ecosystem: Engineered > Bioreactor > Anaerobic > Digestate...
ACTTACAAACTGCATCGTATCGTATACTCCTAAACCGGAATAAACACTGCCTCCCGGAGAATTTATATACATGTTTATATCTCTTGACCGGTCTGTTGAGTCAAGAAAAAGTAACTGGGCCGTAACAATATTGGCGATCTCATCATTGATGGGATAGCCTAAAAAGATGATGCGATCCATCATAAGGCGGCTGTACACATCCATTACTGCCACATTCAATGATCTTTCTTCAATAATGTTCGGAGTCATTGCAGTTACTAAATGAGAGGCATAGCTATTTAGCGTATTGCTGGAAATACCACGATGCTTAACAGCGTATTTTTCAAACTCGGAATTAAATGACATATTAGTAAATTGGGTGATTAGTTTATTAGTTAGTCAATCTTCTTGGGTACATTATCAAATATCCGTCCAAATGCCAAAACCACAAAAAAAGATGACAACCATGTTTTATTTAGCGACAGGATGTCGGGTATAAAAGAAAAATGGTTAACCAGAGGTATTCCCGATTAACCATTATACAAATTAACTAATAAACTGATCAATGGTGATGATGTTGGTGCGCTTCGACCATTTTGGTGAAATCTTCGGCCGAAATTTCTTTATCAGCAGGTTTTACCTGTGTGGCGGCCCATTCAAATATTTTTTGGGTCTGTAAACGATTATAGGAATCTTCTACATATTTCCTGTCTTTCATCATTTTCTCCACATAATCATTTACCCAGGGTTGGTCATCACTTAGGTTGGCACCACCCATATAACTGAACAATTGTTGCTTTGCAAAATTTTTGATCTCCTCAGGGCTCACCTCAATGGCATTTTCCTGAACTATTTTATCCGTGATCAATGTCCATTTAAGCTGGTTCAAGAACTTGGGAAATTCATTTTCAACATCTTCATCTGACTTTACCTCTTCGCCCTGTGTTTTAATCCATTTCTTAAGAAATCCTTCCGGAAAGTCAATTTTTGTCTGATCGGTCAGTATATGAAATACCTGGTCGTGTATCTGGTTGGTAGCTTGTCCGTTCCAGTATGCCTGTATTTCCTCTTTTACTTTGTTTCTGAAGTCCTCTTCAGTTTTAATTCCCTGGTCTGGGTATAACTGTTTAAAAAATTCTTCATTCAGTTCTCTTTTTTCAAGCAACCCTACTTTGGTTATATCAATTTTAAAATATCTGTTTGCTGTATCTGTGTCTTCTTTATTCAAACCCAGGTCACTGATGATCCATTCTCTTTCCTTTTCATCAAAAGCTGTAGCAAGGTTTGTCACAAACGAATCAGATGCCTTTTTACCCATCAGCGAATTGCGGTAAGTTTCTGCAAAGTATTTTACAAGCAGGGAATTATCTTTCTTGATACCATTCTCTACTTCATTACCAGCTTCATCGGATTCTGTAAAAACTACATTCAGCACATTTTCTTCATTTGCCACAGCGTCCTCATCCTTCATATTTCCATAGCGATTCTGCAGGCGGATTACTTCGTTGTCGATCATCTCATCAGTAACAGTCACCACATATTTGGTTGTTTTCGCTTTGGCAAGGTCCGGCAGTTGGAATTCCGGTTTCATACCTATTTCAAAGTGAAAAGTATAATCAGCAGGATTATTTACATCCAGTTGACGTACATCAGATTCAAGCGGTAATGGTTGTGCGAAGATATCTAGCTTATCGTTTTGCAAAAACCCGATCAGTTCTCTGTCCACAGAACGAAGTACTTCATCAGTGAATAGTGAAGGGCCATACATTTTCTTGATAAGCCCGGAAGGAACCATTCCTTTACGAAAACCCGGAATATTAGCTTTTTTACCATATTCCTTCAGGGCCTTTTCAAACGAAGGCAGGTAATCGGTCTTTTCCAGTTTTACGGTTACTTTTTCATGTAACAAACCGATATTTTCTTTTGTAACGATTGCCATGGTATTTTTTTTAGTTATAAAACCTCCCTTTCGGGAGGTTTGTGAAGATGTCCGGATGGAGGGACTCGAACCCCCACACCTTGCGGCATCAGATCCTAAGTCTGACGTGTCTACCAATTTCACCACATCCGGGTTAAAAATCCAAAAACCAAATCTCAAGAGCCGCAAAACTTTGGCTCTTGTTTCTTACTTTTTAGAGTTTTTTGTTTGGGGGTGCAAATGTACGGGATTTCAGCAAAAAGAGCGGACAGATTTTCTTAAATTCGTAGACAATACTTACCATGGAAACGGTAGCGCAGATACCAAAATATCATTTGAACGAAGAGGAAGAGAAGAAACTCATTCTCAGGGAGTACCGTTCCCTGCTGCGGGTATTGAAGGCCAAATTAAAGCCCGGTGACAAGAATAATATCCGGAATGCCTTTGAAATGGCTGCTGAAGCGCATAAGACTATGCGTAGAAAAAGCGGGGAGCCTTATATCCTTCATCCCATCGCAGTCGCTAAAATTTGTGTGGAAGAAATTGGCCTGGGAGTTCGTTCTACGATCTGCTCTTTGATGCATGATACAGTGGAGGACACTGATATCACATTGGAGGATGTTGAACGGGAATTTGGCAGTGAGATTGGAAGGATCGTTGATGGGCTTACCAAAATATCCAACGTAATTGATGTAAATGCATCACAACAGGCAGAAAATTTCAAGAAGATATTACTGACCCTTACCGATGATCCCAGGGTGATACTTATCAAGCTGGCTGATAGGCTGCATAATATGCGTACGCTGGATAGTATGAAAAGGGAAAAGCAGCTAAAAATATCTTCCGAAACGATATATGTATACGCTCCACTGGCACACCGGATGGGATTGTATAATATCAAAACAGAAATGGAAGATCTGGCCATGAAATATATGGAGCCGGATACCTACAAAGAGATAGCAAGGAAACTGGCAGAAACAAAAAAGGAAAGGACCCGGTACATAAATGAATTTATTAAGCCACTAAAGGAGAAACTTAAAAAAGCTAAGATCAACGCTGAAATATACGGCCGGCCCAAAAGCATTCATTCCATCTGGAATAAGATGAAAAAGAAAAAGGTGGATTTTGAAGAAGTGTATGACCTGTTTGCCATCAGGGCCATACTTGATTCTGAACCTGAGAAAGAAAAAGAAGAATGCTGGAAGGTTTATTCACTGATCACCGATGAATATACTCCTGCTCCTGAAAGGTTGAGAGACTGGCTGAGTAATCCCAAATCCAATGGTTATGAAGCGCTGCATACCACAGTAATGGGGCCGCAGGGTAAATGGGTGGAAGTACAGATCAGAACAAAGCGAATGAATGAAATAGCCGAAAAAGGACTGGCAGCACATTATAAATACAAAGAAGGAACAAATGACGAAAGTCGCTTTGACAAATGGTTTCACCAGATAAGAGAAGTGATCGGCAGCCCTGATGCAGATAGTGTTGACTTTTTACAGGATTTCAAGACCAGCTTCCTGGCAGAGGAAATATATGTTTATACACCCAAAGGCGATGTAAAAATGCTTCCAATTGGTTCTACTGCCCTGGATTTTGCATTTGCCATTCATAGTGCGATCGGGGTAAAAACTATTGGTGCCAAGGTGAATCATAAATTGGTTCCGATCAGCCATAAATTACAAAGCGGCGACCAGGTTGAAATAATAACCAGTAATAAACAAAAGCCTTCTGAGGATTGGCTGGGTTTTGTTGTTACTTCCAAAGCCAAAGGAAGGATCCGGGATGCATTAAAGGAAGAAAAGAAAGCAGTAGCAGATGAAGGAAAATATACGTTACAGCGAAAACTGGAAGGGATCGGGGTACCCATGTCCCAGCATAATATTGATGAATTGGTACAATGGTATAAACTTTCTTCTAACCTCGATCTTTTTTACCTGGTGGCTGTAAAAAATATTGATCTCAAGGATCTGAAGGAGTTTAAGGTTGTTGGTGATAAGATTGAACCACCCAAACCTGTTAAACTTCATCCTGAAAAACCAGATCATGTACACACCCAACATTCAAACAGGAAGGATGCTGAGCTGATCATTTTTGGAGAAAGCAGCGATAAGATCGTTTATAATCTTGCCAACTGCTGCAAGCCAATTCCGGGTGATGATGTATTTGGATTTGTAACAACCGGAAAGGGTTTAACCATACACCGGACCAACTGCCCCAATGCAGCAAAACTGATGGCTAACTATGGTCATAGGGTTGTTAAAACAAAATGGGCCAAGAACAAGGAGATATCTTTTCTTACGGGTATCAAGATCATTGGAATGGATGATGTGGGTGTGGTCAGTAAGATCACCAACCTTATCTCTGGCGAATTAAGGATAAATATTGCCGCTATTACCATTGAGGCCAAAGAAGGTCTTTTTGAAGGTAATATCCGGCTTTATGTGCATGATAAAGAAGAGCTGGACGACCTGGTGCAAAGCCTCCTGAAACTGCCTGGTATTGAATCAGTTGAGCGGTATGATATGGAGGATATTCCGGGATAAGGTTACTGGGTTAATAAAACAGCTTTATCTAACAACATTATCACATCATCTCTTAAAAAAGCTGAATTTTTATTATCTTGTAAGCTTCTTATTGAGTACGGATTTTCCAAAATACTGCTACCACACATAAAATGAAATTGACGGTTATAAGGCTCCTTGTGAGCGGCATTTTTTCTTTATTGATGATTGAACAAATAGCTGGGCAAAGTTGCGTTTCCACCAATATTAACGGCACGGTAATAAGCAGAGATTGTTCCAATATTTGTGATACAATCCGATTGCAAATACCGCATTTAAAAGCACCTTCAGACTATAGTCTGGTTCAAATTCCTTATGCACCTTATCCTTATAGCACAATTACCGGATCAATAGACTTTGCATTATATTCTGATGACAAATTCAGCAGTCTGATTAATATGCCTTTTGCCTTTTGCTTCTATGATTCATCTTTTTCGCAAGTAGTAGTTGGCTCAAATGGGCTAATGACTTTTGAAAAAAATTTGGCGGGATGTGATAATGCATATGTAATTAACCAACCGTTGCCTTATGGAGGCACTTTTAATTGTAATTCCATTTCTCCTGCATATTATCCCCGTTCCTCCATTATGGCAGCATTTTCAGACCTGGATCCGAGAACTAATGCAAGCCCATCGACAAGAAAGATCCAATGGGAAACTATTGGGACAGCACCATGCAGGAAATTTGTGGTCAGCTATTACCATATTGGTGTTTTTGGGGTTTCTGCCGGCTCCTGCCCGGCACCTTCAAATACGTTCCAAATGGTGATTCACGAGTCTACAGGTTTAATAGAATTCTTTTTTCTGCAGAAATCATGTGCGTCAAGCACAAACAGTGGAAGAGGGGTTTTCGGTATTCAAAACTGGAACAGGGATAAATGGGTAACTGACCCTGCAAAAAATAACACTTTTTGGACAGAGAGTAATACAGGATACGCATTTGTGCCTTCATCGGGTCCTTCAAGGTATGTTTCATCGCAATTGCTGACACTAGCAGGTTCACCTGTAGTAATGGCAGATACGGCTACTACAGTCAACGGTTTGTTAGACCTTGCTTTTCCGGATGTGTGTGTGTCTGGTTCGAGTACACAATTTATCGTGAGAACGACCTATTCTGCTTGTGATAATCCTGCAACCCAGTTGGTAAGTGATGATACTATTACAGTGAATCTATCGGGTATGCAGGCAGATGTGACACCTGCTGCAACATCCTGTAATGGTGCCAGCAATGGAACTATCACAATTGAACCGACAACTGGAACAGGACCATTTTCTTACTCATTGGATGGAGGTACTCCTGTTAGCGGAGGGTCTCCCTTTACTTTTAATAACATACCTGCCGGAGTACATACAATTGTTGCAACGGATGCTTTCGGGTGTGTAACCCAGCCAATTACTGTTACTGTTGATCCGGGTCCTGCTATCACAACCAATGTCAATAAAACTGACGCATTATGTAATGGGTCTGCTACCGGCACAATTACCGTAGACCAACCACCGGGATCGGCTCCATTCAGTTATTCCCTTGACGGAACAAACTGGCAGGCCAGTCCTGTATTTACCAGTTTGGCTGCCGGAACTTATACCGTTTATTATCGTGAAGGAAATGGTTGTCAGGGTTCGCAAAGTATTACCATTGCACAACCCACAGCAATGACGGTGGCGGCTAACAGTACGCCGGTGGTTTGTAATGGCGAGTCTAATGGTGTAATAAACGTCTTTACAAGCGGTGGTGTGTCTCCATATGAATATTCTATTGATGGGGGTACAAACTGGCAAACCTCAAATTCATTTAATGTATCAGCCGGAAATTATACAGTTACGATAAGGGATGTAAATGGGTGTACCACTACAGAAGATTTCATTATTAACGAACCGGCGCCGTTATTAGCCCAGTCGCTAAACAGCAATGCTTCCTGTGATGGCGGTAATGATGGGTCTATAACGGTAACAGCTAATGGAGGCAATTCAGGATACCAATACTCGCTGGATGGTAACACTTTCCAGTCATCCAATGTGTTTAATGTAATCCCCGGAAATTACACCGTTACGGTAAAGGATATGATGGATTGTGTAACCAGTTTTAATACAACCGTCGGGCTTACCAGTAACTTGACATTTACTCCGCAGATTGACCCAATTATATGTGAAGGAAAATCAACACAGTTAGAACTTATTTCCAACGGCACAGATTATTCATGGTCACCTGCTATTGGATTAGATAACCCTTCCATTTCTAATCCGGTTGCCAATCCTGTTACTACAACAGAGTACATTGTAACTACAACTCTAGGCTTTTGCAGTGAAAAGGATACTGTTATTGTAAATGTAAATGCGGCTCCAATTCCCAATGCCGGGTCTGATGGATATATCTGTTTTGGCCAAACCTATCAATTGCAGGGTACTGGTGGTACACAATACTCCTGGTCGCCATCAACTTACCTGGACAATACAGATATTCCAAACCCGGTTTCCTCAGCACCCAAAGACATGACCTATACACTCAGTATACTTTCGGATGTCAATGGTTGTGCTTCTTTGGTGACTGACGATATGCGGCTGGATGTAACACCGCCTATTAAAGTAAAAACTTATCCTTTTGATACAGTTGTATATAATTCCGATAAGTTTCAGTTATACGTTACCACAAATGACAGTGATGTAATAAATTATAATTGGTGGCCGGTTAGAGGTTTGGACAATCCGAATATTGCTGATCCGTTTGTTACAGCCGGAGATATAGGGGATGTTATTCAATACCAGGTTACAACCAGCACCATAGCCGGATGCAAGGGTTTTGGGTATGTTACCGTAAAGGTTTACAAAGGCCCGGATCTTTATGTGCCAACCGGGTTCACTCCTAACAATGATGGGAAAAATGATCGATTTACTCCTTTTCCGGTAGGTATTGAAAAACTCAATTATTTCAGGGTGTTTAATCGCTGGGGCAATCTCCTGTTTTCCACCAATCAATTGAATTATGGCTGGGATGGCCGATTCCAGGGAACAGAACAGCCTAGTGGTACTTATGTGTGGATGGCTGAGGGTGTTACATTGGATGGGAGGGTCATTACAAAAAAGGGTACTGTAACCTTAATAAGATAATTGGTAGCATTAATTAATTTAAGATTGTTGAATTTATCCGTCAGTCTTTTTAACCCTTATTTTTGCAACTTCACAGCCCGTTGATTCCATAGCGGGAAAATCAGATAAACCAACATGATAGATGTAATTCTGGGGTTACAGTGGGGAGATGAGGGGAAAGGAAAGATAGTAGATTATTTTGCTAAGGAGTATGATCTCATTGCCCGTTTCCAGGGCGGTCCTAATGCCGGACACACTTTATACGTCAATAATCAGAAAGTAGTACTTCACCAGATACCCTCCGGTGTTTTTCATAGCGGGGTCATTAATCTTATAGGTAATGGTGTAGTGCTTGATCCGGTTACGCTAAAGAAGGAAGCCGAAAAAGTGGCAGCTTTTGGGATAGACCTGAAAAAAAATCTTTTTATCTCTGACAGAACTCATTTGATACTTCCAACGCATAGGGCTTTAGATAAGGCTTCTGAGATATCAAAGGGAAATCAAAAGATCGGTTCAACCTTAAAAGGGATAGCCCCGGCTTATATGGATAAAACCGGGCGAAATGGTCTTAGAGTTGGGGATTTATTGGATAAAAACTTTACAACTGCCTACATCAAGCTCAGGTTAAAGCACCAGCGATTATTGGATAATTTTAATTTCCAGGAAGATATTTCATCCTGGGAAGAAGAATTTTTTGAAGCACTTGAATTTTTGAAAGAACTGAACATTGTTCACGGCGAATATTTTATTAATAATTATCTCAAAGAAGGGAAAAAAGTACTTGCAGAAGGGGCACAGGGAAGTATGCTTGATATAGATTTTGGAACCTTCCCTTATGTTACTTCTTCCAATACAATATCAGCCGGTGTATGCAGTGGCTTGGGTATAGCACCACAACAGATCAGGGATGTGATCGGGGTGACAAAGGCCTATTGTACCCGTGTGGGCAGCGGTCCATTTCCTACTGAGCTTGAAACTGAAACAGGTGAGAAACTTCGTAAAATAGGGAATGAGTTTGGGGCTACTACAGGCCGGCCCAGAAGATGTGGCTGGATTGACCTAGTGGCCCTGCAATATGCCTGTATGATCAATGGAGTTACAAAGCTGGTAATGACCAAATCCGATGTACTCGATACTTTTAAGGAATTAGAGGTTTGTACCTCCTATAAAGTAAACGGCAAGGAAACCAATGAGATCCCTTTTCATATGGACAGGCAGAAACCTGAACCTGTTTACCAGCAATTTGCAGGATGGGATACTTCAATAGATGCAGCCGGGTCGTTTACAGATCTGCCTGCGAAAATGAGGGAGTATGTGAGTTTCATTAACAAATATCTTGGTGTCGATATTCACTATATTTCAAATGGGCCGGGTAGGGATCAGATCATCAAGATCAAGTAAAAATTATAGTAAGCACAAAGAATATTCCGGGATAGAGAAAAAAATATTTTAAAAATTTGGCGAATTAAAAACTTCGCTGAAATTTTACAGGTATAATCCAACCAAGCTATGACATTGATATCTGAAAAAGAAAAAAAAGCTATTGTTTCTGAGGCAGCGATGCCACAAGAAATCCTAAATGATCTTTCATCGGTTATAACCTCTAAGAATATTGCTGATGAGGAAACCGAAATAATGAACCTTATCTCAGGTGTATTTGAAAAAGAATCTGGTGATATTGTGGCGGCTAAAAAAGCAAAAAAAGAAGAGGAAGATGATGAGGATGAAGATGGAGAAGAAGAAAGCGATGATTGGGATAAACCAGAAGAGGAAGAAGAGGAGTGGGATCCTGATTTTGATGAATTTGATGTTCCTAAGAAAGGGGCGAAAAAATCCACAGGAAGCAAAAAGAGTGGCGAAGAAGATGACTTTAAATTTGAGGATGATGAGTTTGATGATCTGTTTGAGGATGATGAGTTTGATGATGATGATGACGATTTTTAATAAACCTACTTTTAAAAGCTAATATTAGACGAAGGAACCATAACTAACTGCACATACCACATCACCAATATTGATGATGTTAAAACAAAGGTGTTGAACTGGACAAAAGAGTTCGACACCTTTTGTTTTTTGGATAATCATGAGTATGTATCTGATAAAGGATCTGTAGAATGTTTGGCGGCTGCAGGAGTGTCAAGAGTCATATCATGCAAAGCCGGAGATGCACTGGAAAAGCTGCAGCAGTTTATTGATTCAAAGAGTAGTTGGCTTTTCGGACATCTTGGGTATGATCTGAAAATGGAAACGGAACAGGTTAATTCCTTTCATCCTGATCATATAGAATTTCCTGATCTTTTTTTCTTCGAACCACAAATACTTATCAAAGTATCTGGCAATGAAATGCATATCAATGCTTCAGATCCTGATGCAATTTTTGATTCAATAGTGAAAACTTCACCGGAGGTAAATGGTGAAAATAGTGTGAATAGTATTCATAGCCGGATGACAAAGGAAGAATACACCAGCACAATCAAAAAACTGCAACAGCATATTCTGAGAGGAGATTGTTATGAAATTAATTACTGCCAGGAATTTTATAATGAGGATGCACTAATTGATCCGCATGCTGTTTTTTATCAGCTTTGTAGAGTTTCGCCCAATCCATTTTCGGCACTTTATAGAGTAAAGGACCAATGGCTTATGTGTGCCAGCCCCGAACGATATATTACGAAACAAGGGGGAAAAATATTTTCACAACCGATCAAAGGAACTTCCGGTAGATTTCAGGAGGATATTATAAGAGATGAAGAAAGCAGGGATCAGCTTTTTAAAAGTGCAAAAGACAGGTCTGAGAATGTAATGGTTGTAGACCTGGTAAGGAATGACCTCGCCAGGGTTTGCCGGGAAGGGAGTGTTAATGTGGATGAGCTTTATGCTGTTTATTCATTTCCCCAGGTACACCAGATGATCTCAACAGTTAGCGGTATTTTAAACGAGGATGTTTCTTTTACAGATATAATCAGGGCTACATTCCCGATGGGTTCTATGACGGGGGCACCTAAGAAAAGTGTGGTTGACCTTATTGAGAAATATGAACAGACAAAAAGAGGTATTTTTTCAGGTGCTGTCGGCTACATCACACCGGAAGGAGATTTTGATTTTAATGTTGTGATAAGAAGCATTATGTATAATGCAGAGAAGGAATACCTGTCATTCCAGGTTGGCTCAGGAATCACCTTTTACAGCGAAGCTGAGAAAGAATGGGAAGAATGTTTGTTGAAGGCAAAAGCTATCAATAAAGTACTCCGGGTAAACTGAATGTTTTAACGGGAACCCGTCTCAGAAGGGTTCAATAATTCCTGTACGCTTTCATCCAGTATCTGGTAGCGTTTTTCGATGAATACATTCATCTTTTGTTTGGGGAGGCGAAGCTCATATTTTCCATTCACTGCGATCTCATTATCAAACCCAGGGTTATACTTGTTAAAAGTCTGCATATCCATATCAATATGCCGGGTGATAACTGCAGCATTAAACCGACCTGTAATTTTATAAGCAGCCGAATTTTGTAATTCCTCTTCTGCCAAAGTAGCCTGGTTATTCAGGAGGGTTTGCTTTGTTTCTGCTCTTGTAAGGGTGGTAATACCTCCCTCTCCTTCAAAAATATAGTGAGCGCCAATGAATTTCTTTACATGATTCATTGTTTCATTAGGGAGCAGGTATTGTAATTTCCAGAAATCCTTGCTTCCTCCTGCTTTCCGGATCGCTTTGTCTACATTACCCGGTCCGCTGTTGTAAGCAGCAATAACCAACAGCCAGTCACCATAGCGATCATACAGATCGGTAAGTAACCTGGCAGCAGCATGGGTGCTTTTTACATAGTCAAGTCTTTCATCCCTTCCTTTCCCCATCCTTAAACCATATTGCCTGGCGGCAGCGGGCATAAAGGCCCAGGGACCGATCGCACCTGACCTGGAATAGGCATTTAGCTTTAGACCTGATTCAATAACCGCAATATATTTAAGCTCCTTAGGAAGACCATGCTCCTCAAATACCTCGTCAATCATGTCAAAATGAGCTCTGGACTTTTCCCTGAGTTTTAAAAACCCTTTTCCGTTTCTTTCAACATATTTTTTTACAAAACTTACTGCCATGGGGTTAAGTTTTGCCCCACTTGGCCCATCACCTTCCATAGCTGACGTAAGTAAGTTCTTAAATTCCAGTTTAGGGTCGTGTACAGCAGGCGCTAATTCAGGGATATCATTATCTGTAATGATTGTATCAGCATTTGCCTGATCGCCAAAAGGGATATGCTCCTGCAAACCGGTAGCTTTAGCGGCCTGGATGAGAATAAATCCCAGAAACCCAAGTATTGTTATCTGTTTTAATTTTTTCAAACCCTTTGATTTTTAGCATCTTACGGAGTGTTTTTCCGTAAGAGATCATCCGAAATGCGCAGCAAAGATACTTCATTAAAGCGGTTTGACATAAGCTGTAAACCAAACGGAAGTTCGTTAGAATGTGCAAAAAGAGGGATTGAAATCGCCGGACATCCTGTCAGATTAGCCATTACTGTATAGATATCAGCCAGATACATGGCAATTGGGTCGGACATTTTTTCACCTAGCTTGAAAGCGGGTACCGGGGAGGTGGGTAAAATTACGAAGTCGAAATCCTTGAAAATCAATGATATTTTTTCCGTTAAAATTTTCCTAACAGACTGTGCTTTTGTAAAGTAAGCATCATAGTAACCGGTGCTCAATACAAAAGTTCCGAGCATGATCCTTCGCTTAACTTCCCATCCAAAACCTTCTGATCTTGTTTTTTTATAAAAATCATCCAGGTCATTTGTAGCATTCGGGCTCCTGTATCCAAATTTTACCCCATCATACCTTGAAAGGTTAGATGATGCTTCGGCTGTAGTGAGGATATAGTATGCAGGAACCAAATATTCAAGAAGATCAAACTCAACCGGCTCAACAGTATGTCCATCTTCTTTGAGCTCTTTGATCTTTCTTTCAATGGAAGATCTTATTTCAGGATCAAGTCCCGGATGGGTAATGGCTTCTTCAAAAAAAGCAAACCTGAATTTCTCGTTTGTATCGACCAGGGAAGAATACGCAGGAACTGGGGAATGAGAAACGGTGCTGTCAAAATCATCTGGCCCGGCCATTACTTCTAATGCCAAAGCAACGTCAGGTACATTAATACCAAAGATGCCGATCTGGTCGAAAGATGAAGCGTAAGCAATGAGTCCATAACGGGATATTCTGCCATAAGTTGGTTTTAGTCCAACAATACCACAAAAATCAGCTGGTTGCCGGACGGAACCGCCGGTATCGCTACCAAGTGATATCATGCAAAGACCGGCTTGCACAGCTACTGCCGATCCTCCTGAAGAACCTCCCGGTACCCTGGTTTCATCTTTGGCGTTCAGCACTTTTCCATAATAGGAATTTTCATTGCTGCTACCCATTGCAAACTCGTCGCAATTAAGTCTGCCTATAATAATGGCATCTTCATCTAAAAGTCTTTCAACTACAGTGGCGGAATAGAGAGAAGTGAAGTTTTGCAGAATACCTGATGCAGCAGATATCTTGTGGTCTTTATAACAAATAACATCTTTGATGCCGGTGATGACACCAAACATTTTACCCAACGATTCACCTTTTTTCAGTTTTGCATCAATTAGTGAAGCTTTAGCTAATGCTTCATCAGCAAAAACCTCAATAAAAGCGTTTAGATGCTCGCAGGCTTTTATGCGTTTCAGGAAATATTCAACTACCTCTGCACAGGTAACCTTTCCTTCCTTTAATTGGGCATGATATTGCTCAATGGAAGTGAATTCAAACAAAGGCCGGTCTTTTGGATATTAATAAATATCAGGAATTCTTACTTTTTATCGGATGAAGAGCTGCTGATGTCATTGGCACTGTCTTCGATCTCTTTCTTGACATTATTCTTTGCGTCATTGAATTCACGGACGCCTTTTCCTAACCCACGCATTAGTTCAGGTATTTTGCGGCCACCAAATAAAAGAAGTACCACAACGATAATGATGATCATTTCGTTTGTACCAAACGCTAATAATACTGGTTTTATCATTTTACGAAAATTAGAAAACAAAGATAATACTCATGCTACGGAATAAACAAAGTATATTTTATCGTACAATAAAAAATCCCGGTAAAACCGGGATTCTTAACTTTCTTTATAGAGTAGTCTTACTTTGCTGTTTCTGAGATCATACGCTTTTCACGGATCCTTGCACTCTTACCGCTACGGGTACGCTGGTAGAAAAGCCTGGCACGACGAACATGGCCGGTTTTATTCAACACAATAGAATCAATATTTGGAGAAGAAAAAGGGAAGACCCTTTCTACACCGATACCATCAGATATTTTTCTGACAGTGAAACTGGCTGTGGCTCCTGAGCCCTGCTTTTTGATCACATCACCTTTAAAAGACTGGATCCTTTCTTTGTTACCCTCGATAATTTTATAATTAACTGTAATGTTATCGCCGGCTTTAAAGGCAGGGAACTCCTTTTTGGGAGTTAGTTGTTCATGTATGAATTCTATTGCGTTCATCTCAATATGTTTTTGATCCTAAAAATTAGGGTGGCAAAGGTAAGGTAAACTGTTTAAAGTTTGAAGTTTAGGCTTTAATGTTTTTTTAGTTTGTTTTCCCTGTTTTCAACCTTACCCAACCTCAAATCTTAAACTATTCAATATTAGAAGCTTATCGGGCAACATTTACCGCTCTTTTTTCCCGGATAACGGTCACTTTGATCTGTCCGGGGAAAGTCATCTCTGTTTGAATTTTCTGGGCAATTTCAAACGAAAGTTTATCTGAGTCCTGGTCTGTAACTTTTTCAGCTTCTACAATTACCCTTAACTCCCTGCCGGCCTGAATGGCATAGGCTTTTTCTACACCATTGTAACTCATGGCCAGGTTCTCAAGGTCTTTAATACGCTGCAGGTATTGCTGCATAATTTCCCTTCTGGCACCCGGTCTTGCACCGCTTATGGCATCACAGGCCTGGATAATCGGGGAAATCACATATTCCATTTCTACCTCATCGTGGTGGGCGGCAATTGCGTTGACCACGGCCGGATTCTCACCATATTTTTCAGCAAGCTTAGCTCCCAGCAAAGCATGACTCAGTTCGCTTTCCTCATCAGGAACTTTACCGATATCATGAAGAAGACCAGCCCTTTTCGCCAACTTTGAGTTCAGGCCAAGTTCAGCAGCCATTGTTGCACAAAGGTTTGCTGTTTCCCGGCTATGCATCAACAGGTTTTGTCCGTAAGAAGAACGGAAACGCATTCTTCCCACCATACGTACCAACTCTTTATGTAATCCGTGAATACCCAGTTCAATAACGGTTCTTTCGCCAATATCCATCACCTGCTCTTCGATCTGCTTACGGGTTTTTTCAACGATCTCTTCTATTCTTGCCGGGTGAATACGTCCGTCAGCTACAAGGCGTTGTAAACTGAGTCGGGCAATTTCTCTTCTCAGAGGGTCAAATGAAGAGAGCAGAATGGCCTCCGGGGTGTCATCAACAATAAGGTCAACACCTGTTGCAGCTTCAATAGCACGGATATTCCGGCCTTCCCGCCCAATGATCTGGCCTTTTACCTCATCGCTTTCCAGGTTAAAAACTGTAATAGAGTTCTCGATTGCCTGTTCAGCAGCCGTCCTTTGAATAGTTTGAATAATGATTTTACGGGCCTCTTTATTTGCCTTTTGTTTTGCTTCGTCAACAATTTCTTGTTGCATAGCCAGCGCTTTTGTCTGCGCTTCATGCTTTAAGCTTTCTACCAACTGGGATTTGGCTTCCTCTGCAGACAGGTTGGCGATCTTTTCGAGCCGTCTGATGTGCTCTTCCTGATGTTTTTCAAGTTCAGTTCTTTTGATATTGACCAGTTCGATCTGCCTGTTCAGGTTTTCCTTGATCGCTTCATTTTCTTTTATCTGCTTGGTCAGGTTATTTTCCTTCTGATTAATGGATTGTTCTTTTTGCCGGATGCGATTTTCTCCTTCACCGATCTTCCGGTTTTTTTCCATCACTTCTTTGTCATGTGCGGATTTCATTTGCACAAATCTTTCCTTAGCCTCCAGTTCTTTTTCTTTTCGAATAGTTTCAGCTCTTAACTGAGCTTCTTTGATGATGGATTCTGACTGTAATTCGGCTTCTTGTATTTTCTTTTTTGTGTTTTTGGAAAAGATCAGCTTACCCAGCAGAATGCCCAATAAAAGGGCGCCAGCACCGGTAATGATGGGAAGTATATTCGGGTCCATGAATTATTTTGTTTTGTAGTTGCACAATAGAACTCGTTAATAATAAATTCATACTGATGTAAGTATGTAATAGACGAAGATACAAAACGGCACCTATTCCTTTGGCAATGGTTTCAAAATAATCCGTTTATGACCGCCTGTATAAAATCTTTGTTTCTACCACCCTCTGACATCCAAAACTGGCTTTTGATTGTTTAAATTGCGGGCTTCAAGACAAATACCATGAAAAAAATACTATTTATAGTCCTTTTGGCACCTTTTGCTTTGCATGCACAGGATGTGACTTTGCCATTTAAATTATCGGGAAAAATAAAGATCAAAGGCCTTGAACCTGAGAAGGTTTTTTTGCAATATAGGACAGGCGGGGAATGGAAAACCGACAGTATCGAAGTAAAGGGTAATAAGTATTCCTTCTCAGGAAATTTAGATGAACCTGTACAAGGGCGGTTAAGGGTAAGCTATTCGTCTGAAGAAAAGAGTGTAAAGGAAAAGTTTCGGTCTAAAAGGGATTTAGCGATTGTTTTCCTGGAAACAGGTAAAATAAAGGTTTCTTCGATCGATTCGTTCAGTAATATAAAAGTGAAAGGATCAGCTGCTCATACAGCATACCAGGCTGTAACAAAACAGCTAAAACCACTGACAGAAAAAAGACAGAAGTTGGTTGATGACTGGTATGCTGCTAATGAGAAAAAAGATGATGAGGCTAAAAAGGAAATAGAAGAGCAGATTGATGACCTGGATGGGCAAATAAGGGAAGAAAAGGGAGCGATATTCAGGAAGAACCCCCAAAGCCCTATAGCCCTGACGCTCCTGAAAGAATATGCGGGCTGGGATATTGATGCGGACAAAGTGCAACCCTTGTTTAACATGTTGCCGGAGAAGGATAAGAAATACCCTTCTGCCATTACTTTTAAGGAAGATATTGAGGTAGCTGCAAAAACAGGAATTGGTAAAATAGCAATGGACTTTACACAGAACGATACATTGGATAATCCTGTACAACTCTCGTCTTTTCGTGGGCGCTATGTTTTAATAGATTTTTGGGCTAGCTGGTGTGGACCCTGCAGAGTGGAAAACCCGAATGTGGTCAAAGTGTTCAATAAATACAAGGATAGTAATTTTCATATTGTTGGAGTATCACTCGACAGGCCCGGGCAAAAGGATAAATGGCTAAAAGCTATCCATGATGATCATTTGACATGGACCCATGTGAGCGACCTGAAATTCTGGGATAATGAAGTGGCGCAGCAATATGGTATTAAAGCTATTCCCCAGAATTTACTTCTGAACCCCGAAGGGAAGATCATAGCAAAAAACCTGTATGGAGAGGAATTAGAAGAAAAGCTTGGAGCTTTTATCGGCGATAAAAAAAGCTTTTGATCAATTTTAATTGTTTAGTTGGTCATCTAACAGTTTTTCTATTGATTCCAGGCTATCTATAAGGTGCTGATTATCAATTTCAGCAGCGGACCCGGCATTTTGTTCAGTAGCATACCAAATGAGGACCATTGCTATATAATCCTGCATATCCTTGCCGGCAAACTGTGTTTTAAATTCAATGATCTTATCATTAATGAGCTTTAAGGTCTTTCGTACCACCTCCTCATCATTTGGATTCACTTTGATCCGGTAATTCCTGTCGCCAACGACCGCCGAGATTGCAATTAAATCACTCATAAATTTTGCATTTTTAAAATTTTATCCTTTTCTTTAAAGTCCTCTTTTCCACCAATTATCCACAGAAAGATCATAGGTTAAGCACTACCCTCGATCAAATAACCGAGTATAAACCAAAATTTTGCCATCATGTTTGCAAAATTAAAGTCATCATTTTTTATTGATGCTTTGAAATTACAACTAACTGCACCAAAGGGGAAAAATCTCCGGGGGGTATTAAAAGACGACAAAGGAAGTGTTTGCAGTACCATAGAAAAAGACATTTCATCTGAAAGAGAAGAACTGGTTTGGTCCGGCCTTAATGATCTTCCCTATGGAAGATATACCCTGGAATTATCACATGGAGAAGATGAAATGCGGTTAAATCTTATTAAAAGAGTATGATCAGTTGCTGAGTAAAGCAATGCAACGATCTATCTCCTTGATATAGGAGTTTATCTTTTTCTCAATTTCTTTCTTGTCCGTTTCATTCATTTCTCCTGCGTTAAGTTTTAATACACCAACCTGTTGCTTCAGGTCTTCAATTTTTTCTGTATAATTCCTGTCTTGTTGTTTTAGCTGATCTAACTCATTTTTCAACTTCGCATTTTCTTTTTCCAGAACACTATGTGATTTAAGCAGGCGTTGAAGTTTCTCCTGGATCCTTTTTAAATATTGTTCTGTGTTGTTCATTTTCTGATCTCAGCTTGTAGTTCTTTTTCCAATGTCAGCACAATCTTCTGCATCCAGCCATCAATTTCCTTGTCTGTCAGTGTTTTTTCTTCATCAATAAAAGTAAAGTTGACGGCCATTGATTTTTTCCCGGTTCCCAGTTTCTCACTTTCGAATATATCAAAGAGTTTGATGTTCTGTAACTTATTCAGCTTAATGTTTTGCACAGCATATTCTAACTTTTCCCATGAGAGTTCTTTGGCAACTACAAGGGAGAGATCTCTCTGTACTGCAGGAAAACGAGAAATTTCTTTTAACTGAATAGGTTTTTCTGCAGCGAGCCTGGTTATTTCTTTCCAGCTTAACTCTGCATAAAATGCAGCTTGTTTAATGCCGAAACGATTCAAGATGTTTTTTGCCACCACCCCAGCTTCGGCTAGCTGCTTCTTGTCATAATTCCAGCTGATATGATCATTCATTTTGGAAACTGCATCCACTGAAACGGCCGGGACAGGTAAGCCTATTAGTTTAAAAATTGCCTCGACAAGGCCTTTCAGATAATAAAAATCTGCTTCTTTATTTTTTTCATTCCAGCTATCCTCAACCAGGTTCCCGGAGATCACAAGGGCAAGCTTATCAGCTTCAGTATATTTTCCTTTTGCTGACTTTCCATATGATTTACCAAACTCAAATAACCGAAGAGAATGGTTTTTATGATTAAGATTGTGGGCTACTACCTGTAATGAAGTTTCCAGTAGTGAACTTCTAAGAATATTCAGTTCAGCGCTAAGACTGTTCTGCATGCTGACCATCTCATTCTGTTCTGCATCAGTAAAAAACTCTGAATTGGTAATAGAGTTGGTCATCATTTCGTTGAAGCCACTACCTACTAAAAATCCGGATATCTTTTCTTTTACTATTTCAGGTAAAGGGTCTTCTTCAATGGCAGGTGTTATTGTTATTGAACCGGGGATATCAATATTGTCCAACCCATCAATTCTTACAATTTCTTCCACCAGGTCAGCGGCTAAACTAATATCTGGTTTATGTTCAGGTACCGCTACTCTTATTTCATCCACATCATCTTTAATTATTTCAAAGCCAAGATTGATAAGGATCTTTTTGACGGAGTCGGGGTGATATTTTTTGCCACTGAGTTTTTTGATATAATGCCATTTTACAGAAACCTCAGTTTTGGGTTTCGGGGAAGGATATACATCCACAATTCCGGATGCTATTTCAGCTCCGCAGATTTCTTTGATAAGGGTTGCAGCTCTTTTTAGTACACTCACGGTTGCAGAAATATCTGTGCCTTTTTCAAAACGGGATGCTGCATCTGTTCGCAACCCATGGCGGAATGATGTTTTTCTAATGGACACTGCATCAAAGCAGGCACTTTCAAGGAATATATTCTTTGTCTGGTCCGTTACACCACTATGCAATCCTCCAAAAACCCCTGCAATACAAATGCCCTCTTTCGAATCACATATCATCAGATCTTCCTTACTCAGTTTTCTTTCTTTTTCATCAAGGGTAACAAAAACAGTATTGTCAGGGAGATTTTTTACAATGATCTTTTGGCCGGCAATTTTATCTGCATCAAATGCATGTAATGGCTGACCTGTTTCATGTTGTATGAAGTTGGTAATATCAACTATGTTATTGATCGGTCGTTGCCCAATGGCTATCAATTTCTGTTTCAGCCATAGCGGAGATTCTTTGATAGTAACATTTGCAATACTGATGCCGCTATATCTCGGGCAGCTTTTGGTATTCTCAACAGCTACTTCAATAGGAAGGGATTCATTATCTGGCTTAAAGCCATTGCCATTGCTAACTGGTAAAACCGGTTTGATATCCTTTTTGTCATGATGCGACAGGTAAGCACATACGTCCCTGGCTACGCCCCAGTGACTCATCGCATCCATTCGGTTTGGAGTGAGGCCGATCTCATATACTATATCAGTATAAGGCTGAAAATACTTTGTTGCAGATGTTCCGGGTTTCGCTTCTCCGGGTAAGACCATTATGCCTGCATGCGAAGTTCCAAGACCTATCTCATCTTCTGCACAGATCATTCCGTGGCTTTCCTCACCCCTGATCTTTGCTATTTTCATAGTAAGTGGATCTCCGGAAGTTGGATAAATAGTAGTGCCAACAGTGGCAACCACAACTTTTTGACCCGCAGCCACATTCGGTGCGCCACAAACGATCTGTAACGGCTCAGGTTGACCGATGTTTACTTTTGTTAGTGTAAGCTTATCAGCATTTGGATGCTTC
>Ga0116152_10001335_pt1 | contig 20354 bp, 14 predicted proteins | sample AD_UKC119_MetaG_FD_89894 | JGI IMG/M metagenome (GOLD analysis project Ga0116152, IMG submission 89894) | Active sludge microbial communities of municipal wastewater-treating anaerobic digesters from Hong Kong - AD_UKC119_MetaG | ecosystem: Engineered > Bioreactor > Anaerobic > Digestate...
AAAATAGTCTGCTTGACTAAGCAATTTCGCTTTGCGCGTGTCCATTGGGCCTCGGCTTCCGAAGCCGAGGCCTAAATGTTCGATTCGCGAACCCGTGGAGTCCCGCCCAGGCTGTTCGAGCGGATGAACACCGCCGTGAACGTCGTGTCCGCGTCCTCGGCCGGGTTGCCGTGCACGCCCTGGCGCTCGAGCGCGAACCCGGGGTGGGCGGCCAGGAAGGCATCGACGACCTCCTCGTTCTCGGCGGCGAACCACGAGCAGGTGGCGTACACCAGGCGGCCGCCGGGGCGCACGGCGCCGGCGCACAGGCAGAGCAGGCTGCCCTGCACCGCGGCCAGGTCGTCCAGCTGGTCGACGGCGAAGCGCAGGCGGCCGTCGGGGTGCCGGCGCCAGGTGCCGCTGCCCGAGCAGGGCGCGTCCACCAGCACGCGGTCGAAACCGCCGCGGCCGTCGACCTCGGGGCCGAACGCGGGGATGCCGTCGCCGTCCCACAGCGAGGCGCGCAGGTTGGCCCAGCCGGCGCGGCGGGCGCGGCGGCGCAGGTCCTTCAGCTTGTTCTCGTAGAGGTCGGTGGCGTGCACGGCGCCGGTGCCGCCCAGCGCGGCCGCCAGCTGCAGGCTCTTGCCGCCGGCGCCGGCGCAGGCGTCCCACACCACCTGGCCGGGGGCGGCGCCCACGGCGTGGCCGATGCGCTGGCTGGCCAGGTCCTGCACGTCGATGCGGCCGTCGCGGTAGCAGGGCAGCTCGAACACGCCGCGGGGGCCGGACACCGCCAGGGCGCCGTCGATCTCGTCGGCCACCAGGAAGCCCTGGCCCTCCAGCTCGGCGCGCACGGCACGCAGGCCGGCCGGGTCGGCCAGGCGCAGCCACACCGGCGGGCGCGCGGCGTGGCGGTCGAGGAAGGCCAGCACGTCGGCCTCCTGCCAGCCGCTGCGCCGGGCGCGGTCGGCCGCCAGCGCCTCGAGGCCGGGGGGCAGGCCGGCCCACAGCGCGCGCACGGCGGGCACCGTCGAGGCGGCGGCCCAGGCCTTGAGAGCCTTCCAGACGGCGAGCGCCTCGGGCGACGGCGGCGCGATGGGCGGCAGGTCGGCGCCCTCCTCGCGCTTGCGCATGAAGGTCCAGAAGAACACCACCGGCACGGCCAGGCGGCGCAGGCGGCGCCACAGCTCGGGGCCGGTGCGGGCCAGCCAGGCGTCGGCCAGGCGGTCGGGGTCGGTCCCGGGCTCGGCCTGGCGCAGCTCCTCGGCGAACAGGACCAGCGGCGCGAAGCGCACCCCGTCGGTCAGCAGGTCGCCCAGCAGCAGGCGCTCGGCGCGGTACAGGCCGTCCAGGCGGCCCAGCTCGTGGGCCAGCCAGCGGTCGATGGCCGGCGGTTCGCGGTCGGCCACCAGGTCGGTCCACAGGCGGACCAGCTCGCGCTGCAGGCGCGCGTCGCGCCCGCCGCCGGCCGGTCCGTCGGCGGGGCCGCGGCCGCGGCTGCCCGAGTCCCTGCGCTTGGTCATGGTGCCCCTTCCCGGGAGCGGCCGACCTTGACGGCGGCCGCGGCTCCGGCTTTAGTGTGCCCTACGCACCCGTGCGGCGAAAACCCTTTTCCGACAGGCTGTTCTCGTCATGTCCGCCCCGACCATGCCCCAGGCCGTCCCGCTGTTCTCGCGCCCCCGGTACTGGGCCGAGCGCTTCGGCACGGCGCCCGAACTGCCCATGACCCGGGCCGAGATGGACCAGCTCGGCTGGGAGGCCTGCGACGTCATCGTCGTGACGGGCGACGCCTACATCGACCATCCGTCGTTCGGCATGGCGGTGATCGGCCGCGTGCTCGAGGCCGCGGGCTTCCGCGTGGGCATCATCAGCCAGCCCGACTGGCAGAGCGCCGACCCGTTCCGCGCCCTCGGACGCCCCAATCTCTTCTTCGGGATCACCGCGGGCAACCTCGATTCCATGGTCAACCGCTACACCGCCGAGCGCCGGCTGCGCCACGACGACGCCTACACGCCGAACGCCGAGGGCAACCGCCGGCCCGACCGCGCGGTGCTGGTCTACGCCCAGCGCTGCCGCGAGGCCTTCAAGGACGTGCCCATCATCGTCGGCGGCATCGAGGCCAGCCTGCGGCGCATCGCCCACTACGACTACTGGTCGGACAAGGTGCGGCGCAGCGTGCTGCCCGACGCCAAGGCCGACCTGCTGGTGTACGGCAACGCCGAGCGGCAGATCCTGGAGATCGCCCAGCGCCTGGGCGCGGGCGAGGACATCGCGCAGCTGACGGACATCCGCGGCACCGCCTTCATGCGCAAGACGGTGCCCGACGGGTTCGTCGAGCTCGACTCGACCGAGCTCGACACGCCGGGCCTGCTGGTGGACCATGCCGACCCCTACGCCTGGGTGATGCCGGGCAAGGGCTGCGCCACGCCGCCGGCCGCGGCCGAGCCGGTGCCGCTGGAGAAGGCGCCGAAGGACCTGCGCGTGCGCTGGGCCGACCGCGACCGCACGGTGGTGCGCCTGCCGTCGTACGAGCAGGTGAAGGACGACCCGGTGCTGTACGCTCACGCCTCGCGGGTCATGCACGCCGAGACCAACCCGGGCAACGCCCGCGCGCTGGTGCAGCGCCACGGCGACCGCGAGGTGTGGCTGAACCCGCCGCCGGTGCCGCTGTCCACGCCCGAGATGGACGCCGTCTTCGGCCTGCCCTACACGCGGGTGCCGCACTCGTCCTACGGCAAGGCGAAGATCCCGGCCTACGACATGATCAAGACCTCGGTGAACATCATGCGCGGCTGCTTCGGCGGCTGCACGTTCTGCTCGATCACCGAGCACGAGGGCCGCATCATCCAGAGCCGCAGCGAGGAGTCGATCCTCAGGGAGATCGCCGACATCCGCGACAAGGTGCCCGGCTTCACCGGCACCATCTCGGACCTGGGCGGACCCACGGCCAACATGTGGCGCCTGGCCTGCAAGTCGCGCGAGATCGAGGCGGCCTGCCGCCGGCCGTCGTGCGTGTACCCGGGCATCTGCCCCAACCTGGACACCGACCACGGGCCGCTGATCGAGCTGTACCGCAAGGCGCGCAAGGTCGAGGGCGTCAAGAAGGTGTTCGTGGCCTCGGGCCTGCGCTACGACCTGGCGGTCGAGTCGCCGGCCTACGTGAAGGAGCTGGTCACGCACCACGTGGGCGGCTACCTGAAGATCGCGCCCGAGCACACCGAGGACGGGCCGCTGCAGAAGATGATGAAGCCCGGCGTGGGCAGCTACGAGCGCTTCCGCTCGATGTTCGAGCACTTCTCGCAGAAGGCCGGCAAGAAGCAGTACCTGATCCCGTACTTCATCGCCGCGCACCCGGGCACCACCGACCAGGACATGCTGAACCTGGCGCTGTGGCTCAAGCGCAACGCCTTCAGGCCCGACCAGGTGCAGTCGTTCTACCCGACGCCCATGGCGGTGGCCACGGCCATGTACCACTCCGAGCGCAACCCGCTGCGGCGCGTCGCGCGGCAGGCGCGGCCCGGCGACGGGGTCGAGGTGCCGCGCCGCAAGAAGCAGCGCGACCTGCACAAGGCCTTCCTGCGCTGGCACGACCCCGAGAACTGGCCCGTGCTGCGCGAGGCGCTCAGGCGCATGGGGCGCGACGACCTGATCGGCCCGGGGCCCGACTGCCTGGTGCCCGAGTCGCGGTCGCGGCGGCCGGGCAGCGCGCCGCGGCAGGCGGCGCCCGAGCCCGGCAAGCGGCCGGGGCGCCGCCCCCGCCGCGGCGGGCGCTGACGCCCCGGTTCTCTCCGCTTGCCCCGCTACTTGTTGGTCGGCTCGATCATCACCTCGGCCCGGATGGTGAAGTCGGCCCCGTACAGCATGATCGACTTGGCGCCCCACATCTGGCTGCCGTGCAGGTCGATGGACCCCGACGCCCATTCGTCGCCGCTGGCCCAGTCGTAGTCGCGCACGTTGGCCGACACGACCAGGCGCGCGCACTCCCAGTCGCAGGTGTCGGTGTCGAAGACGAGGTCCGCCGCCCCGGGGGTCAGGATGATGGACCCGGCGTGCATCTCGGTGTAGTCGCCCGTGGACCACGCGTAGACCGACTGGTCGACCGGGTTGACCCGGGTGCCGGGGTCGGCCGCGTTGACCCGGTCGAAGCCGTTGACCCAGATGCTGATGCGGTCGACGTCGATGTCCGCGTCGTAGAACGGGTCGTCGTCGTCGGACCACTCGCAGACGTAGCGCAGCGAGCTGACCCGCACGTACTGCTGGATGCGCAGGGGCCGCACGATGGTGTACTGCGAGGTCAGCGAGATCTGCGCCAGGGTGTTGTCGGCCACGTGCCGGAACTTGTAGACCAGGGGCACGCCCGGCGAGTCGGGCCCGAACTCGGTGCTGGCGTGGATGATGGACATGAACCCGTCGATGCCGTTCAGCTCCTCGATGCCCGACGTGGACCCGCCGTAGACGATGGTGCGGATGGTGGACGACGACAGCACCTCGCCCACCGTGTAGCCGAAGTCGAGCTCGACGTCCAGGCCGGCGCCGCTGTAGGCGGCGTCCAGGGCCAGCTGCATCTGCTCGCGGCTGAAGGTGGTCTCGATGCACATCAGGGCCATCATGCCGTACTTCACGCCGGCCACGTACAGGGGCCGCGAGCCGGGCGGCGTCGCGGCCCGCAGCTGGGCCGCGGTGATGTCGTCGGCGAACAGGGCGCGCGCGCTCGTCGGCGTGTCCATGTCCACCGAGAAGTAGATCTGCGTGTACTTGGCCATGATCTTGGTGGTGGTCGAGTTCTGGTCCCAGTTGAAGGCCGTCTCCAGGCTGCCGCCGCCGTAGCTGACGTCGGCGTTCACGAACAGGTTCATCTGGGACTCGCTGTACACCTGCTGGTACGAGAAGTCGACCTGCGCCGGCACCGAGGTGTCCTCGGTGAACACGCGCGCCACCAGGTCCGAGATGCCCTGCCGCACCGCGTGCAGCGAGGGCGAGGCCACGGTCTGGTGCAGCTCGCCGCCGATGCTCGAGCTCTCGACCGACAGCGACAGGGTGATCGGGCCCCGCGGCGCGGTGATGGGCTCGTACACGAACTGGTGGGCCCGGTCGCCGCGGACCATGCTGCCGGGCCAGATCACGTCGTCGTTCAGGCCCAGGTAGGCGATGCCCTCGAGGTTCTCGACGGCGTCGTGCATCTCGTAGGTGTAGCGGAAGCCGCCGTCCTCCTCGACGGACTCGGTGTAGGTGTCGTAGGAGGCCTCGGCCAGGGGCACGACCTTGCCGGCCTCGTCCAGGATGGCGTCGATCTCCCCGGTGGGAATGACGGGCGTGGTGGGATCGTCGCTCGAGCAGGCGACCAGGCCCAGCAGCAGCACGACGGTCGGGATCAGGATACGGTTCATGGCATGGCCTCCCCCTTGGCCGAAGCAGGATTCGGCGCCGGACCGCGGACGCGACCAGGCAGGGAGGTGGGCGGGGTCCGGCGCAACCGGATGGCAACCAATATGAAAACACGATTGCAAAACATTGTAAATAATTCGAATGAAATATATTACGTTCCCAGGTGACCGATCGGTGCGGCGGGGAAGTGTCCGCTCCTCGTGAGAAATGAATCCCGTTTGCAACATAAGCAAACGATATGTAACATAATCATTTGCAAGATTTTGCTGACACCGCCGGGTGACCTGCGGTATCATGATCGATACGGTTCGCTTTGAAATTCGCCGTCCAGTCCCCTGGGAGTGTGCCATGTCCGCCTTGAAGACCCGCCTTGCCGTCATGGTGACGGCCCTCGTGCTCGGCCTCGCCCTGTCCGCCGCCGCCGAGCAGCCCCGCACCTTCGAGTTCGACGCCTACGCCGTCGCCCGCACCCCGGTGCTGAGCGCGCGGGCCGTCGACCGCGACGCCCTCTTGCTGGAGGACGTCCAGCGCGACGCCGAGGGCCTGGCCCCGCGCTTCGCCGAGCCCCAGCTCGTCAACATCACGCCCGAGACCGACGGCGCCTGGGAAGAGGCCGGCGCCAACGTGCGCTGGCGCCTGCGCGTGACCGCGGCCGGCGCCAACTCGCTGAACTTCGGCTTCTCGCAGTACCGGCTGCCCAAGAACGCGCAGCTGATGATCTACCCGGCCGACGCGGTCAGCGCCGACGACCGCCGCGGCGTGCGCCTGTTCACCGAGCAGCACAACAAGCTGCACGGCGAGCTGTGGACCCCGGTGGTGCTCAGCGACGACGTGATGATCGAGCTGACCCTGCCCGCCGGGTCGCGCCACGACTACGCCCTCGAGCTGACGTCGATCAACCGCGGCTACCGCTTCTTCACCGACGTGCTGGCCGAGGCCGAGAAGGCGGGCAGCTGCAACGTCGACGTGGTCTGCCCCGAGGGCGACGACTGGCGGCTGGAGATCAACTCGGTCGCGGTGTACTCCACCGGCGGCTCGCTGTTCTGCACCGGCGCCATGATCAACAACACCGCCGGCGACGGCACGCCGTACTTCCTGACGGCCAACCACTGCAGCATCACCTCGAGCAACGACCAGTCGCTGGTGGTGTACTGGAACTTCCAGAGCCCGACCTGCGGCCAGCAGGGCGGCGGCTCGCTGGCCGACTTCCAGACCGGCTCGACCTTCCTGGCCGCCGGTTCGAGCTCGGACTACACGCTGGTGCTGCTGGACGACATGCCCGATCCCGCGTTCGAGGTGTCGTACGCCGGCTGGGACAAGAGCGGCGCCGAGGCCACCACGGCCGTGGCGATCCACCATCCCAACTGCGACGAGAAGAGCATCAGCTTCGACAACGGGCCGACCACGACCACCTCGTACCTGGGCACCACGGTGCCGGGCGACGGCACGCACGTGCGCATCACGGCCTGGGACCTGGGCACCACCGAGCCCGGCTCGTCGGGTTCGCCGCTGTTCAACCAGGCCCACCGCATCATCGGCCAGCTGCACGGCGGCTACGCCTCGTGCACCAGCCTGACCTCGGACTACTACGGCAAGCTGTCGGTCAGCTTCGCCGGCATGGCGCAGTGGCTCGACCCGGGCAGCTCCGGCGCGGTGACCTGCGACACCTACGCTCCCTGGGCCTCGGGCCTGGCCGTGGGGGGCGCGAACCTGGCCGCGGCGGGCAACGCCGGCGGGCCGTTCACGCCGTCGTCGACCAGCTACACCCTGACCAACAACAGCGCCTACGGCATCGACTACGCGGTGTCCTGCGACGTGGCCTGGGCGGCCGTCACCTACGGCGCCAGCGGCTCGATCCCCGCCGGCGGCACGGCGACCGTGGACGTGGCCCTGACGGCCTCGGCCAACAGCCTGCCCAACGCGGCCTACGCCGGCGTGCTGACCTTCACCAACCTGACCGACGGCGACGGCACCACCACGCGGCCGGTCTCGCTGGTGGTCGGCGTGCCCTCGCTGCAGGTCAGCTTCCCGCTGGACACGAACCCGGGCTGGACCACGGCGGGCCAGTGGGCCTGGGGCGTGCCCACGGGCCTCGGCGGCCAGTACGGCAATCCCGACCCGACGACCGGCTACACCGGCGCGAACGTGTACGGCTACAACCTGGCCGGCGACTACGCCAACAGCCTGGCGGCGACGCACCTGACCTCGGCGCCCATCGACTGCTCGAACCTGGGCGCGGTGTCGGTGAAGTTCTGGCGCTGGCTGAACGTCGAGCAGCCGACCTACGACCACGCCACCTTCTCGGTCAGCAACGACGGCGTGAACTTCACGCAGGTCTGGACCAACGGCGCCCAGATCACCGACAACGCCTGGACCCAGGTGGCCTACGACATCAGCGCCGTCGCCGACGGCCAGGCCACGGTGTACCTGCGCTGGACCATGGGGACGACCGACAGCAGCTGGCAGTTCTCGGGCTGGAACGTCGACGACATCGAGATCTGGGGCCTGCCGGCCCAGGACCTCTCGGCCGTCGGCGACGTGCCGGCGCAGCGCCTGGCGCTGGGCAACCACCCCAACCCGTTCAACCCGACGACCACCATCGAGTGGGCCATGGGCGCCGACGGCAACGCCGACCTGGCGGTGTACGACGTGCAGGGCCGCCTGGTGCGGCACCTGGTGTCGACGTTCGTGGCGGCCGGCGACTACGCCACCGTGTGGGACGGCGCCGACGACGCCGGCCGGCGCGTGGGCAGCGGGCTGTACTTCGCCCGCCTGGCGGCCGGCGGCCAGGTCGTCCAGCACAAGATGGTGATGCTGAAGTAGCGGCGCCCGATCGCGGTGCACGCAAGGCGGCGCGGGATCCCGGGGGACCCGCGCCGTCTTCTTGCCGGCCGGCGGCGCGGTCCGGCTGGCCGCGTGGCGGGCGAGGTGATAGATTGACGCCTTCGCCGCGGGGGGCCGCGGCGGCCGCCGCTTCCAGGGGAGCCGATCCATGCGCACCGACAACCTGAACGTCCTGAGCCTCACGCCGCTGACGACCCCGGCGGAGCTGCGCCGCGTGTACCCCCTGGCCGACGGGACGGCGCAGTTCGTGACCGAGGCCCGGAGCGCGGTGAAGGCGATCCTCACCGGCCAGGACCCGCGGCTGCTGGCGGTGGTCGGGCCCTGCTCGATCCACGACACCGCGGCCGCCGTCGAGTACGCCCGCCGCCTGGCCGGGCTGGCGGCCGAGATCCGGGACCGCATCTACCTCGTGATGCGCGTGTACTTCGAGAAGCCGCGCACGACCGTGGGCTGGAAGGGCCTGATCAACGATCCGGACCTCAACGGCAGCCACGAGATCAGCAAGGGCCTGGGCATCGCCCGCGGCCTGCTGGGCGAGATCAACGCGCTGGGCGTGCCCGTGGCCGGCGAGATGCTGGACACCATCACGCCCGAGTACCTGGCCGACCTGATCACCTGGGGGGCCATCGGCGCGCGCACCACCGAGTCGCAGCTGCACCGCGAGATGGCCAGCGGCCTGTCGTTCCCGGTGGGCTTCAAGAACGGCACCGACGGCAACCTGCAGATCGCCTTCGACGCCATGAAGGCGGCCATGCTGCCCCACAGCTTCGTGGGCATCAACCGCGACGGGCGCACGTCGATCGTGCGCACCACTGGCAACGCCCACGTGCACATCGTGCTGCGCGGGGGCGGCGGCCGGCCCAACTACTACGCCGAGGACGTCGCCGCCGCGGCGGCGAAGCTGGAGGCGGCGGGCCTGCCCGGGGCGATCATGGTGGACTGCAGCCACGCCAACAGCTCGAAGAACCACGAGCGGCAGGTGGCGGTGCTCGAGGACGTGGTGCGCCAGCGCGCCGGCGGCGCGCGCACGCTGCGCGGCGTGATGATCGAGAGCAACCTCGAGGCGGGCAGCCAGAAGATCCCCGACGACCTGGCCCAGCTGAAGTACGGCGTGTCGGTCACCGACGCCTGCGTGGACTGGGCGACCACCGAGCGCATGCTGCGCGCGGCCGCCGCCGGGCTGGCCGTCTAGCCGCTGCCGTCAGGCGATGGCGTCGATCAGCGCCCGGAAGTAGGCCGGCATCTCGTGGCGCGGGTACCAGGCCAGGGCCATCTCGCGGTCCAGGCTGCGGCCCGGCGCCAGGTCCACCAGCGAGCCGTCGGCCAGCCGCGGCGCCGCGAAATCCTCCGCCAGCACCGTGTAGCCCAGCCCGGCGGCCACCAGGTCGGCCAGGGCGTCGGGGCTGTTCACCAGGTGGCGCCGCTTGCGCGCTCCGGCCAGCAGGTCGTGCTCGCGCAGGAAGGCGAAGGTCTCGTCATCCTGCTCGTTGAAGTCGATGATGCGCTCGGCGGCCACCAGCTCGGCCAGGTCGCGGCCGCGCCAGGCGGCCGGGCCCACCAGCAGGTTGCGCACCGGGGCCAGCAGCTTGGCGTCCAGCTCGTTCACCACGTCGGCGCGGGGGATGAGCGCCAGCTGCGCCGCGCCGGTCTTCAGCTGCTGCAGGCCGGTTCCCTCGTCGTCCAGGTCGAAGGCCAGGGTCACCCCGGGCAGGCCGGCCAGGACGGCGGTGGTCTGGGGCACGACGCGGCTGCGCATCAGGCTCGAGGGCCCGGTCAGGGTCACGCGCACCGCCTGGGCGCCGGCGCTGCGGCGCAGCGAGGCCAGCAGCTCGCCCTCCAGGTCGCCCACCCGCTGGCTCCAGCGCACCAGGGCCTCGCCCTCGGCCGTGGGCCGCATGCCGGTGCGCGAGCGGACGAACAGGGTCACGCCCAGGGCCCGCTCCAGGGTGCGGATGCGCTGGGTGACGCCCGTCTGCGAGAGGCCGATGTCCCGGGCCGCCCCGTGGACCGTCCCCTGCCGGACGATGGCCATGAAGGCCTCGATGCCGGGGTTGAGTAAACTCACGATAACTGATCAATAACTGAAATCATTCCATTATTCAAATCAAATTTCCCCACCTACCTTGGGCCCTTCACCTGACGGCAACCGAGGAGAAGGTCCGACATGATCCAGAAGAGCGGCACGCCCGGCGGCAAGGGCAACGGCGAGAAGGTGGTCCTGGCCTACAGCGGGGGCCTGGACACGTCCATCATCCTGGCCTGGCTGATCGACCAGGGCTACGAGGTGATCGCCTACATCGCCGACGTGGGCCAGAGCGACGACCTGGCCGCCGCCGAGCGCAAGGCCCTGGCCTGCGGCGCGGTGAAGGTCTACGTCGAGGACCTGAAGGAGGAGCTGGTCACCGACTACATCTTCCCGATGATCTCGGCCAACGCCGTCTACGAGGGCCGCTACCTGCTGGGCACCGCCGTGGCGCGGCCGCTGATCGCCAAGCGGCAGATCGAGATCGCGCACCGGGAAGGCGCGGCCTGGGTGTCGCACGGCGCCACCGGCAAGGGCAACGACCAGGTGCGCTTCGAGCTGTCGTACTACGCCCTCGATCCGCAGATCAAGGTGATGGCGCCCTGGAAGGACCCGGACTTCCTGGCCGAGTTCAAGGGCCGCACCGACATGATCCGCTACGCCGAGACCAAGGGCATCGAGATCAAGTCGACCGTCGCCAAGCCCTACAGCGAGGACGACAACCTGCTGCACATCAGCCACGAGGCCGGCATCCTCGAGGAGCCCGACCGCATCGCGCCGGCCGAGGTGTACTCGCGCACCGTCGACCCCGAGGCGGCGCCGGACAAGCCGGTGCAGGTGCGCATCGTGTTCAAGGACGGCATCCCCACCGGGGTGACCAACCTGGACGACGGCACGTCGGTGACCGGGGCGCTGGCCCTGTTCTCGTACCTGAACCAGCTGGGCGGCGCCCACGGCATCGGCCGCATGGACATGGTCGAGAACCGCTTCGTGGGCGTGAAGTCGCGCGGGGTGTACGAGACGCCCGGCGGCACCATCCTGCTGGCGGCGCACCGCGACCTCGAGGGCCTGGCCATGGACCGCGAGGTCATGCGCCTGCGCGACATGCTGGCGGCGAAGCTGGCCGAGCTCATCTACTACGGGTTCTGGTTCAGTCCCGAGATGGACTTCCTGATGTCGGCCATCGCCAAGAGCCAGGAGCTGATCGACGGCCACGTGGTGGTCAAGCTGTACAAGGGCACGGCCTACCCGGTGGCGCGCTACAGCCCGAGCTCGCTGTACGACCAGGAGCTGTCGAGCATGGAGGTCGCCGGCGGCTACGACCAGATGGACGCGCAGGGCTTCATCCGCATCAACGCCATCCGGCTGAAGGCGCACCACGCGATCTGCCAGAAGCGGGCGGCGCAGGCGGCCGCCAAATCGACGGCGGCGGCGACGGCCGGGACGACGGCGGCCCGGGCATGAGCACGCTCTGGCGGCAGACCGAAGAGCCCGATCCCTGGTTCGCCGCGTTCCTGGCGGGCGAGGACCACCTGCTGGACCTGCAGCTGGTGCCCCACGACTGCCGCGCGTCGCTGGCCCACGCGCGCATGCTCCACGGCATCGGCATCCTGGACGACGCCGAGCTGGCGTCGCTGGAGGCCGGCCTGAACGAGGTGGCCGACCGCGCCGCGTGGGGGCAGTTCGTCATCGCCCCGGGCGAGGAGGACGGCCACACCGCCATCGAGAACTTCCTGACCGTGCGCTGCGGCGAGGCGGGCAAGAAGATCCACACCGGCCGCTCGCGCAACGACCAGGTGCTGACGGCGGTGCGGCTGTGGGAGAAGGACCGCCTGGGCGCGGTGCTCGCCGCGCTGGACGCCTACGCGGCCGCCCTCGGGGCCGCCGCCGACCGGTACGTCGACGTGGCCATGCCGGGATTCACCCACATGCAGGCGGCGATGCCGACCACGGTCCCGGTGTGGTTGGGCAGCTTCGCCGCCGCGGCCGGCGACGATCGCCGGTACGTCGAGCTCGCCCTCGCCTCGGTGGACCAGTGCCCGCTGGGCACGGCCGCCGGGTTCGGCGTGCCGGTGATCCCGCTGGACCGGGCGCGGACCGCGGCCGAGCTGGGCTTCGCCCGCGTGCAGGACAATCCCATGTACGCCCAGCTCAGCCGCGGCCGCCTCGAGACCCTGGTGCTGGCCGCCTGCGCCCAGGTGATGCACGGGCTGAACCGGCTGGCCAGCGACCTGCTGCTGTTCTCGACGCGCGAGTTCGCGCTGGTGTCGCTGCCGCCGGCGCTGTGCACGGGCAGCTCGCTGATGCCGCAGAAGCGCAACGCCGACGTGCTCGAGCTGGTGCGCGGCAGCTACCACGTGGTGGTGGGCGAGGAGACGAAGATCCGCACCATGACCGCGGGCCTGATGTCGGGCTACAACCGCGACGTGCAGCTGACCAAGGGCCCGGTGATGCGCGGCGTGGCCGTGACCCTGGACTGCCTGCGCGCCATGACCATGGTGCTCGAGGGCCTCGAGGTCGACGCCGCGGCCTGCGCCGCCGCGCTGACCGACGAGCTCTACGCCACCGAGCGCGCCCTGGCCCTGGTGGCCCGGGGCGTGCCCTTCCGCGACGCCTACCGCCAGGTGGCCGCCGCCGAGGCCGGCAAGCGCACGGCCGGCTGACCTCGCCGCATCCGGGCAGGCGCCGACTCCGCGCGGGGCCTGCCTGTCCAGGGGCATGACCGGGCTCCCCCGCCGGGCCATGCCCCACCTCTTTTCTGGCTGTTTGTTTTCACTGCCAACGCTTTACATCGCCGCGCGATTGATTATGCATTGGGGGCGGCAGCCGCCGAGCGCCCGCCCGGCCCGCGACGACGCCGCAGGAATCGAGCCATGGACCTCGTGCTCCTCTCGCGCATCCAGTTCGCCGTCACCATCGGTTTCCACTACCTGTATCCGCCGCTGAGCATCGGCCTGGGGCTGGCGCTGGTGGTGATGGAGGGGCTGTACCTGCGCACGCGCGATCCGGCGCACCGGCAGCTGGTGCGCTTCTGGGTGCGCATCTTCGGGCTGATCTTCGCCTTCGGCGTCGGCACGGGCATCGTCATGGAGTTCGAGTTCGGCACCAACTGGGCGCGCTACTCGCGCTTCGTCGGCGACATCTTCGGCGGACCGCTGGCGGCCGAGGGCATCTTCGCGTTCTTCCTCGAGTCGGGCTTCCTGGCCATCCTGCTGTTCGGCTGGGAGAAGGTCGGCCCGCGCATGCACTTCCTGTCCACGCTGATGGTGTGCCTGGGCGCGCACTTCAGCGCCATCTGGATCGTGGTGGCCAACAGCTGGATGCAGACGCCGACGGCATACCACATCGTCGAGACCGCCTACGGGCCGCGCGCCGAGATCACCAGCTTCTGGGGCGCGGTGTTCAACCCGTCGACCCTGGACCGGCTGAGCCACACCATCATGGGCTCGTGGCAGGCGGGCGCGTTCTTCGTGGTGTCGGTGGGCTGCTGGTACCTGCTGAAGAAGCAGCACACCGGGTTCGCGCGCCTGTCGGTGAAGGTGGGCCTGGCGCTGGCGATGGTGGCCTCGATCGGGCAGCTGGTCACCGGGCACGCCAGCGCGGTGACCGTGGCCGAGCACCAGCCGGCCAAGCTGGCGGCCTTCGAGGGCATCTACGCCACCGGCGCCGACGCGCCTCTGACCATCCTGGGCTGGGTCGACGAAGAGCGGCAGCAGGTGCGCGGCATCGCCATCCCCGGCCTGCTGAGCGTGCTGGTGGGCGGCAGCCGCGGCACGGTGGTCACCGGGCTGAACGACATCCCCATCGACGAGCGGCCGCCGGTGCAGCCGGTGTTCCAGTTCTACCACCTGATGGTGGCCCTGGGCATGCTGCTGATCGCGCTGGCCTGGGGCGGCGGGCTGCTGGCCTGGCGCGGCGCGCTGTGGCGGTCGCGGCCGCTGCTGTGGCTGGGCGTGCTGTCGGTGCTGGTGCCGCAGGCGGCCAACCAGCTGGGCTGGGCCGCGGCCGAGGTGGGGCGGCAGCCGTGGATCGTGCAGGGCCTGATGCGCACCGCCGACGCGGTCAGCGACACGATCGAGCCGGGCCAGGTGCTGCTGTCGCTGGTGCTGTTCACGCTCATCTACCTGGCGCTGTTCGCGGTGTTCATCGTGCTGCTGGACCAGAAGGTGCGCAAGGGGCCGCTGGACGCGGACCTGCATCCGGGCCGGGAGGTGCTGTGATGGACATCGGATTCCTGAACGTCGCCTGGTACCTGATCGTCGGCGCGCTGTTCGCGGGCTACGCCGTGCTGGACGGCTTCGACCTGGGCGTGGGCGCGCTGCACCTGCTGGCGCCGGGCGACCGCGACCGGCGGGTGTTCCTCAACTCGATCGGCCCGTTCTGGGACGGCAACCAGGTGTGGCTGGTCACCGGCGGCGGGGCCCTGTTCGCGGCCTTCCCGCACGTGTACGCCACGGCCTTCAGCGGCTTCTACACGGCGTTCATCCTGCTGCTGTTCATGCTGGTGTTCCGCGGCGTGTCCATCCACGTGCGCAGCCTCAGGCACGGGACCTGGTGGCGGCGGTTCTGGGACGGGGCGTTCTGCGCGTCGAGCGTGCTGGCGTCGTTCATCATCGGCGTGGCCATGGGCAACGTGGCCTGGGGCGTGCCGCTGGGGGCGGACCTGGGCTACCGCGGCTCGCTGCCGGCGCAGCTGCATCCCTACGCCGTGATGACCGGGGTGACGGTGGTCGCCCTGTTCATGATGCACGGTGCCATCTTCCTGCTGATGAAGACCGAGGGCGAGCTGCTGGAGCGGGTGCGGAGCTGGGTGCGGCCGACCATCGTGTTCTTCGTGATCATGTACGCGATGACCACGTTCGCCACCCTGCTGTACCTGCCGCGCATGGCCGAGCCGTTCCGGGCGCATCCCTGGCTGTTCGCCGTACCGGTGGCCAGCATGCTGGCTGTCGCCAACATCCCGCGCGAGGCCTGGCGCGGCCGGCCCCTGGCGGCGTTCCTGTCGTCGTCGGCGGCCATCGTGCTGCTGCTGGGACTGCTGGGCATCGGCATGTTCCCCGAGCTCATCCACGGCACCGGGCCGTCGGGCACCAGCCTGGACGCGGTCAACGCCGCCAGCTCGCCGCGCACGCTGCGCACCATGCTGGTGCTGGCGGGCATCGGCATGCCGCTGGTGGTGGGCTACACGGTGCACATCTACCGGGTGTTCCGCGGGCGGGTGCGGCTCGACTCGATGTCGTACTGAGGCGCGGGGGAGGCCGGCCCGGCGCGGCCGGCCTCCCCGTGGCTTCGTCAGAAGGTCCAGCGCGCCGACGCCGCGAGCGAGCGGCCCACCGCCGGCACCTCGTCGCCCGCGGCCAAGCCACCCGTGGCCAGGGCGGCCTCGCGGGTCAGGTGATCCCAGTACAGCTTGTCGAACAGGTTCTCCACCGTCGCGCGCAGCGTGAGCGACGCGACGGGCCGCGCCTCGACGCCCACGTGCCACACGGTCCAGCCGCCGGTGCGGTTCTCGCCGAACACCGGGTCGATGCGGTCCTGGTCGGCGGCGAAGCGCGCGCCGCAGGTCAGCCAGCCCTCGCCCGCGGTCCAGGCCAGCAGCTTCACCTCGGCCTTGCCGCCGAAGGCCGGGATCTCGGGCAGGTCGCGGTCGTCGGTGGTGTTGCGGCCGCGCACCAGGGCCAGGGTCACCGGCACGCGCACGCGCGCGCTCGGCTTCCCCACCGCCGAAAGCTCGGCGCCCGTCAGCGTGGCGTCGCGGTTCAGCCAGCCCTTGATGGCGTCGGGCACGCCGTCGCCGGTCACGTCCTGGCGCGCCACGAGCGTGGGCAGGATGTAGTCGCTGATCGCGTAGTGGTAGACGGCGGCGGCGAGCTCGAGGCCGTCGCGGGCCATGTCGACGCGCGCCTCGCTCTGCCAGGCCTTCTCGGCGGCCAGCGACGGGTTGCCCACCTGGTAGCCGCCGGGCGCCGGCGCGAACGCCAGGTAGCGCTCGCCGATGCCCGCCGGCCGGGTGGCCAGGCCGGTGCGCAGGCGCCAGCCGAGGCGATCGTCGCCGCCCTCCAGCCGCACGGCCGCCTGGCCCATGGTCTCGGTGCGGTCTGTCTCGGCCGCGTCGGCGCCGTACCAGCGCACGTACTGCTCGCGCACGGTCAGGCCGCCGAGGCTCGCGTCGTCGGCGGCGCGGGCGGCGCTGTCGAAGGCGTCGAGGCGGCCCTCGAGGGTGAGGGTCGCGGCGCCCAGGCTGCGGCCCAGCTCGGCCAGGCCGCCGTAGGTCGCCTGGCGTCCGTCGGGCCACATGTGGTCGTAGGCCGACATGCCGGTGGCGGTCATGGTGCGGGTGCGCAGGGCGTCCTGCCGCACCTCGGTCACGTCGGCGCCCAGGCGCAGGGTGAACGCGCCGGGCGCGAGGTCGACGCGCGCACGCGCGGCCCAGGTGTCGGTCCGGCCGTCGGTGGATGCGTGCATCGTCGTCCAGGTGGGCTTGTCGCGGTTGTCCATCAGGTGGTCGATGGTCGACAGGCCCGCCGTGATCTCCCAGCTGTCCACCGCGCCGCAGCCCTCCGCGCGCCAGCCCAGGTTCCAGGCCAGGAAGTCGGTGTCGCGGTTGTCCATGGGCATGGCCACGTAGGCGATGTCCTTCTCCTTGGCGTAGTTCAGCGCGGTCCAGAGCCGGCGGCCCCGCGCCGGGCGCCAGCCCACCGACAGGTCGGCCGTGGTCTCGGTCAGCGAGGCCGGCACCACGCGCCCGTCGGGAGCGGTGTAGTCGTCCAGGGACCGGTGGGCGACGCCGGCCTTCAGGTCGAGCGCGCCCTGGCCGCCGGCCACGCCGCCGCCGGCGTACCCGCCGTCGCGCGCCGACTCCCAGCCGGCTTCGACCCAGGGACGCCATCCGTCGGGTGCATCGTCGGCGCGCGCGTAGTCGGGGTCGACCGTCACCGCGCCCGCGTTGCCGCCGGCGCCGGCGTCGGCCGTGCCGCAGCAGGTCACGTCGACGGCCGCGGCGGCGGTGCCCGACAGGTAGGTGACCGGGGGATCCATGTGGCCGGGGCAGGCGCCGTACAGCGGCACCGCGCCCAGCAGCGTGCGCACGCGCTCGCCGCCCAGGCCGCGCAGCACCGGCTCGGTGCCGCTGGGCGCGCGGCGCACCATGGCCAGGCCGGGCAGGTCCTCGAGCTGCTCGCCCAGGTTGGCGCCGGGGCGGGCGGCGAACAGGTCGGCGGGCACGGCGCCGCCCAGCCAGGGCAGGGGCGTGCCGGAGACGGTGAGGCCGGGCAGCGTGGCGGAGGTGGTGTCGGGGCGATCGGCGCTTGCAGCAGCCGTGGCGAAGATCACCAGCAGGCACAGCAGGGCAACGGGACGAATGGCGCGCATGGCGTCCTCCATCGGGTCGGTGCTGCTCCCCACCCGGAAGGTAGCACACGGTGACGCCGGCGCAACCAACTGCTGTCGTGTGAGTTGTGGGGGTGAAGGCCTAGTACGGCACCCGGCTTTCGTCGTCGTGCCAGCGCTGCATCACCGCGCGGCAGGCGTCGGCGTCGACGCCGCGCACGACGGCGAACGCGGGTTCGGCCGAGCCGGCGAGCACCTGGTAGATGGCGTCGTCGTCGAACCCGACGGCGGCCGCATCGGCGCGCGAGGCCCCGAAGTGCACGCGGTCCAGGCGGGCCCAGTGGATGGCCGAGAAGCACATGGGGCAGGGTTCGCAGGTCGAGAAGATCTCGCAGCCCGCCAGGTCGAAGGTGCCCAGGGCGCGGCAGGCGGCGCGGATGGCCTGCACCTCGGCGTGGGCGGTGGGGTCGCCGTGGCCGACGACCTGGTTGTGGGCGCGGGCGACGACGCGCCCGTCCTTGACGATGACCGCGCCGAAGGGGCCGCCCTCGCCGGCGGCGATGCCGCGGGCCGCCTCGGCGACGGCCTCGTTCATGAAGTCGTTCATGCAGATCCTCCAGGCGCCAGTGTACACGCCTGCTCCGCCCGGGCAAACGACGATTCGGCCGCTTGCCGCGCCGGCGTTCGTTCCTACCATGTGCCTGATGCGGCGGCGCCCCGGCCGCCCCCGACCCCGGAGGAGACCATGGACAAGCCCAGGATCGCCGACACCCGCCCCGCCGTCTCGAGCTGGCGCCGGGCAAGTACGCCTACTGCACCTGTGGCGGCTCGGCCAACCAGCCGTTCTGCGACGGCAGCCACGGCGGCAGCGCCTTCCGCCCGCAGATCTTCGAGATGGCCGAGACGAAGCGGGTCGCGCTGTGCCAGTGCAAGCACACGGCGGGCGCGCCGTTCTGCGACGGCACCCACAAGACCATCGGTTAGCGGCGGCGCGGCCCCGTCACGCCGCCTCCTCGGCCGCCTGCATCGCGTCGGCGGCGCTGCGGCCGACCTGGCGGTGCGCCCACCAGACGGCCACGATCGCGGCCGACCAGGTGATGGCGAAGATGCTCCACCAGATGCCGAAGAGGCCCTTGTCCAGCACGCGCGTCACCGTCCAGAACACGGCGATGGGCGCGACGATCTGGCGGTACAGGCCGATCCACAGGGCGAAGGCCGGCTTCTTCAGGCCCTGCAGCGCCGACGTGTTGACGAACAGCAGCACGTAGGCGAACTCGATGAACGCCGCGATGCGCAGGTAGGGTGCGCCGATGCCGATCACCGCGGCGTCGTCGGTGAACAGGTCCATCAGCGGCCGCGCCCCGAAGTACACCAGCGCCGACCCGAACAGCATCACCACCGCGCCGTAGCGCAGCGCCGTGCGCACCACCTCGCGGATGCGCGGGAACAGCCCCGCGCCGTTGGCCTGCGCCACCAGGGTCATGGTGGCCATGTTCAGCCCGATGGTGGGCAGCAGCGCGATCTGCTCGATGCGCGTGGCCGCGCCGTAGGCCGCGACCGCCGCCTGCCCGAAGCGGCTCAGGAACCAGGTGATGATGAAGATGCCCACCGCGACGCTCATCATGTTCAGGCTCGCGGGGATGCCCTGCGCGGCGATGGCCCGCAGCACCCGGCCGTCGGGCGTCCAGCGCGCGCCCTCGCCGTGCCGCAGCAGCCCGGTGGCGCGCAGCCGGCGCGTCATGAACACCAGGCCTCCTGCCTGGCACAGGATGGTCGCCAGGGCGATGCCCCGGACGCCCATGGCCGGCAGCCCGAAGCCGCCGAACATGAACCAGGGGTCGAGCACCAGGTTCGCCACCGTGGCGCCGATCAGGTAGTCGCGGAAGGTCTTCATGTCGCCCTGGGCGTTCAGGATGCCGTTGAGCATGTAGAACGTCAGCACGAAGCCGCTGCCCGCCAGGATCACCCGCATGTACTGCAGGCAGATGGCCAGGTAGGCGTCGGTGGCGCCCAGCAGCCGGAACATGGGGGTGATGGCCGCGTAGCCCACGCCCATCACGAACACGGTCAGCAGCCCGCCCAGCACCAGGCCCTGTGCGGCGGTCAGCGCCGCCTCGCGCCGGTCGCTGCGGCCCAGCGCGTTGCCGATCAGCGCGGTGGCGCCCGTCGAGAACCCCGAGCCCATGGCGATGAGCACGAAGAACACGGGAAACGACAGCGAGAGGGCCGCCAGGGCGTCGGTGGACAGGCGTCCGGCCCAGAACGTGTCGACCACGTTGTACATCGTGTTGAAGAAGAAGCCGATCGAGGCGGGGATGGCCAAACGCCGCACGAGCTCGGGCACCGGCGCGGTGGTCAGGTCGGCCTGGGCGAAGCCGAAGTTGCGGGTCACGGCGGTCTCCGGGGCGAAGGGGTGCGGCCGGGGCAAGGATCGCCCCAAGTTAGCCGCAAACGCCGCCGCCGCCCAGCCCGCTACTTCAGCAGCAGGCCCTTGGTCACCGCCGAGGCCCCCGTGGTCTCGAGGCGGAACAGGTACAGCCCGCCCGCAGCCGCCGTCCCGTCGTCGCCGCGGCCGTCCCAGGCCAGGGCGAAGGGTCCCGCCGCCATGGGGCCGTCGTGCAGCACGGCCACCAGGCGGCCGCGCAGGTCGTGCACCGTCAGGCGCGCGACGGCGGGGGCCTCGAGCGCGCCGCCGACGGTGGTGCGCGGGTTGAACGGGTTCGGCGCCAGGCGCAGGCCCTGCAGCACGGGTGCGCCGGGCACGCCGCAGGGCACCGTCGCCGACGACGATGGA
>Ga0116152_10001336_pt1 | contig 20344 bp, 16 predicted proteins | sample AD_UKC119_MetaG_FD_89894 | JGI IMG/M metagenome (GOLD analysis project Ga0116152, IMG submission 89894) | Active sludge microbial communities of municipal wastewater-treating anaerobic digesters from Hong Kong - AD_UKC119_MetaG | ecosystem: Engineered > Bioreactor > Anaerobic > Digestate...
CACTGCCAAGGAGAAAAAGGCGGCCAAGCAGGCGAAGAAACACGGTAGTGACCATCCGCCGCTGGTGGTCAAGAAACCCTGACACGCGCTCAGGGTCTGCGCTTGCGTCGGCATCTGCCGTCGCGATATCAGGCGGCATGGCGATGAGGTACGCCACCGGTTCGCGAATGCACATCGCGCCCGGTCAGCTGCGCAGAGTGACGGCAACCCTGAGCAGATCACACTCACGATCGGACAAGGGTTGCTTGTGGCATTTCACGAGGCGTTCAATCCTGTCCGCAGTCTGACACCCGTCTAGGCCGCGGCATCCCGAGCGACCCTGCGCTGTCTGTAAGGAAACCGTAGCCACTGCTATCGGTACCGTTGGGTGGATTGTTGCGCATCGACAGCATTCATCACCTGTTGTCTGCGGCGGCCGAACCCGTACAGTCCTCGACCGGCCAGCCCTGAGCCAGCCAGGCAGTCATACCGCCGCGCACCACGCGCGCATCGACAAAGCCCTGGCGCGCCAGCAGCGCAGCGGCCTTGGCAGAACGCCTGTCGGTGCGGCAAACGATCGCGATCGGCACCTCGGGATCTTCGCCGAGTTCGCCAAGACGCGCCGCAAGTTCCTCGAGTGGCAGGTTCAGGGCGCCGGCGATATGCCCCTGCTCGCCGACGAAATCGGCGGCGGTACGCACGTCCAGTACCAGGCCGTGTACTGTATCGACCCGCCGCTTCAGCGCGCCGATGTCGAGCATCGGTTTCTGCCTCAAGCGACTCACCAGGCGCGGAAGAAATGCCACTGCGGCCAGCAGCGCCAGTACGATCAAGGCATTGCGGATCAGGCCTTCGCCACCCGCCACCGCCTCGCGGCCGGCATAACCCAGGTAGGTGTAGGCGAATGCACCAGGCGACATGAAGACAAAACTTGCAATCAGATAATGCAGCAGCGGGATGCGGGTCAAACCCAGCGCATAGTTCAGCAGGTTGAATGGGAACAGCGGCACCAGCCGGGTGAAGGCAACGAAGCGCCAGCCTTCGGCCTCGACACCCCGGACCAGGCGATCGACACGTCCGCCGGTGCCGCTTTCGACCCTGGCCTGCACCCAGCCGGCTGCCAGGTAACGCGCTATCAGAAATGCCGATACCGCACCGAGCGTTGCGCCGGTCAGGCTGTACAGTGTTCCCCACAAGGGCCCGAACAAGGCGCCACCGGCCAGCGTCAATACCGATCCTGGCAGGAACAGCACCGTGGCCAACGCATACAGCATGATGAACAACAGCGGGGCAACAGCCCCCGCTCCCGCCACCCATGTCGCCAGTGCTGTCGCATCCAGTTCATTACGATAGGTGAACGCCACTGCAGCACCGCCGGCCAGAAACGCCAGCGACAGTGCACGGATGAGGCCCCTATCCATGCCCATCATCCGGTCCCGGCCACGATCGACGATTGATCACGTAGCCGCTGATCCTGCCACGCCACGGCAGCACCAGCAGCCCGCTCAGCCAGCTCACATCGCGCGGTTCTCGATAGCCATGAATTCCGATGACCATCCCCTCGTGACCGCCACGCGGCTGTGCGCGGTAGGTGCCGAACAGCCGGTCCCACCAGGGCAGGCTGAAACCGAAGTTGGAGTTGGTCTCGTCGTCTTCCACCGAGTGATGCACCCGGTGCATATCGGGGGTGACAACAAACAAGCGCAGTACCCGATCTACTGCCTCTGGCAGCCGCAAATTGCCGTGGTTGAACATCGCCGTCGCGTTGAGAAGCACCTCGAACAGGATGACCGCCACCACCGGCGGACCGAGCACTGCAATGGTCGCAAATTTGATCAGCATCGACAGGATGATCTCGATCGGGTGGAAACGCGCCCCCGTGGTGACGTCGTAGTCCGGGTCGGCATGATGTACGCGGTGCAGCCGCCACAACACCGGGATTGCGTGCACCATCACGTGCTGCAGCCAGATCACGAAATCCAGCGCAATCACCGCAACCAGGGTCGCCACCCAGAACGGGAACTCAAAGTAGTTCAGCAGTCCCCAGCCGTGCTCGGCGGCAAAGGCCGCCATGCCCACCGCTGCGGCCGGGAACAGCAGCCTCAACAGCACGGTGTTCAGAACCACCAGGCTGATGTTGTTGCCCCAGCGCATCATCTTGGAAACGGTCAGCGCTCGACGCGGCGCCACCCATTCGAAAAACGCGACCAGCATGAAGACCCCGGCAAAGAACACCAGGCGCACCGCCGGCTCATGGGTCAGCAGCCAGTCGTTCCAATCCATAATCGTCACCTTTCGGGATACGCCTCAACGACGCGTTCCATCTCAATTATTCAACTTATTGATTGAATAAGCGTGGCCATCTGACCTGGGATTGTCAAGCTGCGCCTGCCCCGTCTCCGCCACCAATCCGAGCCAAAGCGCCTACGACAGCGCTTGAAGCGGCAATCCCTGCGTGAACGCATATACTCAATTGTTTAATTGACAACTGACAGAAGAGGAAACAGCGACGTGGCCAAAACAGTCGCCAAGACAACCGGCAGGACAGGCTTCAAACAGGCATTGTTCTCCCAGTTCGCACGCATCGGCAAGGCACTCGCCAGCGCCAACCGGCTCGAACTGCTCGAATTCCTCGCCCAGGGCGAGCGCAGCGTCGATGCGCTGGCCAGGGTCTCGGGACTGTCGGTCGCCAATACCTCGCAGCACCTGCAGCAGCTGCGCCAGGCCGGGCTCGTGACGGCGCGCAAGGAAGGTGTGACGGTCTACTACAGCCTCAGCGACGACGACGTCGTGGCACTGGTGGACAATTTGCGTGGTGTCGCCGAACGCCATCTTGCCGAGGTGGAACAGCTCGTCAGCCGTTACCTGACGGTCAAGGACGACCTCGAGCCCATACCTGCCAGGGAGTTGCTGAAGCGGGCCCGCCAGGGACTGGTCACGGTGATCGATGTGCGTCCCGAGGAGGAATTTGCCGCCGGTCACCTGCCAGGCGCCGCCAGCATCCCGCTCGCGAGTCTCGAACGGCAGCTGCGCGACCTGGACCGGGAAAAAGAAGTCGTGGCCTATTGCCGGGGCCCGCACTGCATACTGGCCTTCGAGGCCGTGGCACGCCTGCGTGCCAAGGGCTTTGAAGCGCGTCGTCTGCAGGATGGTTTTCCCGAGTGGCAGCTCGCCGGGTTACCGGTCGAGCGCGACACCTGATCGGAGTGCCAATGTACAGATTCCGGCAGGCTGCCGCAGCTGACCAAAGGCTGGGCGTCAGACAGGCCGCACCACCCTGAGCGCCTCCCTGAGTGTTGCGGCATCCTGTGATCCCGGTGGCGAGAAGCAGGCGGCATTGATCCGTTCCGCAAGGTCCACTGCGGCGCCGTCAGGCTGTGCAGCCGCCCAGGCACTGAGCGAGACATGGCCACCGGAATCGAGCAACAGTCTGCGAATGGCGTGCACATCGGCTGCACCGCGAAGCGATCGCCGCAAGTGCCAAATCGAAAGCCAGCGGCGAGCCGGACGGTGCAGGACCTTGACCACAGTCGCCAACATCACGACAGCGATCGCCAGCAGCACGTACACGAAGGGCGGCGGAACCCTCCACATCAGCGGCAGCCGCGCCTGCGACGTGGCCAGCCTCCCCTGGTCGGCATCGAAATAACGCAGCTCCAGCTGTGGCCCTGTACCCCACCCGGCCAGCCAGGCCGGCACCGGTACGCGATAGCGTTGCACCGATGTGCCCGCCGCCACGTCCAACTCGACTGACGATACGCTGACTGCGTCCACACTGCTGCCTGCCGCAGCCGCCAGCATGCTGCGCATGCCGTAGACGCTCTCCGGCAACTGCCCGCGATTGAGCACGGAGACCTGCCAGTGAGGCTCACCTTCAACCTCTGTCATCTCTGCATGCAATGTGACCTTGCCGACCGGGACGCTCGGCGGCAGATAACTTGGCAAGGGCAGCACCTGCACTGCGCGTGGACGCAGATGGAAGCGCCAGCGACCGCGTCCGCGCTGCTCCATCGCCGGGGGTGCGATCTGGTGGTCACCCTTTTCGCGCGCGGTCAACCGCCAGCGCAGACGCACCTGTCCACCGCCTGGCCCGGCGACCTGCTCACGTGGCAAGGTCTGCACGTCGAATCCGGCAAATTCCGGCTCTTCGACGGCGATCTGGTTGGAGGGGTGCAGCAGCACGAGTTCGACGCCGACCTCGAACGACTGCCCCTGCCAAACCTGTTGTGGCGCAGGCAACCAACGCGGCGTCCCATCAATACCGTCGCGCACGGTCGGGGTGACCTCCACACGCAATGGCCCTGCCACGGCGCCGCCCACGGCGATCCTCTCGAGCACCCAGTCACCGACATCACGCGGGTAGAGCCGCACGCGCTCGGTGGTGCGGATCTCCCCGCTGACCAGGCTCTCGCTGGCAGTATCGCGCCGGTCGACGAAGAAATCGTCGGCCCACTGGCGCAGATCGGCCCTGCCGACGCTAACCTCGCCGTCATAGACGATGCGCACATCGAGGTACTTGCCCATCTCGACCTGAAGCTCGTCCACGACAATGGCCAGCACCGCGGCAGCGGCAGGCAGCGATGCTAGCAGCAGTCCCGTCAAAACCAGCACCCGACTCACCACGGGCGGCTCCCCTCTATCCGGTACGGCTCACCCGGCACGCTCAGGATTCCGACCTCCATCGGCAGCAGGCGGTTGAACAGACCGGCTGTGCCCTCGGGAGCAGCCGTCCCCTCGGACTTGACCCAGTGCCGACCCGACGTTGAAGCGCCGCCCCGACCGTCGCGGTGCCTCTCGATGCCACCCGCCACCAGCATGCGCAGCTCGTCAGCGGAAAGCACCGCCAGGGCCGCAGGACCGGCAAAACGGGTCGACAGCCGGATACCCTCGGCGAGGCGATCACGCATGACCTCGGGCATCTCGCGCGCCGCCGCCCGCCAGTCCGCCCGACGCTGCGTCTCGGCCACATCGGCCAGGTGCCGCCGGACGGTCGCAGCCAGGCTGTCGGCGAACTCGCGGTTGATCGCCGTGAGCTCGGGCGAGACACCCAGTTTCCCGGCCTCGGCGAACAGCACCGACGCCTCCTCGAAATCGCCAAGCCGGAAGTGTGTGTTGCCGAGGTTGAACGCCGCGCGTCCGCGCGCCGTGTCATCAGGTGCCTGCCAGGCCGCCGCGGCGAATGCCTGCAACGCGCAGGGAAAGTCAGCCAGTCGGTAACAGGCCACGCCCTCGGCGAAGCGCGCATCGTAGCCGTCGCGCCCGGCGTACAGACTGCGGGCACGCGTGTAGTCACCCAGGTCCAGCGCCGCACGTGCCTGATCACCGGATGCATCGAGGAAGACCTCCCGACCGCAACCACCGCTCAGCACGGCGATCAACGCCGCGACAGCGGTGGCTCGCGCACCGGACCCCGCCCGTTTACCGCGCAACGCCATCACAAGGATCACGATACCCGCCAGCAGTGGCAACCCGAACCACTCGTCCCAGAGCACCCGGTCGTTGTCAGCCGGGTCGATGTGCGGGCCAGGCAGCCCCAGCACCCGGGCCAGCGGCCACCCGACGATCGCCTCGGCCCCGTGGTAGTCACCGTCGACCCGCCCGGCGAACGTCCGCAGCCAGCGCGCATCACGCCGGCTGACGATACGCTCGCCATTGATCACCAGCGGCTCAGTCGCGGAACGCGGCACCCCGACCGCTTCGGCCCCACCCACGCCGATCACATGCAGGCGGATACGCGCGGACGGCAACCATTCACCCACCGCCGTTTCCGCCGCTCGCTGTGCATCAGGCCCGAGATCACCGTCGCTGATCAGAAGCAGATGCCGACCGCCGGGAGTATCGGCCCCGGCCAGCGATTCACTCGCCAGGCGCAGCGCATCGGCCAGATCGTTGCCCAGCGTCGGCAGTCGGATGCTGTCGAGTTCACGCACGAAATGACGGACCAGTTCCTGGTCCGCGGTCGGCGGCAACAGCCGATGCGCATGTCCGGCGTACACCACCACCCCAATCCGCAGCGATGCCGGCAACTGCGCGACCCAGTCATCCAGCATCGCCTGCGCGTGCCGCCTGCGATCCGGCCGCACATCGCGTGCCGCCATCGACGCGGACAGATCGACAACGGCGATGACCGCCGCGTCCGGCTGCACGACGGGAGGAATCAGGCGTGGTGTGCGCGGTCCGGCCAGCGCGGTGCATAACAGCAGCCAGCTGATCCCCAGCGCGACCTGGCCTGTCTTGTGGTGCCCCTGCCGGGCCTGGGCCTCGACCCATGGCCGCAGCGACGGATCGACCATCCGCATCCAGATGCTGCGGTGGCGCAAAAAGGTCCAGAGCATGGGCAACAATGGCAGCAGCGACACCCAGAACCACGCCGGCTCACGCCAATACAGGATCATGCGTCCGCACCCGCGCGTCGTCCGCCCCGAAGCAGCGGCCACCAGACGCTCAGCAGCAACAGCGCCATCGCCAGACCGAGCGGCAGTGGATACCACGGCTCGACCAATCGTTCGACCGGTATCGCGGCACCCGGGCGGCGATGGCGCGACTCGATGGTCGACAGCGCCGCGCTGAAGGCGTCGGTATCCTGCGCATGAAAAAACGCACCGCCACCGGCATCTGCCAACGCCTGCAGAAACACCGCATCGATCGGCTCGTAGATCAGCCCGCCTTGCTCCGCACCGCCGGCACCCGGCTCGCCCGCGCCGATACCGATCACGTACAGCGTGTTGCCGGCCGCGCCGAGTGCCCGCGCCGCCGCCAGAGGAGACGTCGCGCCCAGTTGCAGACCACCGTCGGTAACCAGCACCACCACCTTTTCACCGGCCTCACGAAACCGCTGCTCGACCAGCTGCAGGGTGGCCCCCATGTCGGACAGGCGACCACCAAGGACGGGGCGCAGGCGGGAGACCGCATCACGCACCACGGCCCTGTCGGTGGTCAGCGGCAGCCACAACGCCGGCGGATTGCCGAGCACGACAAGACCGATACGCCGGCCACGGTAACCGGCGACGAAACCATCCAGCAGGCGACGGGTGATCGACATGCGATCGACCGGCTCACCGCCCACGATGTAGTCGCGCAGGGTCATCGAGATCGCGGTACCGGCGACGACCACCAGGTCCACCGGTTCCGAATCCGCGGTGGTCGCGACCGAGCCGGTATAGCGGACCGGCTGCGCGAGGGCGATCACCACCAGCAGCAAGGCCATCGAGATCATGACCTCGACAGTGGCCGAGCCCGGCACCCTCGGGACTCCGGAGTCTGTATGGATCACGGGCAGCAGCGGATAGCGCATCGCCAACGACGGGGACACCACTGACGACATACCCCGACGGTGCCGCTGCCACCTCAACCACAGCAACGGCAAAGGCAGCAGCGCCAGCCAAAACGGCTGCAGCAGGCCGACCTCAACACCCATGTTTCATCCGTCGGATAAGCCCGGCGACGCTGGCAGCTTGCGGTGGCTGACGACTGAAACGCAGGCGGTCGAGTTCCCCGCGCATTGACCCATCACCGGACACCCAGGGTGCCAGTTGATGTGCCGCCTCACGCGGCGACAGGCGTCCAGCCTCCAGTGCGCACGCCAGCCGTCGCAGTGGGTGCCGCCTGCGCCTCAGCCACCAGATCGCCAGCAAGACCCCTGACAGTGCGGCGATGACCAGCCAGGCCGTCGCAGCGCCTTTGTCGGTGGGCGGCAAAGGCTGCAGGATGTCCGCCATCCTTACCAGATCGTCGCTCATCGGGGCACCGCCAGCTCCGCCAGCGTGTCGACGTCTGCCGGCAGCACGTGACAGGTGATACCGGCAAGGCGGAATTCAGCGGCGAGAAAGGTCTCCAGGGCCCGCTGACCGTCTCGCAGCGCCGCGACCGCCGTGCTGTCGGTCGCATCGAACGCGTAGCGATCCCCACCCCAGCACAACTCCCAAGCCGCCGGCGGCAGGGGATCGCGCTCCATTCGATCGATGATGCGAATCGCATGGCACTCGCAGTGCCGCCCGAGCGCACGCAGCAGTCCGATATCACCGGTGCCGAGCGCGGTGAAATCCGAGACGATCGTCAGCTCGCTGCCCTGCGGCAGGCGTTGACGCAGGCCTGCCAGCACCTTGCCCCAACCCGGCTCGCCACCTCCGGGTTCGCGCGGCGGACAGGGTGCGGCGGCGCGATCCGCCAGCCAGCGCAACGCACGCACCCCCCTCGAAGGCGGCAGCCACTGGCACGGGTCATCGAGGAGCACCGCCGCCAACTCGCCCCCGGCCCTCACCTCGCGGCCGGCGAGCCACAGTGCAATGCGCACCGCCTGGGTGACCTTGAGCCTGGTACGGGTACCAAATCGCATACTGGCACGCCGGTCGATCACCAGGCAGTTCGGGCGGCTCAGCTCGGCGTGATAACTGCGTACCAACGGTGTGCGCGAACGCGCGCTCGCCCGCCAGTCGATGCGGCGAGGATCATCACCCGGGTGATAGGCGCGCGGCTCGGCGAAGTCGCCGCCACTGCCCAGGCGCGGCGACACCTGCTCACCCGGTCGGCCCGCGCGCGGCCGCCGCGTCGGCCGATCCGCCGCGCGCGGCGGGGCCGCCGCCGTCAATTCGGCGATCTCCTGCCCGGTCAACAGGGGTGCATCACCCGACCGTCGTGCAAACAGGCGATTCAGCATCAGGGTGAAGGGACTGACGCGACCAATCGCTGCACGATGTCGTCGGCACCGACGGCATCGGCATCGGCAGCGAAGTCCAGGATCAGGCGATGTCGCAGTACATCAGGCGCCAGCGCGATGATGTCCTCCGGCAACACATAGTCACGCCCGTTGAGAAAGGCGCGGGCCGACGCCGCGCGCAACAGGGCGATCGAGGCACGCGGCGACGCACCCGCCTGCACCAGGCCTCGCCACTCCGGCACATAGTCACCAAGCCGCCGCGTCGCCACCACGATCTCCACCGCGAAGCGTTCCACACGTTCTTCGATGAACACCTCTCCGACCCGGTCCCGCAGCGCCAGGATATCCACCGGATTGAGCACCGCCGATACCGCCGTCTCCACATGCCCGTCATACGCACTGCGCGCGCGCCGGGTTATCTCGATCTCTTCGGACAGGCTGGGGTAGTCGAGCACGATCTTGAACAGGAAACGATCGAGTTGGGCCTCCGGCAGCGGATAGGTACCCGACTGTTCCAGCGGGTTCTGGGTGGCCAGTACCATGAACAACTCAGGCAGCCGGCGCGTGGTGCCGCCAACCGTGACCTGATGTTCGGCCATGGCCTCGAGCAGGGCCGACTGGACCTTGGGCGGTGCACGGTTTATCTCGTCGGCGAGCAGGATCTCGTGAAACAGCGGGCCCGCGACGAAACGGAAGCTGCCGTTGGCGGGTTCATAGATTTCGCTGCCGGTCAGATCGCCCGGCATCAGGTCCGGTGTGAACTGCACGCGCTGAAAGGACGCATCCAGGCCGGACGCCAACGCATGGACCACCGTCGTCTTTGCCAGCCCCGGTGGACCCTCCAGAAGGACGTGGCCGCCCGCCAGCAGCGCGATGATCAGCCGATCCAGCAGCGCTTCCTGCCCGACGATGATGGATTGCAACTGCGCTTTGAGCGTGCTCAGGGGCTGCTGTTCGGGCATATCGCTCCCACGGTCCGCCGATTCGATATCAGCGCCGAGTTTAACCCGCCACGGTCGGTGGAACGCGAACAGAAAGTCGGTCCGGGCCGCAACGCCAGCTGGACGACCAAGTGCTCGTCAGGCCCGGTGGACGCCGCCGGGCCTGACGATTCAGCGCGGCTGGATCAGCCCGGGTTGACGAGTCGGGGCATGCCCACCCAGCGTGCCACGGTTTGGTACCCGTGCACGACGGCACCCCTGACCAGCAGGGTGATCACGGCCGTGAGGGCCAGACCAAGGAGCGTGGCAATGGTGCCCGCCGCGACGAAAAGAACTGCTGTCAACCAGCTCATGACAACCTCCGGTTGGAATGCGACTACGTGTGAAACATCGGCCTCGGGGCGCCCGGCTTGAGTCCTCGCCATCTCCGGTCAGAGGGCGTACCGCACCGATGAATCAGTATATTAGCATTCTTTAATAGCTTCACAACCCGCCAGGAGGAACGAAGCTACTGCATCATGTCGTCGATGACGTTCTGGAACCAGCTGTGTGCGTAGGTCACCTCGCGCTTGCGATGCTCGGCGCTGGCATCCATCGGCGACAGTCCGCCTGATCCTTCGATCGAGGTGATGACCTTGCCGTCCTCACTGAGCCGGTACACCGCTGCGACGGAAATGCCGTGCTCCTCGGCAATGATGCTGTAGCAGGTGTTGACGTAGGTTGGCTCACCCGGTTCCTGGCCGGCGAAACGCGCCAGGATTGCCGCCACTGCCACCTTGGCCTGTGAGTTTGCGGCATAGGCCGACTTGGGCATCTTGGCCGCCGAGGAGGCGTCGCCGAGCACATAGATACCGGGGTGACGTTCGGACTCGAAGGTACGTTTGTCGACCGGGCACCAATCACCGTCGACCAGATCGGCGATATGGGCGATCTTGCCCGCTTTCTGCGGCGGGATGATATTGACGACGTCACCGTGGAAATCACCCGCCTCGGCTTTCACCGTGCCGGAAGATGGATCCAACGCGCTGACCGTACCACCCTGTTCCTTGCCGACCCATTCGATCATGGCATTGTCGGTTTCAAATCCATAGTGTTGGGCCCAACCCTGCTTGAACAACCCGGCCTTGGAAAACTTGGCCTTTGGATCGAGGATCAGGATTTTCGACTTCGGTTTGTGATGCTTGCAGTACATCGCTATCTGCGAGGCCCGCTCGTAAGGACCCGGCGGGCACTTGAACGGATTCGGCGGTGCCACGATAACGACCTTTCCCCCGTCGGGCATCGCCAGCAACTGGTTACGCAAGGTCACTGTCTGCGGCCCCGCAAACCAGGCATGGGGAATCGTCTCGGCAACCTGCGCGTCGTAGCCGTCGATCGCCTCCCACTTGAAATCCACCCCAGGCGACACGACACACGCGTCGTAGGCCAGGCGAGTGCCATCCGCGGTCCGCACCTCTCTGGCAACCGGATCGATGCCGACAGCACTGTCGATGATGACGTTCACCCCGTACTTGTCCCTGAGGTCGGCATAGCTGAAGGTGATGGATTCGATGCTGCGGTCGCCGCTGAGCACCTCGTTGCTCATGAAACACGAGGTGTAATGGCTCTTGGCCTCGACCAGCGTGACATCCAGGGTCGGATCCAGCTTACGCAGATACTTGGCCGCGGTGCAGCCACCAACACCGCCGCCGACAACCACGACCTTGCGCGTATTGGCGAGCAGCAGCCCGGGGAAACCGAAGACACCGGCGGCCAGGGTGGACCCGCCAGCCAGGCGCAGAAAGTCGCGTCGATTGATGCGGTTCATGGTTTGTTTCCTCGGTTGTTAGTTCTGGCTGCCGTAGTACTGGATCAGTGCCGGGACGGCTCGTTCGCCCTCGGCCTTGACCGCCTCTTTGACCTTGCGCTCCATCTTGCGTGGCCAGCGCCGCTGATCGTTGAGGTAATCGCTCATCGCGTGCTCGAGGTACGGCATCCACTGGCCGGCCAGTGTGCCGGCATCACCCGGGCGTCCGCCCTCTTCGTGACACTTCTCGCAATACGAGTCATGCAGCGACTTGCCGAGGGCGACCAACTCGGGATCGGTTTTCTGCGGCTTGGTGCGCGGCTGCTGCCGGTAGAAGAAGAAACCCATCTCGCGGATCTGCTCGTCGGTATAGCCAAGCGCAATACGTTTCATGATGGTCGAACTGCGCTTTTCGTTCTTGTAATCGAGCATGGCGTCCGTGAACACGTCAGGGTCCATGCCGGCGATCGTCGGGCTGGATGGCCCCACGCTGGAGCCGTCTGTGCCATGGCAGCCGGCGCAGGTGAAAGCCAGTGCCTGCGCCGTAGGCCCAGCCGCCTGGGCGGCGGAGGAGGTCGCGAGCAGGGCCAGAAGAAGATGGCGAACGGTTTTTTTCATGGTGTCGTCTCTCTTCATGATCAGTTCGGCATGGTCACGACGCCGTACAGCACCAGGGTCAACAGTGTGAGTCCTGCCACGATCAGCACGGTGGTGATAAACGAGGCCGCCAGATCGGCGCGGCGCGAGGGACGCTTGACCAGGTGCCTGTCCAGGGTCCCCTCGGCCACGAGCCGGTCATACTCCAGCCGGTGGTCATGCTTGAACTCCTCCATGGGGATGGCACCGGTGAAGATGGTGGTGCTCATCGGGAAGCGTTCCGGACGGAAGTGCACGTTGAAGAAGTGCACCGAGTTCAGGAAGATCGCGGCCAGCAGGGCCTCCTCCGCATGTACCACGGTGGCAATGTTAAACATCCAACCCGGCAGCACCGTGGCTGTAGCCTCCGGCGCGAACAGCATGATGCCGGACGAACCGATCACACCCGCACCCCAGAACGGCGCCCAGTAGTCGAACTTCTGCCAGTAGGTCCAGTGGTTGAACTCCGGGCGCTCGCCACGGCCGACAAACCATCTGAACATCCCCTTCAGGTCATCCCAGTCCTTCCAGTTGGGCAGCATGGACGTGCTGCCGAACCACTCGAACGTGGCACGCTTGGTCCAGATGTTGTTGATCGCAATCGCCAGGTGGGCGGTGAAGATACCCAGCCAGATGACGGCCGCAGTGCGATGGATGATCCCCTCCATCTCCGTGCCACCGAGGAACACCACGACTGCCTTGGCCCATGCCGTGTGGGAGAACAGCAGTGTGGTACCCGTGAGGATCAGGACCATGGTGGATATGGCGAACAGCGCGTGGATCCAGGTCCATACCGTCGGGAAGCGGCGGAAATAGACGACTTCCGGGTGGTCCAGGTCCTCGATGAAACCCTTGCCCTGGATGCGCTCCATCACCTCGCGATAGAGCCACATCAGCACGTGAATCCAGAAGAACGCCATGACCGAGAAGATCAGCAGTTGCATGAAGATCTTGAAGAACCACAGGCCCGGGTAGTTCGCCCTGTCGTCGGCGTCGCCATGTGGCCAGAAGCTCAGAAAGTTGTCGTTTGCGTCTTCGTGACAGGTGCGGCAGTTCTCCAACCGGTTGTTGGCATGTATCTCGGATGTCGGGTCATCCTCACCCTTGATCTTGTGGCTGCCATGGCAGTCGTAACACTTGGCTGTGTTGGTGTAACCGAGACGATGGACCTGGCCATGATAAGAAGCGAAGTAGGTGCGCTGGGCATCCTCATGGCAATTGCCGCAGTTTCTTGTGATCGCCAGCTTGACGGCGTCTTTTTCAGGCGAAGCAATCTTGTGGGTGGTATGGCAGTCCGAGCAGACAGCCGAATCGCTGTCACCTTTCTCCAGGACCGCTTTGCCATGATCCGAGTCGCGGTATTCCTCGAGTTGCTTCTCGTGGCAGCGACCGCAAACCTCCGGGTTCTTCAGCCGCTTCTCCTTGCGCTGGATGCTGCCCAGCTCACCCACATTGTGGGCCTCGTGGCAGTCGTAGCACGTGGCATTGGTGCGCGACTGGTCCTGCTTGTTCGGCAGCGCATGCACGGAGTCCATGTAGCTGTCTATCTGCTCGAGCACCACCTTGAGACGTTCATGCTTTCCTTCCGGATCGTCCTTGAACTTTTCCCAGGTGTCACGATGGCAATCCACGCAACTCACTGCCACGTGCGGCGCCTTGCGATGAGGAACCCGCTCGATGGTCGTATGGCAGTCGGTGCAGCTGTGATCCCCGTGGACACTGGCCGTCAGCTGCGCGTGCTCGACGAAAATCTTGACCGGCGTACCGTCATCGCGCACATCGGTCTTCTGCTTCTCGTCACCGTGGCAATCCAGACAACGTGAGTCCGGAATGATGCGCTTGCCAGTCTTCGGATCGAAGGTAAAGGGGAGTTCTTCGCCTTCAGCACCCGGAATATTGCTGGATGCTGCGGCGCCGGTGGCGCTGTGCTGAGTCGCATACGCGGCAAGCGACCCGAACAGACACAGAACGACAAACAGGAACCCAGTGAGCGACGCGGACGTATTCTTGGACATTATTGTTCTCGTCAAATAGCTGGCTCTGAAGACACATCCGCTACAACTACGAGAACGGCCGGTAGCCAACCCGGCTCATCGCAAACGGCAATGCGCGCCGTCTGTCCACGTCCGTCGTGCGGAGCATGGAGACCATCCCCGAATCTCCCAGGGATACACGCAGGGCGGAGTGAAACACAATCGCCGTCGGGGCGACTTGAGGTGAATCAATTTGCCGGACAGAACCTATTGGGTTGGCGGGAAATCCCCGAATGCACGATTCGCAGAATGCTGACCATCGAGACTGAAAAAACTCAGCAGGCGCTGCTGGACAAAGGGATAGAAGGGGTTCCAGCGCAAGCGCAGCATGTCGGCAGCCCCTATCTGCAACACCCCGCGCTCGCCGCGCAGGGCGATCTCGCCCAGCCGGATCCCGGGGCTTGGCTGCTCGGGGCGGCCACCGTACAAGGGATCGCGTGGCGAAAACGGCAGGGCCAGGTGTGCCAGGGAGTAGATATCCTTCGGCCAGGACAGACCAAGCGCCACGCTATCTGCCCCCGTGCCTCCACGCGCCAAGCGGTGTACGACCACCTGCGGGTTATGGAGATCTTCGTTGGTAACGATGCTGAGGGTATAGGCACGGTCCGGATTCTGCTGCAACGCACCGACGATCGCAGAAGGATTCCACCTCAGGATCGGCTCTATCTCTGCCCTGCGGTTGATATCGAATAGCACCAGTTCGTGCCCGCCGGCAGGCAGACGCGCGAACAGCCCCTTGACCAGCGCGGCGGTGGAGACCGTCGCGTCGACCACCGAGGAGAAGGCGAGAATCGGCGGAAATTTTTCGAGTCTGCCTTGCCCCTGCAGTGCGGTGATCCGGCGCTGGATCTCGCTGGTCAGACGGTACACCACGTCCCCGGCGTTGACTGCAAACGACCCGTACTTGAAGGGATCGTACTCCGGCTGGATTTCGTTCCAGGCGAGCTTTTCGAGACCCAACAGGTGCCCCAGCCGAGCCTGCCACACAGCAAGCGCTGCGGCCGGGGTCACGCCGATCGCCGGCGAAAGAACCGCAATGCGGTCGACCGTCGGCAGGGCCGGATCGTCGAGCGCCGCCAGTGCGTAGTTGACCGCGAGTGCCGCTCCGGTCGAATAGCCGACAACATAGAGCGGCCTGCCGCCGGCGCGCTGCGCGAGATGACGGATGGCCAGACGCACTGCGCCATCCATGTCCTGCCAAGTCACCTCGACCAACCCCGCAGGTGCTGTGCCGTGGCCCGGCAAACGCAGCCCGAGTACGTAAGCACCCGCGTTGTTCAACTGCTCGGCCAGCGCACGCAGGCTGTAGGGCGAATCGGACATGCCGTGCAATACCAGGACCGCTGCCTTCGGTGACGCGCTGGGCAACACGAAGCTGCGGTTCCAGTTGGGCGACCAGCGCTGCGGGTCGGAAAGGCTGCCGCGGCTATAACGATTGATCGTCTGTCCCTTCGCTGGCGGCACGACGGCGTAGACCAACCGGTCGAGCTGCTGAAACAGTCGGTCCTCCAGGGCCAGGTACTCGTCGAAAGTCGTCACATCGGCGTCGGCTGTATATTCCTCGTCGAGCTCCACCAGGTGCCAGACTTGCAGATCGGTACGGCGATCGAGGTAGATCACGAAGACCACGATCAGCACGAACACGGCACTGACACTTCCCGATGTCACTGCCCACAGCAATTTCCGCAAGTTGAACCGCATCAACAGATCCCAGGAGCCTTCACGATGGTGTCGGGTGTGCGAGGCACGCATGTGTGCGATGCGTTCAACGCAGACATCTACTGGCCGAACAGTCCCTTCAGCCCACGACTGATGCCTTTCATGATACTGCCCTCCCCCTCCTGTCGCCCTGATGAATCAACGCTACCCGCGCCCTGGGGCGCGGCGTTTTCCCGCATCAGCTCGATACACGCGTTGCCCGAACCACCCAGGTCGCCCAGGGCCAACAAAGCCGCTGGAGGGTAGACAAACAGTCCGGCGACACCCAGCAGTTTACCCAAGCTGGCCCCGCGGTCCGCGGTGAATTCGGGTTGGCGCATCGGCCCGCGCACGTGCACCGGCACCGCGATATTCAGGGTAGGGCTCTTCGCGCGGGGCGTGAAGGTCAGGTCGAGGTCTTGCGTGACGAGGTCGACCCACCCGTCGCCCCGGACCGTGGAGACGGCGCTGTCGATCAGCAGCACATCCGCGGTAGCCACGCCCCGCAGGATCGTGAAATCGGCGATCACGCAGTTCAGCTGGGCCTCGTCACTTCCCTTCGCCAACAGCTGACCGGTGAGTGTGCTGATCCCCCCGACCAGGGAATCGATCCGCCCGATACGTGCCCGCCCACTGCCGACCACAATCCGTGCGTCGCCGGCAAGGTTCTGAACCGCCTGATGCACGGATGCGCCTTTCGCTTGCAGATCCAGGTCGAGATCAACGGGCGCATCGACCAGCGAAGCCCACCTGGGCCCCAGCAACGCACCCGCCGGCAGCTTGCGCAAGCCGAGCACGAGGTCCCAGGCCGGGGGCTGCGCACCTGCATGCAGTTCGAGATGACCCTCAGCGCGCCCACCGCCGGAGAGGCTTGCCTTGATCGGTTCCAGTGACAGAACACCGGCATCCACTCGGCCGTCGACCCGTGCATCCGCAAGCACCATGTCCCAGGCAACGACCTGACTGGCCCGGACCTGAACTTCGCCGTCGACCTCGTCAAGGGCATCCAGCAAAGGCCGCCAGGAGACCGCGGCCCGATCTGTGTCACCCGTTGTTTCCGTGTCCGACAGCGGGATTAACTCCGTCAGGTCGATGGTGTGCGCGGCAAGCGTCGCGGTAAATTTTGGCCTGTCCGATTCGGTGAGCCATCGCAACTCGCCGGCCAGATCGCTCTTACCGGCAACGGCAGCGAGTTTGTCCACCTGCCAGCCGCGCGCGTCACGCGAGAGGTCGAGGGTCACGTCCAGTTGCGGAAGCGATGGAAATGATCTGCCGGCCACGGAGCCCAACTTGGCGAGGTCCAGCGCCGCAGCGCGCAGATTCAAGCGAGGACTCAATCCCCATGGCGCCTGCCGCAGCGTACCGCTGCCCTCCACCTCGGCTGCCCCGAGGCGCAGGCGCAATGTCACGTCCTGCGGACTGCCAGGAGCCAGGGACTGCCAGGTAGGCAGGCGACCGCTGAACTCAACCCCGTTGTGGTCCAGGCGTGCTGCACCTTCGAAGCCAATTCCGTCGCGACTGACATCAGCGGCCAGTGCCAACTCGGTAAAAATGAGTGGCTCCTGTCCCCGCTCGCCCGTCCCACGCCAAGTCAATCGGCCAGACTCGATCCTGACGGACGGCAGCGCGCTGACGGCTTGGGCGTTGCCGGACGCTTCGGGCTCGAACTCCCAGTTGCCCCTGCCCGATGCATCGGTCTCGAGGACCAGATCCACGTCGTGCAGATCGATCCGCTTGACGCGGACCTCGCCGAGAAACAGCGGGAGCAACGCAAGATGCGCCTCCACATAGCCCAGCTTCAGCATCTCCGGCCGGCTGCCCCACTCGGCGTTGCCCAGCGCGAGGCGATGGGCCCGTATGATCAATCCCTGGCGCAGTGCCACCTCGAGATCACCCGCGATCTGCAGGTCCCGACCGGTTGCTGCCTTCACCCTGGCAATGATCTCTGGTCGTACAGCGGAGAGATCCACGCCGCGCAGCATGAAATAGGCAGCCGTCGACACCAGCAGGGAGACTGCCAGCAAAAAAACCACAGCGTTGACGACTGTTCCCTTGTGCACAATCCTTCCGTTTTCAGTCGGAAACCGGGCAGTGTCTGCCCGTCGGAAGCCGGCCATCATTGGCACTCATGGGAAGCTTAACGTAACGCCCGCCCCTAGCGGGCCAAGCGGTAATCCCCCGATTTTTGGCTGACGCCGGAAGTGGCGGTCAGGTCACGAGGGCCAGCTTCTGTTTCGGGGTGATGCCTCCCAGGGCCATGTTCGGCCGTTCGCGGTTAAAGATCCACAGCCGGCGAGTGGCAAATTCCTGTACTTCGCCAATCGATGCAAACAGGTGCTGACCCAGCCAGTCATAGTGGACCGTGCAGTTGTAGTGCTCAATGTAAGCATTCTGCGCTGCTTGCCTGGCTGGATGTAATCGAGCCTTATTCGGCGTTGCTCTGCCCGGTTAATAAGCGCAGCACTGACGTATTCCGGGCCATTGTCACAACCCAGGGCCTGCGGCTTGCCGCGCCACTTGATGAGCCGCTCCAGCGTGAGGAGAGCTACTTTTCGGGGGGGATTACCGTTTGAGCTGAACGCCAATTCAACATCCATTTTGTTCGAGAATCCATTTCCACCCGGATCTCTGCTGGTTATTGAAAGACTGCTTGAGTGGCAGGATGTTCGCGGCACCGCACCACAAGCGTGGCAAGGTGGTGTCATTGAGGTCACCGAATATCCCACGGTACCGATACCGGCGACATGGTTGCTGGTGGCTCTCGGCCTGGCCGGTGTACGGTTCCGGCGTCGCAATTGACGTGCTGGCGGCGCAACATCCGCACGTCGTTCATGCAGCTTGCTCCACCGATCTGGGGCTTCGCGTGTGCAGGGCATAGGCGATCCCGGGCTGCAATCGGCCACGTGAAAGCGGCGGTGACGTCCGCTGTTTGCACCGTGGGTCGATTGCAGCAGCGGCGTGCAGTCGGAGCGGTCGGTGTAGGCCGTCTCCTCGCCAAGCCTTTCCCGGCCCTGCCTGCGCATCAATGGAAGTGCAACCACCACCACGGAGTTGGTCTGGATCCGGCGCGGCCGGATGGGCGCCAAACTTGCCAGCTGTCGGCCTTCGCGTGCGACACTTGCTGCGTGGCAAGAAACACCGGGCATCGCGACCATGACGAATCTGCAGCTCTACGACTTCGAACGTTCCGGCAACTGCTACAAGGTGCGCCTGCTGTTGTCGATGCTTGGGCTCGACTACCAGCGGATCCCCATCGACAGCAGCAGCGGTGAAACGCAGACCGCCGAGTTCAAACGCATCAATCCGCGTGGCCAGATCCCGGTGCTTGTCGACGGTGAGGCGCTGATCTGGGATTCGATGGCGATCCTGGTTTACCTTGCCCGCCGCTACGGCGACGAGCCTTGGCTACCCGGCGACGCGCTCGCTGAAGCGCGCGTCATGCAATGGCTCGCGGTGTCGGAAAATGAGCTGCTGTATGGGCTTGCGCGTGCACGCGTCACAGTGCTGTTCAACAAGCCGTTCGATCTCGGGCAATGCCACCGCGAGGCCGCGGCCGGGGTGGCGGCAATGGAACAGCGGCTGGCCGACGCGGCGTGGTTGGCCGCGCCGCATCCCACCATAGCTGATATCGCCTGCTATCCCTATGTGGCGCTCGCCGAGGACGGCAGGTTCTCGTTGCAGCCCTACCCGGCGGTGCGCGCCTGGTTGGCGCGGGTCGAGGGTCTTCCCGGTTGGGTGTCGTTGTTGGCTTAGGCTACCGCCTGCCGCCGGTGCCGCGACTCGGACGACGCGGCCCGCGTAGCGGATGATTTCCCTGGTCGGGGTGAGATCCTGCGTATATACCGCCGCTCCTTGCCATCCTGATCGCCGTTGCGATGCACGTGACGTGGAACCTGTTCGCCCGTCATACGCGGCCGGATGCGGAGTTTCCGCGGTGAGCGGTCGGCGGGCACCTTGTGTTGTTCGCGCCCTGGACCCTGGTCGCGATGACGCACGAGGCACACGACCTTGTGCTGGTGTCTGGTTGCATCGCGTTGTCGGCCGTGGCCCTGTTTGTGTATTTCGCCGCGTTGCGGTGCGCTGCTGCCGGCCGCTTACGTGGTGGCGCTGAGCAACCTTGGCATCGTCGTCGCGGCGTTCCTGTCGGTGTTTGTGTTTCGCGAACGCGAGCACGCGGCACAGCGTCTGATCTGGGCGAGCCTGCTGGCAGCTTCGCTGCTGCGGATCGCCATACAGGTCCAGCGGCTCGCCGGCGGCGACACCGGTCGTATCAGCCGCCGCACAGCCGCGCTGACACACAGTCAGCCATTTCACCCGCATGACCGCAACACCGATCCGTGGAAACCAACTCCGGCGTCACCGGTCTACCTGAATGTGAGCATCGCACCACCCGGTGCTATTCCCGGCCCGGTCGCATCGCAAGGAACCGCATGGAAAACAAGCCGCCCTCCCAGACTACCCAATTCATCCTGTTTGGCGCGATGGGTGACCTCGCTTGGCGCCTGGTCGGGCCGGCGTTGTTCAATTTATATCTCGACGGCCAGCTGAGCCCCGGCTTCCGTGTGCTCGGGGTCGACCGCGAGGTGACTGTCGACGCGCTCAGCGCACGCCTGCG
>Ga0116152_10001337_pt1 | contig 20339 bp, 15 predicted proteins | sample AD_UKC119_MetaG_FD_89894 | JGI IMG/M metagenome (GOLD analysis project Ga0116152, IMG submission 89894) | Active sludge microbial communities of municipal wastewater-treating anaerobic digesters from Hong Kong - AD_UKC119_MetaG | ecosystem: Engineered > Bioreactor > Anaerobic > Digestate...
GCAAACGTAGGACCCCGCACCAATTCGCACTTCAATATCAAAGGTCTTGCCGCTGCCACAGATATCATCGCCTAAGAAATTGTGCTCATTTAAGATACTGATCGCACCGTTCAGTATTTCTTTACAAAGCGGATATTCACTTCTTAAATATATATACCCCTTGGTCGCGCCGACGGCGATCCCGGCAATGATCATGCCCTCCATCAGACAAAATGGATCACTTTCCATCAAAATTCGGTCAGAAAATGTACCACTGTCGCCTTCATCGGCATTACAACAAATATATTTCTGGTCCGCTTTTGTTTCATAAACGGTATTCCATTTAATGCCAGTGGGAAAAGCCGCACCCCCACGACCACGCAGACCTGACGTCATGACGTCATCGATAATTTCCTGTCCGGACAACTTTAATGCCCTTGAAAGCCCTTCAAATCCGCCATTTTTAATATAGTCGTCTATTGAAAGCGGGTCTATAAGCCCACAGCGGGAAAAGGTCAGTCGTTCCTGGTTTTTTAAATATTCAATATCCTTGGTGAGTCCCTGGCAAAGTTCATGGTTGGCGCCATCAAGAAATCCAGCCTGGTATAAACTATCAACGTCTGAAACCGTCACGGGGCCATAGGCAACCCGTCCCCGTTCCGTTTCCACTTCGACCAACGGCTCAAGATAGGTCATGCCCCAGGTACCGTTTCTGATTACATTAACCTCTGCTGGCAGGGCCGCAATGGCTTTGGCAACATCATCAGCCCCCATAGACAGGGATGCCGTATCGCGCGGAACATATATATTTTTCATTGTTGCCCCTCCGGTTTTAACAACTTTTCAAAGTTGTCTTTGCTGGCCCGCGGGTATAATTTTCCATTTATTTCTATATTGGGAGATAAAGCACAATTGCCAAAGCAATAAACCGCTTCAAGACTGTACTCATCATTATTTTCACCAACATCAAGCCCGAGTAATGCTTTTACCTGCTCTGTTAATTGTCGGCTTCCCATGGCCTGACAGGACTCCGCCTGACAAATGCGGACAATAGTTCGCCCGCCGGGAGCGGTTTTAAAATCATGATAATAGCTTATTACGCCGTGAACTTCGGCCCTGGAAATATTAAAGCCCTCGGCCATTATATCCACAGTTTCTTTTGGCACATAGCCAAAAACATGCTGCAAAGCATGCAGGCATTCCAGCAATCCACCCTGAATGTTTATATAACGGCCAATAATTTCTTTTGCTTCGTCCAAGTCAGTCATCTGACTTTCCTATCATAAAATTGCGGCATGATGCCTTAAATGATCGTCCATAAAGGTTGAAATAAAGAAATATCCATGATCATAGCCTTCATGACGTCTTAAATTAAGTTTCTGGTTCATTTCCTTACAGGCAGTCTCAAATTTTTCCTGCATAAGTTGGCTTTCAAGAAATGGGTCATTAAGCCCCTGATCAATAAGGATTTCCGAACTTTCCACCACGACATGCCCCGCTTTTAGTAATGCGCAGGCATCATAATTGGCCCAACTTTCCTGATCATCCCCAAGATATTTGCCAAACGCTTTCTGGCCCCACGGACAATTCATTGGATTGACAATCGGCGCAAAGGCAGAAACCGACTTAAATTTATCTCTGTTTTTAAGATAGATTGTCAACGCGCCATGTCCCCCCATTGAATGACCAAAAATACCGATACGTTCCGGATCAACCGGAAACCCACTCGTAATTAGATCAAATAATTCATCTGTAATATAACTATACATATTATAATGCTCACACCAGGGGTCCTGGGTGGCATCAAGATAAAATCCTGCCCCTTTCCCAAAATCCCATCCATCCTCATCGGGAACATGATCCCCGCGCGGTGAAGTATCCGGCGCAATAAGAATTAACCCCAATTGCGCCGCCAGTCTGTAAGCCCCGGCCTTGGTGGTAAAGTTGTCTTCTGTACAGGTAAGACCCGCCAGATAAAAGAGTGCCGGGCATTTTCCCTCAGCCGCCTGGGGTGGCAAAAACACGGAAAAATTCATGTCACAACCAACCGTAATTGCCTTATGGCTGTAATAGCCAACTTTTCCACCAAAACAAAAATGTTCAGATTTAAGATCCATATTTAATATACCACCACACTTCTGATTGATTTTCCTTCGTGCATCAGATCAAAAGCAGTATTTATTTCTTCAAGCGGCATGGTATGGGTGATCAGATCATCAATATTGATCTTGCCATCCATATACCAGTCCACAATTTTAGGAACATCGGTTCGACCACGAGCCCCGCCAAAGGCTGAACCACGCCAGACCCGACCGGTCACAAGCTGGAACGGCCGTGTTGAAATTTCCTGCCCGGCACCCGCCACGCCAATAATAATGCTTTCCCCCCAGCCCTTATGACAGCATTCAAGGGCCTGCCGCATCGTATTGACATTCCCGATACATTCAAAACTATAATCTGCCCCGCCATTGGTCAGATCGAGAATGGCTTCCATAATATCGCATTCATTGGGGTTTAAAAAATCGGTCATACCAAATTTCTTGGCAATCCCAACTCTCGCCGGGTTAATATCTATACCGATGATTTTGTTAGCGCCAACCATACGCGCACCCTGTATGACATTTAGCCCGATGCCGCCAAGCCCGAAGACAACAACATTTGATCCCGGTTCAACCTTGGCGTCAAAAGCAACAGCCCCCACACCTGTTGTTACGCCGCAACCGATATAGCATATTTTTTCAAAATCCGCGTCCTTCCGCACCTTGGCAACGGCTATTTCAGGCAGGACTGTATGATTTGAAAATGTTGAGCAGCCCATATAATGAAGGATCGGCTCACCATCAATACTAAAACGGCTTGTTCCGTCCGGCATCAGTCCGGCACCCTGGGTGGTCCGTATTTTCTGACAAAGATTGGTTTTTGGATTAAGACAATAGTCACATTCACGGCATTCAGGCGTATATAGCGGGATAACATGATCGCCGACCTCAACGGATTTTACCCCTTCGCCAACCTCAAGCACTATTCCAGCCCCTTCATGACCAAGAATGGCCGGAAACGCCCCTTCCGGATCATCGCCAGAAAGAGTAAAGGCATCCGTATGGCAAATCCCCGTTGCTTTAATTTCAACAAGAACCTCACCTGCCTTTGGCCCTTCTAATGTCACTGTTTCAATACTTAAGGGGGCACCCGCTTTAAATGCAACTGCTGCTCTTGTTTCCATAATCTTTCTCCATTCTTTTATTATTTAACACTATCTTTAAGGGTTATATTGTCAATTTTTTTTATGCCAGAAATGCTTTTGTTTTCTGAATGGTTTCCGCCAGACCAATCCTTTCTACTTTGACATTTTCCGGAAAACAACTCAAGAGCCGACTTGGCGTTGCTCCATCCAGCATTACGAAAACACCTTTGTCGGTTTTTTTACGGATCAGTCGGCCGAATGCCTGCTTCATCCGTAGTCTTGTAATCAGGTCATCATAGGTTTTTTTCCCAAAATGCTCACGCCGTGCTTTATGCAATATGGTCGGCCGTGGCCAGGGAACTTTATCAAACACACATAACCTTAACGAATTTCCCGGCACATCCACGCCGTCCCTGACTGCATCCGTGCCTAAAAGACAACTATGTTCAACTGTCCTGAATATATCGATCAGCGTCGCAACATTGATCGGATCAACATGCTGTGCAAATATCGGTAGATGGGCATCCTCAAGCGGGCCAAGAAGTCTGTTATATACTTCTCTTAGCCTGCCTATCGCCGTAAAAAGTCCCAGCGCCCCCCCGTTTGATGCCAGAAATAATTCACGATATGCCGCAGCCAGTTGATCGAAAGAGCGTATATTCAGATCATCAACAATAAAAACCCGGGCCTGATTTTCATAATCAAATGGCGATTTTAGACTGTATCTTTCCGGTGGGTGAATAAAATGAGCCGCTCCCGTTCGAATTTCCGCACTGTTCCATTCAATATCCGGATTTTGACTTTCAACGAGCCTGTCACGAAGGGTTGCCGACGTAATCAATGCCCCATGAGCCGGCTTTAAGACGACATTGGCAAAAGGCTCGCTCGGGTCAATCCAGTGTCGGTACATTCCCACATCACTTTCCCGTCCACCAATACGGCTTAGTTCGAACCAGTCTATAAAATGGGACATCGGCTTTTCACCTGAATTAAATGCTTCAAGCATGGGGATCCAGCCATCTGAAATTATTTCGCAGCGTCTGGTAATACTGCGGGAGATCGACTCAAGTCTGTTTCTGGTCGCGGTATCAAGCTCATCCGCTTCCATATCCAGCTTTTTAAGCAGCAGTGAAGATAACCGCTTTAATGGTGCATTCAGGTCCGCTAGCGCGACACTCAGCTCTCTGGCCACCTCAATCAGTTCTTCGGATGGGTTCGTTGTGTAGGTTTCTATTGAGTGATAGGCTTCGCCGCCCCTTGTCCTGGCATAAATCTGTTCTCTTACCCGAACAAGGAAACTTTCCATGGGCCCGAATGGTGCCCCTTCAAAAAGTCTGTTTTGCCATCCATCCGCCGGAAGACATGCGGCGGCCGCATAAACCTTATTCAGATACTGCCCCGCCTCTTCCTCATCAACAATTAAATCGTCCAGCCGTCCTTTAAGACCCTTGCCGCGGCGGTTCTGTATTTCCGCCCCTCTGATCCAGCGCCTGAGCTCAAGCCCTTCCTGTCCGGTTAGATGGGCCGAAAAAACATTATCCGATGCATCAAATAAATGATGTCCCTCATCAAAAATATACCTTGTCGGCAGGTCTGCTTCCCCCTGTCTTGTCGCACTTTGGACCATAACCAGCGCGTGGTTGGCAATGACCAGCCGGGCCGTTTTCGCTTTTCTTTGTGCTTTTTCAATAAAGCATTTTTTATAATGGGCGCAGGCAGAATAGACACATTCGCCGCGACGGTCCGTCAACTGGGAAAGACGACCCGGCCCAAAACTTTCCCCCAGCCAGGACGGAAAATCACCCCCGATCATGTCACCATCACGGCTGTATCGGGCCCATCTGTTAACGAGCCCGAGCAGAATTTTACCCTGCGTCTGCGAAGCTGCCGTCGATATTTCCTGTAAATTGAGCAGGCAAAGATAATTTTCCCTGCCTTTTCTGATGACAACTTTCTGTTTCTTTTCGAGAGGATTTGGATATAACCGGTCAAGTTCCTGATCAAGCTGTCGCTGCAGGTTTTTTGTATAGGTGGAAAGCCAGACCGTACCGCCATTTTTTTCGGCCCAGACACTGGACGGAGCAATATACCCCAGTGTTTTGCCAATGCCGGTACCGGCTTCCGATAAGATAATTTTTGGCTCTCCATCCTTTTCAGGCATATCAAAAACTTTAGCCGCTTTCGCTGCATATTCAAGTTGCCCAGGCCTTTTTTCAGAATTAGCCCCCAGTAGAGAAATTAGTCTTTCTTCCGCTTCTGCCGGGTCCACCTGATCCTGCCCTGGTGGGGGTGGGGGTGCCATTTCTTCCCATTCACCAAGATGGGTCCATACCTGATATTGGTCATTTCTCTCAGCATAGTTTAAAGCGCCAAGGATGAGTGGTCCCCAACGCCATCCTGCCTCGCTCATATTGTAAGCGTTGGCGGCGGCACCTTCAGGAAATTTATAATCCGGACTTTTTAATTCCTTAAATAGCAAGGAAGCTGCTTTAAGCAGTATGGTCGCTTCATCTTCGTGACTATCACCAATAAGGGGCATGTCAAGGGCCAGAGAAAGCCCCATAGGCAAAGGCAAACAAAATTCAGCCGGACGCACAAACGCAAAAAGCTCTAATATATCAAAGCTGCGGGAGATATCTGTTTTCAAATGACGCGCAGCAACAGGCAGATTGCAAAGGATAAAATCATGATCCCGCACAATTTTACGCAACTCCGACAGTGTATAGATCTCAACCTCGCCATCTGGAATCATAATAACGCCTCCAAGCGGCCCAACAACCAGTGCCGGAAGCTTAGCAAGCATTTCATCAGGGTCAGGGAATTGAAGTAGTGACGTTGTCATAGAACCTTTTCAATCATCAGATTTTACCTGACTATAGCCAGTGCCTGTTATGACGAAAAGTAAAAACAGGTAATAAACTTAACAATCAGTCTAATGAGCGGTTGACCTAGAGTCCTTTTGGCCTTATGAAGCCTTGCAACACATGGATTTTTGAAGATAGACACTTTAAATTAAACTGAAAGCAAGAATTATGTCTACATCACCGGAGAATATTAAATTTGCTCAAGAAAGCAATGCTTGGCCATTTCAGGAAGCTGAAAAACTGATCAAGCGCCTTGAGAAGTCCGGTAACACGAAAGACTATGTCTTGTTTGAAACAGGCTACGGACCATCAGGTCTTCCCCATATCGGGACGTTTGGTGAAGTTGCCAGAACAACAATGGTCAGAAATGCATTTGAATTTCTGACGGGTCAGAAAACCAAAATCATCTGTTTTTCAGATGATATGGACGGGTTTAGAAAAGTACCAGACAACCTGCCCAATCAGGAAATGTTAAAAGAGCACCTGGGCCTGCCGCTGACCAAAGTACCGGACCCGTTCGGCACGCACGAAAGCTTTGCCCACCATAATAATGCTCGCCTCGTCAATTTTCTTAACGGGTTCGGCTTTGATTATGAATTTGTCAGTGCCACTGAAGCCTATAAAAGCGGCTCCATGGATCAGACACTTTTAAAAATGCTTGAGGCATATGACAAAATTATCAATGTAATTCTGCCCACTCTTGGTGAAGAGCGCCGCAAAACATATAGTCCGTTCCTGCCGATCTGCCCCAGAACTGGTGTCGTGTTGCAGGTTCCCATTGTAAAACGGGATCTTAAAGCCGGGACCGTCAGTTATATTGATGAAATCACTGACGAGATTGTTACAGTGCCGGTTACCGGTGGCCACTGCAAAATGCAATGGAAGGCTGACTGGGCCATGCGTTGGGTCGGCCTTGGTGTCGATTATGAAATGGCCGGAAAAGACCTGAGCGAAAGTGTGAAACTTTCATCCGCCATCGCCCGCATTCTTGGCAGCACACCTCCTGAAGGATTGAGCTATGAACTGTTTCTTGATGAAGACGGTTCAAAAATTTCAAAATCCAAAGGAAATGGCATTTCCATGGAACAATGGCTCACCTATGGCACTCAGGAGAGCCTGTCACTTTATATGTATCAGTCCCCAAGAAAGGCCAAAAAGCTTTATTTTGATGTTATCCCCAAAACAGTTGATGAATATCTTAATCATTTGAATAATTATTCATCTCTCGAAGGGAAACAGAAATATGCAAGTCCTATCTGGCATATTCATGGCGACAATCCGCCACAAGAAGATGTTCCCGTCAGTTTTGCATTACTCCTGAATCTTGTCAGCGCCAGCAATGCGGCAGATAAAGAAACCTTATGGGGATTTATCAGTAATTATATTAAAGATGCCAACCCGCAGAACCACCCATTGTTAGATCAACTGGTCGGATATGCGCTGGTTTATTATGAAAATTTTGTAAAACCCAATAAAAAATACCGTACGCCCACTGACATTGAAATCAAGGCACTTAAATCATTAAAAGCGCAAATCGAGCAAACCCCGGATGATGCGGAAGCCAGCGAGTTGCAGACAGTCGTTTTTTCGGTAGGTAAAGAATATCATTATGAAAATTTACGCGAATGGTTTGGAGCTCTTTACGAAATATTGCTTGGTCAAAAGGAAGGGCCAAGAATGGGATCTTTCATCGATCTATATGGAAAAGAGAAATTTATCGATTTAATAAATCAAGCAATTAAAGAGACTTAAACTTTATTATTAACAGAATTCTGAGGTTTTTTTGCCAAATAACTGAAATAAATAGCTAATATTACCGAAAATGAACAATCTCATTAATGTTACATTAATTTATAGTATGTAAATTATCGCACTATACCGGTTCAGTATTTTAGTTTCATTGTGTGTTTGGAAATTAGAAATTTATAAGTCAAAGAATATCTTTGAGGAAAAAATGTATAAATTAAATTATAAAAATCTGTGGAAACGGGTATTTGACTTTTTTGCTGCACTAATATTATTAATAGCACTAAGCCCATTCCTCCTCTTCGTAATGCTTCTTATAAAATGTAAAATGGGTAGCCCGATTTTCTTCAAGCAGGACAGATTGGGATATAATGGTGAAGTTTTCAGTATCTGGAAATTTCGCAGCATGACAAACTGCCGCGATGACAAGGGTGAGCTTCGCCCCGATGAATACAGACTTACCCGGTTTGGCAAAATTTTACGTGACTGGAGTATTGATGAGCTGCCTCAGCTCTGGAATGTGGTCATCGGCGATATGAGCTTGATTGGCCCACGTCCTTTTATCGCTGAGTATGCCTCAAGATATACATCTGAACAAATGCGTCGTCATGAAGTCCGTCCAGGGATCAGTGGCTGGGCCCAGATTACGGGTCGGAATTCCATCAATTGGAACCAGAAATTTATTCTGGATGTCTGGTATGTGGATCATTGCAGTCTCCTGCTTGATTTGAAGATTCTTTTCTCAACCATACCTTTGGTTTTGTTGAGAGCAGGTATAACCGCAGAAAACCATGCCACAATGCCAAAATGGAAAGGCAATGACGCCGTAGAGCGGGAATCTTTGTCAGAATAGTTTAATCGACGATTTTCTGCCCCCTCAGTTTTTTTATCGTACCTTTCTTCTTCTTACTTTCGAGTCTGCGGGTTTTAGACGCGAGAGTTGGTTTGGTTTTCTTCCTCGCTTTCGGTATTATACTGGCTTCTTTCAGCATATCTACCAGACGCTGAATGGCCTCATCGCGGTTTCTGATCTGGGAACGTGTGCTATTCGCCGTAAGGATAATAATTCCTTCGGACGTCATTCTCTGTCCGGATATTATTTTCAGTCGCTTATACATAGCTTCGTTTATTGCATTATTTTCCAGTGCATTAAAACGAATCTGGACAGCACTCTCAACCTTATTCACATGTTGGCCACCCGGTCCAGGTGAACGGATGAAACGTATATCAATATCACTTTCATCAATTTTTAATGTGTTTGAAATCGTAAACATTCTTCCATACTCTTTTATTTCATATATTTTTTATTCGTATATGCAACGTTATATGATTATGATGCTCAAACTATTTCTGCACGGAGTTAAGAATGAAGTTAAAATTGTCATCACTCATTATTTTCTTGGTTTTTCTGGTTTCATCTGCTGTTGCAGATGATACGCCAACAATTAATTTTGAGCAATATACACTCGGTAACGGATTAAGAGTCGTCGTCCATACCGACAGAAAAGCACCGATAATTTCTGTAAATGTCTGGTATCATGTAGGCTCAAAAGACGAACCTGCAGGAAAAACCGGATTTGCTCATCTGTTTGAACATCTGATGTTTAACGGCAGTGAGAATTATGATGATGATTATTTTAAACCACTTCAGGAAATTGGCGCAACGGGCATAAATGGAACGACGGCACAGGATCGTACAAATTATTATCAAACAGTGCCTGTTGGTGGCTTGGACCGGATTCTTTGGATGGAATCTGACCGAATGGGACATCTTGTCGGCGCCATAGCGCAGGAAAAACTTGATGAGCAGCGCGATGTCGTAAAGAATGAGAAACGACAAGGTGAAAACCGTCCCGGTGGCAAGCTCTATTATCACATTTATGAGGGCGTATATCCGGAAGACCATCCCTATCATCACTCAGTTATTGGCTCAATGGAAGATCTTGATAATGCTTCACTCGAAGATGTTAAAGGCTGGTTTCAGGAATATTACGGCCCCAATAATGCCGTCGTGGTTCTTAGCGGGGATATAGACGCCGAAACTTCAAAACCACTCATGGAAAAATATTTTGGCGATATTCCGGCAAGCCGTCCTCTTGCCCGTAAAACATCCTGGGTTCCAATTCACCAAGCCAATCGCTATGAGGTAATGGAAGATAATGTTCCTCATACCTACCTAACATGGTCATGGGCCGTTCCCGGTCGCACAACCAAAGAATATGCCGAACTAGAAGTTGCTGCCGAAATATTTGGGGGCGGAAGAAATTCGCGACTTTACAAAAATCTTGTCCATGAGCAGGAGCTTGTAAATAGTGCATCCGCCTCGCTCATTCCGGGAGAATTATCCGGAATATTCATAATTACCGCTGAATTAAAATATGGCAGTGACGCTGAAGAAATAAGTAACGTAATTGAACAAATGCTTTCCGATTTTCTAAAAAAAGGCCCAACAGCAAAAGAATTAACCAGGGTAAAAACGACTATTGAAAATGGGATGATCCGTGCGATGGAAAGCATCTCCAGTGTTGGTACTGCGCTGGCAAGCGGGGCAGTTTATGCAAATGATCCCGGTTTTATACATAAAAAGCAAAGCTGGCAGAATGCGACGACAAAAAAAGATATCCTGACTGTCACCAATAAGTGGCTTAGTAAAGGGTATTACAAAATCGACCTTGTTCCATTTGCCCCATACAAAGTAGAAGAAAGCGACGTAAACAGAAGTAAAATGCCTGATTTTACTGCTGAGGCGGATATTAATTTGCCGCCATTGAAGGAAGCCACATTAAATAACGGTATTAAAGTAACCCTAGCAGAACGTCACAGTGTACCCACCGTAAACTTGGCTATGGAATTCGATGCTGGTCAGGTTACCGATCATTCCGTAAAGTTCGGTACGGCATCCTTCACTTTTGGTAATATGAACGAAGGTACAAAATCGCTTCCATCCCTGGAATTTGATGACAGGAAAACCATGCTTGGGGCAATGATTGGCTTTTCAAACGGACTGGACAGCTCAAATATCAGCCTTTCTGCACTTAAGAAAAATTTGTCAAACTCTATTGATCTTTGGGCTGACGTAATCAGAAATCCGGCATTCCGGCCAGTCGATATTGAACGGGACCGCTCTTTAACGCTGGCCCAGCTTGAAGAGGCAAAAATGGATCCGGATAGCATTGCCGGAAGCCTGCTGACAAAAGTTCTTTACGGCCCAGATCATGTTTATAGTGGACGGACATTTGCCGAACGCGAGGAAATGGTTAAAAGCATCAATCGTCAGGATTTATTAGATTTTCACGATATGTGGATAAGACCGGATAATGCAAAAATATATGTTGTTGGTGATACAACCATTGATGAAATTACGTCACTTTTGAACGCTGCATTTGGCGACTGGAAAAATCCTGACCGTCCTAAGGGGGAGAAAAATATAACAGATGCGGACTATGCAAAAAAATCCCGTATCATTCTCGTTGATCAGCCCGGAGCAGGCCAATCGAGAATTCTTGCCGCCCATCTTGTTTCGTCTTCAAAAGATAAAAACGCTTTTAATGTCAATGCGATGAACGATATTCTGGGCGGAGAATTTACCTCCCGTATTAATATGAACCTGCGAGAAGACAAGGGATGGTCATATGGTGCCGGAAGCTCAATTGGTCAGGCCATCCGCCAAAGATCATTCAGGGTCAGTACATCTGTTCAAACAGACAAAACGGCGGCCGCCATGGAAGAAATAATAAAAGACATTAAAGACTATCAAACAACCAAACCGCCGACCGAACAGGAACTTAATCTTATGGTAAAAGGAAACACACTACCTTTGCCCGGCAGGTTTGCGACAAACCGAAGTCTTATCAGCTATATTATGAGAAATGAACTTTATGATCGCCCGTATAATTATGCTGAAACTTTATATGACAAATATAATGCTTTAACGCCGGAATTTTTACAAAAAATTGCCCAGGATTATTTAAGGCCAGATGCCATGACATGGGTCGTTGTTGGCGATCTTTCAAAAATTGAACAAAATATTCGTGATCTTAATATTGGTGATGTGGAAGTGTGGGATGCCAATGGCAAAAAAATCCGGTAATCAGAAATTAAAAATGGTCAGATCATTTACCTGCTATTTTCTTTTCTGCATTATTTTTTCTCTGAATGCGGTTTGGGCGCAGGAACATCCGGAAATTGACCGGGAGATGAATGAAGCCCTAATTAATATAGTTGCACATTCAGTTCCGGGTATATCTGTTGCCGTCGCCAATAAAAATGGTGTTATCTGGTCTGGGGCCGCTGGATTTTCCAACATAGACGATGGTGTAACGCTCTCTCAATCACATTTATTGGGGATCGGTGATATCACCAATCAGTTTATCGGAACTATCCTTTTGCAAATGGAGCAGGAAGGGGTCGTAAACTTAAACGCTACTCCCAAATCAATATTGGGTGATGTTGTTGCGAATATTGAGAATGCCGATACAGCAAGCCTTTACCAACTTTTGAATAATACAAGCGGGATTTATTCATGGTCCGACGATGAAGACTGGGCCAGAAGGGGGCGCGGTATTCAGCTTAACCCCCATTATCAATGGCGCCGGGACGAAGTGCTGCAATATATAACGAAAGACCTCCATCAGGCTCTCAGCATACCTGGTGAGATGCGCCACTATTCAAAAAGCAATTATACAATTCTCGGCTTAATAATTGAAAAAATTACTGGTGGGCCACTTGAACTGGAAGTCAGAAACCGGATTCTCGCTCCCTTAAAGCTTACACACACTTATTATGATACATATGAGATATTACCGCAGGGCGGGCTTGCCGGGAGCTATCATCTGGGCACCAATCAGTTTATTTCTAAGGTGGGCATCAATGCGGATTTTGAAACTGAATCCAATTTATTCATAAATACTTCTGGAACAAGCTTATCATCAGAAGGGCTTGCTGGCGGCATGGTTACCACACCCCGTGAACTGGCGATTTTTGCTTCAGCCCTTTGGAACGGAAAAATCATCAATGAAAAGGATCTGACCACTATCTTACCGGAAAAAATTAATGGCCATACCGGTATTCACAGTGAAATTCTGGGTTTCACAGCTGATATAAGAAAAATAGAAAATAGCGATATTATCATAGTCTCAATGATTAATCTGGGGGCGGTTAATTCAGGGAAAAGCCCGATGAAAGACTATTTGGACAGCTATATGGATAAAATTCTGCTCCCAATCGCTAAAAAATATGCGTCAGTAAAATAAATATGCTAAACAGGCGCAAATTAAATCAGTCAGGATCAGAAAATGACCGCAAGCAAAAAAATTACCCTTACCAGACCGGATGATTGGCACCTTCATGTTCGTGACGGCGAAATTTTAAGCTCCGTTCTGGAAGACACCGCCAAAAGATTCTCGCGGGCCATTATTATGCCGAACCTTGCTGACCCGGTCACAAATACTGAGAAAGCGGAACAGTACCGCGAGCGGATAATAAACGCCCTTCCAAATGACTATAAACTTACCTTTGAACCGTTAATGACCCTTTATCTGACAAACAGGACATCGACTGCAGAAATCAGAAAAGCCTGGGACAGCGGGTTTATACATGCTGTTAAATGGTATCCCGCAGGGGCGACGACCAATTCAGACAAAGGTGTGAGCGACATTGTTGCCTGCTATGATGTGCTTGAGGTAATGGCTGAAATCGGAATGCCCCTACTAGTTCACGGTGAAGTGACCGACCCGACAGTAGATGTGTTTGACCGAGAAAAAACCTTCATTGATCAGTTTCTCAGTGGCATTATTAAAAATTTCCCCACCCTTAAAGTCGTTTTTGAACATATCACCACTGAACATGCCGTTCAGTTTGTTAAAGACGCACCCGCATATGTTGGGGCCACCATTACCGCTCATCATATGCTTCTTAACAGGAATGCGCTTTTTACAGGGGGTATTCGGCCACATCATTATTGCCTTCCGGTATTAAAAAGAGAGAATCATAGAAAAGCTCTGATTGAAGCAGCGACAAGTGGCAACAAAAAATTCTTCCTTGGTACGGACAGTGCGCCACATAGCCAAAAAGCCAAGGAAAATGCCTGTGGCTGTGCTGGAATATATTCCTCACACGGCGGCATAGAATTTTATGCAGAAATCTTCGATAAGGCTGGCGCTCTTGATAAGCTCGAGGCTTTTGCCAGTTTTCATGGTCCGGATTTTTATGGCCTGCCAAGAAACCGGGATAAGATCACCCTTTCACGGAAACAGTCCCCTATACCGGAGACTGTCCCGTTTGGTAATGAAAGCTGTGTACCTTTACGCGCCGGCGGCACGCTCGAATGGGTAATTGACTAGAAGAATAAATCTACAATCCCATGCGCATAGGCCATGCTGCTGAATTCATCACCATCATCACGGTTTCTGAGAACCACCAATGAGAAATTCTTTGAAGGAATCCTGTAAAAGATATTTCTAAACCCGATAGAGCTGCCGGTATGATAAATAATATCCATACCTTTATAGGTTTCCAGACGCCAGCCAAACCCGTAATTCATAAATTTGCCATCGTTGGTTTTGTAGTTTGTAAACGCCATATCAAGATATTTCTGACCGAGCAGCTGGTTAGTATAAAGTGACTGATCCCATTTATACATATCTTCAAGATTAGTATAAATTCCACCATCCCCGAGTACAGCACTGGTCGGGCTCTGGTCCGTTCTGATAACATTCCCATCTGCTTCAATGGTATAACCATAAGCGCGATTGGGAACCTCATTTATGCCATTCTCATAGGCAAGCGTACTATCCATATGTAGTGGATCGAAAATATTTTTTTTCAGATAATCACGAAATGGTTCACCTGTAATTTTCTCTAGAATTTGGGTCAAAATAGCATATCCGGTATTACTATACTGGTGCTTCTCACCAACAGCAAAATAGGCGCTGTCTACACCTTCCATAATATCAAGAACGTCCTTATCCTTTAACTGACGGGTCATTCCTTCAGGGATCAGTTCCTCATAATCCTGAAGACCGGATGTATGATTAAGAATATTTTTCACAGTTATGGTTTTACCATAATCAGGAAATTCAGGAAAAATATCCGTCAAGGTCGTCTCAAGAGTAAGCTGGCCTCTTTCAATAAGCTGCAAAATGCTCATGGACGTAAATTCCTTGGTCACAGAAGCTAGTCGAAAATCAGATTTCGGCGTTACCGGAATGTTTTCTTCCAGATTGGCCATGCCATAGCCTTTCTGAAAAATTACTTTCCCGTCCTGAATAATCATTACGGCAGCGCCCGGTTTATCAGCACCTTCATAATCGGCGAAAATTTTGTCAACTTCTTTGAATTTCTGGTCCAGAGCATTCTCTCCACCATCCATCGATTTCTCAGAGCTGCAAGACATAAGCAATCCCATCACCGCTAATACTATCATTTTTTTCATAATCTATTTCCCTTTATCCCGGTAAATAACCGCTGTAACAAAATTCTGCTGGTCCCGACATGATTGGCGAAACCTCATCCTTATAAGTAATTTTAAGTGTCCCGCCTGGCATATTAACATATGCATAATCGGAACGGATTAGCCCACGGGCGCGGGCCGCAGCAACCACTGCACAGGAGCCACTGCCACAGGCCATTGTCAACATTCCCGGTCTTTCCCAGACCTGAAACTTAATATGTGTATCATCAATTATTTCTGCGACGCCAATATTGGCAGATTCTGACAGCAATGAATTGGTAGCAATTTCCGCCCCTGCCTTAGGAATATTAATGGCATCAAAATCTTCAACAAAGAATACCAAGTGTGGGTTGGCCACATTCACCGCAACACCATCCTGAAGACCACCGCTTTTTAGGTCAATATGTAAAGTATCAGAAGGTTTTGATAATGGTATTTTATCCCAGTCAAAAGAAATTTTTCCCATTTCAACACTAATATTTTCACCGTCTCGTTTGCAGGCGAGTATTTCAAAGTTTACCTCAATCCCAAATTCATCAAGCCCAGATTCTTCAAATAGCAATAGCGCTACACAACGTGTAGCATTGCCGCAGGCTTCGGCTTCCGTTCCATCGGGATTATAAATACGCGCTCTTGCATAGGCCCCTTTGCCATGCTCTGTCACGGGCTCAATTACCATAAGCTGCTCTGCGCCAATACCCGTTCCTATATCACAGATATGCCTGATTTCTTGCTCTGACGGCTTAAACGGCATTGTACGCCCATCAACAATCACAAAATGGTTCTGCAAGCCCTGCATTTTCAAAAATGGACGGCCCTGTGGTACTATATTAAACCAGTCTTTCATTTTTTATCTTTTAAGTATTAAAAAGTGATGCAACAGCATCTGTCACATAATCAATATTATCTTCCGTCAGGCCGGCCATATTCACCCGGCCACTTGCCATCATAAAAATACTATGATCCTTAATCAGCGATTGAATTTGCTCAGGTGTTAATGTCAGAAATGAAAACATCCCATTCTGCTCGGCAATATAGCCAAATCCGCTATTGGGGGCCTTTGCAGCCATCTTTTCGGCAAATAATCTTCTCATTTTTTTAACTCGACTGCGCATTTCGTCAACTTCTTTACGCCATTCTGCCTGAAGTTCCTTGTCACCCAGAATATGAGCGACCACCGCTGCTCCATGATCTGGCGGCATTGAATATATACTTCTTACAGTCATTAACATATGTGATGCGTTTATCTTATTGAGTTCATCCGACGAGGAAACCAATGTAATTGCGCCGGCGCGGTCTCTGTACATCGCGAAATTTTTCGAAAATGAACTGGCAATAAGAACTTCCGGTAATTTCTCGCTCATCATTCGCACGGCATAAGCATCTTCATCAATCCCATTTGCAAATCCCTGATAGGCGATATCAATGAACGGGACCAGTGCCCGTTCTTTCATAAAAACGGCAAGCTCGTCCCATTGCTCTTTTGTCAGATCAGCCCCGGACGCATTATGACAGCATCCATGAAGGATAATAACATCACCTGCAGTTGCCTGCCCAAAATCCTCCATCATTTCATCATAAAGAAATTCGCCTTTCTTCGTATCATAATAACGATATGACTTTGCTTTAAGGCCTACGCTGCGCGCAATACTATGATGATTTGGCCAGGTCGGATCTGAAATCCACAATGTTGTGTCCGGTTTGCAGATTTTAATAAAATCAGCACCAATACGGATGCCGCCTGTGCCGCCAGGCGCCTGGATCGTTGTTACACGACCTTGCTTGATCGCCGGATGCATTTCCCCGAGCAGGAGTTTTTGAACTTCCCGATTATAGTCCGGGTTACCGGCTGGTGATAGATACTCTTTTGTTTTTTGGTTCGTTACCAGATATTGTTCAGCTTTTTTAACGGTTTTTAGAATTGCCGTTTCTCCGGCCGCATTTTTATAGACACCCACGCCCAAATCAACTTTATTCGGGTTTGTGCAAGCGCGGTACATTGTGGAAACAAGCAGGATAGGATCATCGCCTACTTCTGATAAACCACTGAAAATCATTCTTTATATTCCTTATTTCTTTGTGCTGTCATTTTTCAGAAATGGCAAGATTAACCCCAAGCCCCATCAGGGTGGATCCCGATACCCATCTCATAACTTTTTGTGTTTTTTGCGATCTTTTAAGCCCGTTGATGACTTTTGCGGTCAGAAAAATCACAGCAATATCAACAAGCGAAAAGAGTATATTATCAATTGTCCCCAGTATGATGAACTGTAACCACAGCGGATACGGTGCCGTCGGATCAACAAATTGCGGTAAAAAGGCTATATAAAATATGATTACCTTGGGGTTTAAAACTTCGACCATCATACTATCAAAAAATACTTTTTTGCTCATACTGCTTTTAACATGAGGCAGCTCCCCCACATCCAGTTTTCCGCGAATGATCCCTATTCCCAGCCAGACAAGATAGAGGGCACCGCAAATTTTTAATGTCATATAAGCAAGTGGCGCATGAATAAATATTGCTGATAGTCCTGCCGCAGCCGCAATAATATGTACAAGTCCCCCAATATGGATACCAAAGGCTGCATATGCACCACCGCGCTTACCCTTGCTCATGGTCTGAGCAGCCGTATAAAGAATAGCCGGACCGGGAATTAAAGCAAAAATTACCGCGGCTATGAAAAATGGGATAAGTTGTTCAATTGATGGCATTTTGAAGCACTCCATGCAAAATTGATTTTTAGTTAAACCATATTTATTCGAACATGCCTATAAAAAAATGCGGCCGGATTAAAATGATCCGACCGCATTTAATTGATTTTATAGTATTAATTATTCAGCTGGCTGTTGCACAGCATCTGATTCTGCAATTTTGACAAATCTGCTGGTGATCACACCTGCTGTCATCGCACCATTTACATTTAAGGCTGTTCGGGCCATATCAATAAGAGGTTCAATGGAAATCAGCAAAGCAACAATTTCCACCGGAAGTCCCATTGCCGGCAACACAATCAAAGCGGCAAATGTTGCACCGCCCCCAACCCCGGCCACACCAAAGGAACTGATTGTTACGATCATCACCAGTGTCGCAAGGAATTGAAAATCAACGGGCACACCGACCGTTGGTGCAACCATGACAGCTAGCATTGTCGGATATATTCCGGCACACCCATTCTGACCAATAGTCGCGCCAAACGTGGCGGCAATATTGGCTATAGACTTCGGAACACCCAGTTTGGTAACCTGGGCATCAACATTGAGCGGAATACACGCGGCAGAGCTTCTGGAAGTGAAAGCGAATGTCAGAACTGGAAATACGCCGGTAAAGAATTTTTTCGGGCTAAATCCAGTAAGACTAAGCAATACACCATGAATGACAAACATAATGCCAATTGCAACATATGATGCCACAATGAATTTTGCCAATGAAAGAATATCCGCAAGGCTTGAGCTGGCAACAACCCTTATCATTAAGGCCATAACACCATAAGGTGTAAAAGACATGATCATTCTGACAAGTTGCATAATAATTGACTGGGCAACATCAACAAAATGAAGGAAGGATTGCTTATGATCCTCGTTTTCTTTCATTGATCTTAACCCTGCCACACCAAACAGAATAGCAAAAATCACAACTGAAATGATTGAAAGTGGTCTGGCACCAGCCAAATCAGAAAATATATTCCTTGGAATAAAGGAAACCAGCATTGACGCGATGCTGAGGTCTGAAACATCTCCCAAACGCCCCTGCAATGCTTGTGCCCGGGCTGCTTCACGAGTACCGCTGACAAGTCCTTCGGCCGTTAAACCAAAAATATCTGTGATCCCAATAGCCACTATGGAAGCGATCATTGTTGTAAATACAAGAACGGCAACAACAGACCCTCCTATTTTTCCGAGAGAGGCGACCTCATCAATACGGACCACCGCCGCAATCATTGAAATCAGAATAAGCGGCATAATGATCATATAAAGCAGTCTTATATAACCGTTGGCGATAACATTGGTCCATTCCAAAGTACCCTTAATAGTATCTGCGTCACTACCAGAATAAAGCAGTTGGAGCGCAAAACCGAAAATAACTCCCGCAGCCAGTCCCATAAGCACTTTCCGCGACAGCTTCATATCCCCCTTGCTGAATTTTGCGAGCAAAATCATAAGTCCCACAAACACAGCCAGATTAACAATTACCGTAATCGACATAAATTAATTCCCTTCGAGCAAACAGCGCAGAAATTAAGCGCATTAGTCCCCAATATTACAAATTTGAAAATCCCCATCTCCAATAGTGTATTTAAGTCTATCCGATAGAGAAGTAAATAGTCAATTTAAAATATTATTCTTAAAAATTAAAAATATTAGTAAAAATTTTCTTTATGTTTGTTTTATTAAAATTAAATACTAGTATTTTGCTCTTAGTGTAATAATTTTTCTTTTGTTAATATGTAAATTAGCAAATTAATTCATGATCAGTGCTCAACATGAGCTTTTAGACCTTATAATTCCTGCACTATTTACCTTACCAATTTGCTGGGATATAGTAATTCACATATATATATAATGCTCATCCGAAGGGGAGAACTTGATGAGAATTAATCATTTCTTGATAGCCTGCATTTTGACTTTTATTGCAAGCAGCACAACATTCGCACAGGACTATTCAAAATACAGCGAGGATGCTCTTAAAAAAATTCTTGCCGATATTGCAACGGTTGAAACAAAAGTGCTGGTGCCCATGCGCGATGGAGTCGGATTATCAACAGACATTTATAGACCCAAAAATAGCAATGGCCCTGTTCCTACTATATTTGTCCGCACGCCTTATAATATGAACAAACCGGGTCTAAGAACATTGCGAAATATTGTTGAAGCTGTCAGTCGCGGTTATGCCTATATCCTGCAAAATGAACGTGGACGCTATTTTTCTGAAGGAAAATTTGAAATTCTGGGGCACCCAAGAACAGATGGATATGATGCACTTGACTGGATTTCTTCCCAGTCCTGGTCAAATAACAAAGTTGGCACAATAGGCTGTTCTTCCACAGCAGAGTGGCAACTCGCACTAGCGGCAATGAACCACCCGGCCCATGCTGCTATGATTCCACAATCCTCA
>Ga0116152_10001338_pt1 | contig 20335 bp, 23 predicted proteins | sample AD_UKC119_MetaG_FD_89894 | JGI IMG/M metagenome (GOLD analysis project Ga0116152, IMG submission 89894) | Active sludge microbial communities of municipal wastewater-treating anaerobic digesters from Hong Kong - AD_UKC119_MetaG | ecosystem: Engineered > Bioreactor > Anaerobic > Digestate...
ACGGATATAGAGGGTCAGGGCTTCGATGATCTTCTCCAGGCTTCGGTGCCGGACAGGGCCCTCAAAAAGTGACGGGGTCTGGCAGTAGGCGCAGTGATGGAAACAGCCCCGTGTGATCTCCAGGGCGTTGTAGAGACGATGGTTCGGAGCGTAGGGAGCAAAGTCATCCAGGGACGAGACCGCCGGGGGAAACGCGGTCATTCTGTCTCCCTCTCTCACACAGCTTCCGGGGATTGCGGCGATGGCCTGACGGTCACGCAGAGCCTGGGCCACGAGGATGAGGGGAGCCTCCCCGTCTCCGCGGACCGCCATGTCAAAGCCCCTGTTCAGAGTCTCCCGGGGAGCCCCCGTGGGATGGGGCCCTCCGCAAAAGATGAAAAGTTGTGGGCCGAACTCATGGCGGAGGCGTGAGACGAAAGAGAACGCCTGTCTCTTCTCATGGGTCATGAACGAGATCCCCACAGCACACGGGTCGTGGCTGCTGATGAACCGGCGCAGCTCCGGAGTGACCTCAAAAGCGCCTAGAGCAAAGCCTGTCTCCGGGCAGGTGTCAAGCCCCCTCTCCTCCAGGGCGCCCATGAGAGCTGTGATGCTGTGGCGCCCCGAGGGGCCGCCGTGAAGAAAGAGCCCGCTACCCCTGCCCATGGAAAGTCCCGCTTTGGATCTTTCGGCGGAAGAGAGCGAACATCCCGTAGATCACGGAAAAGGAGAGGATGTCAGCCAGGGGGAAAGAGACCCAGACTCCGCTGATCCCCCAGAGGGATGGCAGGATGATGAGAAGAGGGATGAGGATGATGATCTGCCTCAGCAGGGAGATGAAAACAGCGGGACGCACATGGCCCATGGCCTGGTAGAGGGTGGAGACGATCACCTGAAAGCCCACCAGGGGAAACATGGCTGTAAAGAGCCTCATGGTGACAGCGGTGCTCCTGACAAAGGCCCGGTCGGCTGAAAAGAGAGAGAGGAGTGTCCGCGGGAAAAACTCGCCCAGGACAAACCCCATGGCCGTGACGCCCGTGGCGATGAAAATCGCCAGGGTCACGGACCGGAGGACCTTGTCCAGACGTCCGGCTCCGTAGTTGAACCCGATGATGGGCTGAAGCCCCTGGGCCAGGCCGAAGACGGGCATGAGCACAAGCATCATGGTCCGGTTGATCACGGCAAAGGCGGCCACGTCTGTCTCGCTTCCCATCTTCACCAGGATATTGTTCACCACGATGAGAAGGACGCTGGCTGCCGACTGCCTGAAGAGGGATGACAGCCCCACACTCATGATCCGGAAAAGGATCCCACCCCGGGGGAGAAGGTCACGGGTTTCGGGACGCACCAGGCCGTAACGCGGCCTGAAGTAGATGGCCAGGATGTAGAGAGCGCTGAAGAACCGGGCGATGACCGTGGCCCAGGCGGCTCCTGCTGTTCCCATGCGAAAGCCGAAGATGAAGACCGGGTCCAGAATGATATTGGAGACCACGCCGATGAGCATGGAGATCATGGCTTCCCGGGCATAGCCCTGGGCACGCAGAATATTGTTCATGATCATGGAAAAGACGGTGAAGACTGTCCCGCCGAGGATCACAGAGAGATAGTCGTCGGTAAAGGGGACCACGTCCCCAGTGGCTCCGAAAAGGGAGATGAGTTCGCTTTTGAAGAAAAAGCCCGCTCCGGTGAGGAGCGGAGCCATGATAAGAAAGGCCAGCCAGACATTGCCCATGATCCCGCGCGCTTTGTCCCGGTCTCTCTCCCCCAGGGCGATGGAGATGAGGGCTCCCCCTCCGATACCCACAAATTGGGAGAGGGCCAGATAGGCCATCTGAAGGGGAAAGACAAGGGAGACTCCCGCCAGCCCCAGTGTTCCCACGCCCCGGCCCACGAAAGCCGCATCCACCACGTTGTAGAGGGCATTGACCGACATGGCCACAATAGCGGGAAGAGACATCTGCCCCAGAAGGCGCAGCAGGTTGTCATCAGCAAGGTTCGGTTTTTTCGATTGCATGGGATCTTTCAGAGGCGGGCGCCCCGTGTTCTCCGGAACGCCCGGCCTTTTTCTATTTCAGTTTTTCCTTGAGTTTGGCCAGCATGTCTCCTGTCATGTCTGCCAGGGTGTAGCCGGGTTTCCATCCCCATTCGCTGCGGGCGCAGCTGTCATCCATGGAGTTGGGCCAGGAGTTGGCGATCTTCACCAGTGTGGGGTTGATATCATAACTCAATGTGAACTCCGGAATATGTTTTTTGATCTCCGCAGCGAGGATCTCGGGATCGAAACTCATGGCGGTGACGTTAAAGGAGTTGCGGTGCTCTAATCGCGAGGGGTCGGCTTCCATGATCTGGATGGCCGCTTTGACGGCATCGGGCATATACATCATATCCAGGAAGGTCCCTCCCGGGAGAGGACAGGTATATTTTTTGGCTTTAATGGCTTCATAAAAGATCTCCACGGCGTAGTCTGTGGTCCCCCCTCCGGGGAGGGTCTTGTAAGAGATGAGCCCCGGGAAACGGACGCTCCTGGTATCCACGCCGTATTTGAGGTAATAGTAGTCGCTGAGCATCTCTCCGGCGACTTTGCTGATCCCGTAGATGGTGGTGGGACGCATGACCGTGTCCTGGGGCGTATGGTCAGGGGGAGTGGACGGGCCGAAGGCGCCGATGGAGCTGGGGGTGAAGACGGCGCATTTGTGCTCCCGCGCGATCTCCAGGACATTCATGAGTCCCCCGATATTGATCTCCCAGGCAAACTGGGGTTTCTGCTCCCCCACAGCCGAGAGGAGAGCCACCAGGTTATAGATGGTATCGATGTTGTATTTTTTGATCACAGCCACGATCTTTTCCGTATCACGGATATCCAGGTACTCGTAAGGGCCGCTCTCTTTGAGTTCGCAGGAGACATTCAGGTTGATGTCGCCTCCCACCACATGGGAATCGCCGTAGATCGCCCTCAGCTCACTCACCAGTTCCGAACCGATCTGTCCCGATGCGCCTAAAACAAGAATGTTTTTCATATTGTCCTCCGTTTTTTCTTATCCCTAATCGATATATTCAACGTCAATTCCGTTTTTTTCCAGCAATTCGGCTGTGACCCCGCCCTCTCCGCATGACGGGCTTCCCCCTTTGAGAAGAGCGTGTGTGATCCCCCTTTTGAGGCAGTACTCCAGGACAGCCCGGGCTCCCCGTTGAAACGCGTGTGTCACATCTTCTTTGGAATAGAGACGGATGACACGCCCCGTCCCGTCCTGTTCGGCGGGTTCCCGCGGTGTGGCAAATCCGGCCATCTGCTCGGGGCAGAGAGGGACACAGGCCACAATATCGTCCAGGTCTCTCCTGTTTTTATCTGTCCCGTCGTAACGGCACGGGAGTCCCAGGAGACAAGCGCTGACAAGAACGGCTTTTGATTTCATTTTTTGACGAGTTTGACCTTGATCGCCGGTTTCCCGGAATCGCTTTTGCCCACCTGAACGGTCACCTTGTAATCTTTTCCGGCTTTCTGTTTCGCCGCCTCGATCTGTTCCCGGACGGATTGTTTGAGAAGAGCCCGTTTGGTCTCGTCACGGACGATCTGGGAAAGAGCCGAATCGAGTTTGCTGTCCAGAGGGTCTGTCTTGCTGCGTGATGTGACCTTTTCAGCCACACTCTGCCCTGTCTTCACCACTTTTCCGCTTTCTTCATCCACGGCAAAGGAGCCCGGGGGGCGGTAGAGGGCCTGGTTGATCTGATTTTCAAAATAGCCTTCCTTGGCTCTGTAGACGTAGACGAAGTTTTCAAAGGGGAACTTTACACTCGTGGGCATCTGTCCCACTTTCGAGGTGAATTCCTGGATACGCTGTTCGATCATGCTCTGGATCTCCCTGATCACGCGGACATGATAGGATTTTCTGTGAAACGGGGCATTGAAGAGCTCTTTGATCTCGTCTTCGAGTTCCTTGAGTTTATGCTCAAGTTTTTTGATGTCATTATAGGTGACTTTGACCGCCAATGTCTACTCCCCTTTGAGGTCATGTCCGCACTGGGGACAGAACTTGTTGTCGGATGAAAGCGCAGCTCCGCAGGAAGGACACGTCTTTTTCTGGATGACTTCCCCGCAGGAGGGGCAGAATTTGGCTCCCAGGGGAACAGGCTGTCCGCAGGAGAGGCAGTTCTCCCCGGAGCGGTTGACCGCCATGATCTTTTCTCCGCAGGCGGAGCAGAACTTCGCGCCCACCTCGTTCATGGCCCCGCAGAAGGGACAGGGGATCTTTTCCTGTCCGGGAGCCACCCGTCCGTCTCCCACCATTCCCGGGAGAAGAAAACCCAGTCCGGCGCCGATGCCCAGCCCCATGCCTTCTGAAGCTCCGCCTTCCCCTTTGAGGGCGGCATCCCCCATGGCACGGGCCGCTTTGAACTGAAGATAGTCTTTTGTATCGGAAAAGAGCCCCATACCCGAGCGCTCGTCGATCATCTGCTGGACTTCTTCAGGGGGGTTGATGCTGCTGATGGCAAAATCCTTGAGCTCGATGCCGTACTGTTTGAAATCTTCCAGCACCCGCTCGCGGGCCTGGCGGGACAATTCGTCGAACTGCGCGGGCAGATCGAAGACAGAGGTGACACTCTCCCCTAACAGATCAGTGATCCGTGAAGCGATGAGGTCCCGGAAAAAATCCTCCAGGGGACGGGTCTCGTAAAGCCCCCTGGCCCCCACGATGTTGTTGACAAAGACGATGGGCTGGATGATACGGATGGAGTAGATGCCGAAGGCGCGGAGATTGACCACGCCCAGATCCCGGTCTTTGAGGGCGATGGGGTTTTTGGTCCCCCACTTCATATTCAGAAAGACTTTGGCATTGACGAAGACGACTTCCGCCCTGAAGGGAGACTTGAATCCGAAGGGAAGAGAAAGAGCTTTTGTCAGGACCGGAAGGTTCGCCGTGGTGACCGTGTGGCGCCCGGGCCCGAAGACATCAAGGGCTTTCCCGTCACGGAAAAAGACAGCGCGCTGATGGTCGCGGACGATGAGCTGGGCCCCGATCTTGATGGGCAGCGAACCCTCTTCCGGGATCCGCTTGACGATCTCGTTTTCAGAGCTGTCGGTCACTTCCAGGACTTCAATAAATTCTGACATAATCTCTCCTGTCGTTTGATGAGCCCTCGAAAAGGGGTCATCCTGCAACTCTCCCGGGAGACGTTGCCTGGGCCTTTCTCAGAAACTCTTTTCTCCGTCCATTATACTGAAAACTTTCCTTCTGTCAATTTCATCAATAGTCGTAGAGGCTGTTTCCCACGAACTCACGGATAATGGATGTCTTGGGGGTAAAGTACGGGTCGATCTCGCTGATAAGGTTCAGGAGCGTGAGGAGTTCAGAGGCTTTAGCGAATTCGGGCTCCTGCGGGGGGACCTCTTTGAGGAGCTTCACAGCGAACTTTTTCAAAACACAGAGCTCATAGGGAAGTGAGGAGTTGAACATCACGTCTGCCGTCTCCTGATACGGGAAGATATACCGGTCCTCCCCGGCGCGCACCTTTGTCCACATCCTGAGGGTATCCAGGGCGGAGTGCCCACGGAACTGGGCATCACGCACCAGCCTCCGGACAAGACGGACATCGGTGGTCTTGATGCGGTTGAACGAGTCCATATTCAGCTGTGTGAGAGCGCTCACGTAGATCTTGAACTTCAGGTTGTCGGGGATGGCTTCGGTGAGCTTGGGATTCAGCCCGTGGATCCCTTCGACGATGATGGGCTGATTGTAATTCAGTTTGAGTTTTTCCCCCTCCTGGCGTGTCCCTGTCAAAAAGTCATATTTGGGCAGGGTGACTTCGTGGCCTTCCATGAGGAGAAGGAGGTGCTCATTGAAAAGAGCGATATCAATGGCCTCGACGCATTCAAAATCCATCTCCCCTTTTTCGTTGCGGGGGGTCTCTTTCCAGGGGAGAAAATAGTCATCCATTCCGATGGCTACAGGTTCGATCCCCCATGACTTGATGGATGTGGCCAGGCGTTTTGAAAAGGTCGTCTTCCCCGAAGAGGAGGGCCCCGCGATGAGGATCAGGCGGCTGTGCCCGTCAAGCTTGATGATCTCTTCGGCGATCCTGATGATGTGCTTCTCCTGCATGGCTTCGGAGACAAGGATCATCTCCCGGTACTTCTCCTCTTCGATAAGCCCGTTGAGCGACGTGATGAATTCCATGTGGAGGATCTCCGCCCAGTGTTTGAACTCCTGATGGATCCTGAAGAGTTTCTTCTGTTCCTGGAAAGGAGCCAGCGCGGCGTGGTCGGTGATCAGAGGCATCCGGATGATGAGCCCGGGAGGATAGTAGAGGAGGTCGAAGACCTTGAGGTATGATGTGGACGGGACAGTCTTGAAGAGCCCGTAGTCATAGACTTTCTCGTCAAGAGTCACCAGCGACTGACACTCCAGCTGTTCAAAGAGCTCAAGCTTGTCTTCGTCTTCGTCTTTTCTCAATTTGGAGAGCATCTCTTTTCGGGGGAGGTCCCGATAGAGGGTAAAGGGAAGGTCCGCTTCTGCAAGCTCTTCCATCTTCTCTTTGATCCGGGCCACATGTTCCATCTTGAGGATGGGGAATGAGCGGTCGGACAGGGTGAAGTAGAGCCCGGTATCAATGGTATGCTCCACATTGATCTCGGCGTGGGGATAGAGTGTCCTCACAGCAGCAGCGAAGAGAAGGATCAGGCTCTTTTCGTAAAAAGCATGGCCCCGGGGTGTATCCAGGTAGATGGGGGAACACCCCTCTCCGTTCTCCCCTGCGTCCAGCTCCAGAAGGGAATAGGCCCGGTTCATCTTCCAAAACCCGACGACGCATCCTTCGCGGTTCCATTCCTCAATCAGTTTTTTCATCATCTCGTCCTCTTTTCATGTGGTCGTCTTCTCATGACCGTTATAGCCGCCCCATTCGGGCTTAAGATCCCGGCTCATGAGTGTGGTAATGACATCTTCGATTCGTTTTCCCTCATAGATAATGGCATGGAGGCCGTCCATGATGGGCAGCTCCACGCGGTACCGGCGCCCGAGCTCCACAGCGCTTTTCAACGTGAAATAGCCTTCCACAACGCCTCCGGCGTCCTCCAGGGCCCGGGGGACTGACCCAGTCCGGGCGAGGAGCTGTCCGAAGGAGAAGTTCCGGCTCATGGTATGGGTACAGGTGAGGATAAAATCCCCGAATCCCGCAAGCCCCAGAAAGGTGGACTCCTTGGCTCCCATGGCCAGGCCCAGGCGCATGGTCTCGGCCACACCCCTTGTGATCACCGCTGCGCGGCTGTTCATCCCGGCCTTGATCCCGTCGATGATCCCCGCTCCTATGGCGATGACATTCTTCAGGGCTCCGGCGATCTCCACTCCGATGAGATCGTCATTCCTGTAGACACGGAACGTCTCATCGCTGAGAAGAGCCTGAAGGCCTTCAGTCTGAGGGCTGTCCTCTCCGGCCAGGACCACGGCGGTGTACTTCTCCTCGTGGACTTCCCGGGCAAAAGACGGCCCGGAGAGGGTATAGACAGGGTGATCCGGCCCGGCCAGATCCCTGAGGATATCGGCGGGGAACTCTCCGGTCCGGTTTTCAATGCCTTTGGAAAGGTTCACCAGAGGACTCTTTTCAGTCAGGGGGATATTGCGCCAGACCTCACGGATAAACTGGACGGGGACGGCATTGATATAGAGATCGGAATCAGAGAGCTCGTCCGGAGAGGACACGGCCCTGAGCCCGGGATGGAGAGAAAGGCCCCCGGCAAAGAGGGTGTTCTCATGGTTGCGGTTGATCCCGTTCACCGCCTCCTCTTCACGGGCCCAGATCACCACCGGGAGGCCTTTTTTGGAGAGCCGGTGGGCCATGACTGTCCCCCAGATCCCTCCTCCCACGACACTGATCCTATTCATCAAAGGTTCTCCTTGAAGTTCTCTTCTCTTTTTGATACACTGCTGCTATGAAAAGCCGTATTTTCATCGTTTTCATCTTAACGATTTTACTCTTTCAATGCAAGCCCAATATGAGCGGAGGGGTGCGCACCATCGCCTCTCCCCAGATCGACCAGATGGTCTATCCCAACGATTACGAGGAGGCGGCCTCAGTCATCGACATGATCCTGGTCCGCGAGGGGTTCAGCGCTCTCAGCGACAATCTCTACACGCGTCAGAGTGCCGATGAGGAGACGGGCTTGTCCGTCCAGTTTGAAAAGGGCTTCAGCAAGACCCTCTTTTTCTATACAGGCGCCATCGATAACCTGGAATATATTCCCATGAATAAGAGTGAAAAGGCCGTCTGCGACAGCCTGATCCAAAAAATACGGGAGAAACTCTCCGTGATCGAAAAATCTGACGACTCCCAGGTGGCCCGTTTTTCAGACAGAAAACCGGTCAAGATCCATACTTTCCGCCTGAGCGATTTCAGCCTGAAGCATTTCGACGAGTTCTCTCTCTTCTCCTGCAGCATCAAAAATGAAAGCCGCTATCAGTTTTTGAACCTGGGGATCACGTTCCAGTTTCAAAACGCTTACGGGACTGTGGTGGAGACAAAACAGGTGGTCCTGAACTACCTGGCCCCCTGGCAGAAAAAATCCATCGACCTCACGCTCACGGTGAACCAGGAGATCACTGATTTCACCATAAAGACCTCTGTAAATTAAAAAAAAGGCCCGGAAAAGTCTTCCGGGCCCGACGCGTCTCAGAACTTCTCGCAGAGAAGCTCGAAATAGGCTTTGGGATGGATACACGCAGGACACTTCTCCGGCGGTTCCGTTCCTTCATGGATGTAGCCGCAATTCCGGCATTTCCAGAGGACTTTCTCCTTTTTCTTGAAAAACGTGCCCTCTTTAAGCTCCTTGAGGAGGGCCAGATAGCGCTCTTCATGATGTTTCTCCACCTTGGCCACATTCCTGAAAAGCAAAGCCACTTCCGGGAATCCCTCTTCATCGGCGATCCGGGCTGCTTCGGGATAGAGGTCGGTGTGCTCCTCGTTTTCCCCCTCAGCGGCGGCCTTGAGGTTCTCCATGGTGGTTCCTTCGATCCCCGCCGGATAGGTGGCTGTGATCTCGGCCATGCCGCCTTCAAGAAAGCGGAAGAAACGTTTGGCGTGCTCCAGCTCATTCTCCGCCGTCTCTGAGAAGATGGCGGCGATCTGTTCATACCCTTCTTTCTTTGCGATCTTGGCAAACATGGTGTAGCGGCTCCGTGCCTGAGATTCTCCGGCAAAGGATGCCAGCAGGTTGTGTTCAGTCTTTGTTCCCTTAATGCTTTTTCCCATAGGTCCTCCTTGATTCGTTGTTTTGAAACGTCTATTGCCGCTGGGCCAGGGCACGGTCCACCATAAAGAGGCCCTGGGGATGGTTCTCCACACGCTTGAACATCTCCACATTGTCCCGGGCATTGGACTCCTCTTCCACCTGCTCCGAGACAAACCACTGGAGCATGTTGAGTGTGGCATAATCCTTCTCTTCCGTGGCCATGGTGACCAGGTTATGAATGGACTCGGTGATGAAGATCTCATGTTTCAGAGCATCTTCGAACGCTGCCAGGGGAGATTTCCACTCCTGCTCAGGCCCGTCCAGAGATTTCAGCAGGACACGCCCTCCGCGTTCATGGATATGGGCATAGAGCTTCATGGCATGCTCTGTCTCTTCCTTTGCCTGGACCTGCATCCACCGGGCCGCCCCGGGAAGGGATTCCCCTTCCAGGTAGGCGCTCATGGACAGATAGAGATAGGCAGAGAAGAGTTCTTTGTTGATCTGCTCATTCAGAGCCTCTTCGATCTTTTTTTTCATCGCCCCTCCTCTTCCGTGGCCCAGAGCTTATGGATGTTGCAATATTCCCGTGCTGTGAACTCGTCTCCGTCCATTTCGAAGACCGCTTCGGGTTTCATCCCCGGGGCAAGGTAAGCCCGGCAGCTCTTGTCGCCTGAACGCAGTTCGATCCATTCAATAAAGTGCTTCTCTTCCATGGGATGGGGGACACTGCCCACGGTGACTTTGACTTTTCCGTTTCCCATCTTTTCGATGACAGGAACATGTTTTTCCGTAGAAGAGTCAGCGGTCTGTTCCTCCATCCGGGTCATAGGCTGCCCGCAGCAGACAAGTTCCCCTGCTCCGCCGTGGAGAACCTCCACAATGTTCCCGCAGATTTCGCATTTGTAGATCTCGCTTTTCTTAGCCATTCTGACCTCCTTTGGTTAAAGCTTTTCCTTGACTTCGTGCAATCTGTAAAAGTGCGTCTCTTCCATCTTGATGAGCTTCTCGAGAAGAGAGGGATCCCCGTATCCCGTGTGGGCCATCCGTTTGTAGAAGAGGATGGTATCCAGCTCCCGGCGTATGGCAAAATTGATAAGATCCTCAGCGGTCTCGATGTGGCTGATCTCCGTGAGGAGACGTTCCGGGTCGAAAAGTCCCGCCTCGTCTTCTTCACGAGACTCAGAAAGGCCGTCAGCGCTCTTCTCTTTTCCCTTCAGAGAGAGAAACATCTCTTTATGTTTCATCTCTTCATCAGCAAGGGAAAGGAAAAGGCTTTTGAGCTCCCTGTCAGAAGACCGCTCTGCCAGGGCCCGGTACATCCGGTCCCCGCTCTCTTCGATAAGAGAGGCATAGCGCACTAATTCTTCACTATTTTTGACTTCAGGTATTTTCATAAAAAGTGTAGCGGGGGCCTCCCCCCGCAGGTTTATTCTTCGACCTCTTCAAACATATCCTTGCTCACACCGCAGACAGGGCAGACCCAATCCTCGGGAATCGCTTCAAAGGCTGTCCCGGGTTCGATCCCTCCGTCAGGGTCTCCCTGGGCCGGGTCATAGATATAACCGCAGATGGTACATCTGTACTTTTTCACACGCCACCTCCTTTTCGTTAGATCCGTTCTTCCAAATCCTCTTTTATGTGTTTCAACTGCGTCTCATCAGGGACATAGTTGATCCTGAAAGAATCCATGAGTGTCATCCCGGCGGCTTCCAGCTCTTTTTCCACAAGGGCGACACTCTGGCCTCCCCATCCGTAAGAACCGAAGGCCAAAGCCTCTCTTCCCCCCGGCGAGAGCCCTTTGAGATAGGTGAGAAAGGCCGCCACTGTGGGAAGCATATTGTTGTTGAGCGTGGGCGAACCCACACAGAGGATCCGTGTGTCCAGAAGCTCTGTCATGATGTCCGAGATGTGGTTGTCCTGAAGGCTCATGAGACGGACGGTGTACCCTTTGGCTTCGAAAGCCGAGGCGATGGCGTAAGCCATCTTCTCCGTGGACTTCCACATGGTGTCATAGACCACCACCGCCTTTTTCGACGTCTCCAGAGACGACCACTTCTGATAAAGATCCGCGATCTCCTTGACACGTGACCGGAGGACCAGGCCGTGGCTCGGAGCGATCATCTCAAAATCCAGGGCAGACGCCGCTTCCAGCTCTTTTCTCACCTGGGCGCTGTAGGGCCAGACGATATTGGCGTAATATTTCGCCGCTTCTTCCCAGATGATATCGGCGGGATACTCGTCGTCGAACCGTTCCGACGAAGCGATATGCTGTCCGAAGGAGTCGTTGGAAAAGAGGATCTTCTCTTCGGGGCAGTAAGTGACCATATTGTCGGGCCAGTGGACCATGGGAGTGAGGAGGAAGGCAAGAGAGCGTTTTCCCAGAGAGAGGGTATCCCCGGCTTTGACTTCTGTGAAGTCCCAGGCCTTTCGGTAATGGGCTTTCAGCCCCTTGACGCCGTTGGGTGAAGCGTAGATCCGGGCCGAGGGACAGGCCTGCATCACTTTGGGCAGGCTTCCCGAATGGTCCATCTCCACATGGTTGGAGATGACGATGTCGATCTTCGCAGGATCGATGACTTTGCTGATCCGCTCCATCATCTCGTCATAAAGGTACTCTTTGACGGTATCAATAAGGGTGATCTTCTCATCAATGATCAGATAAGCATTGTAAGTGGATCCCCGGCCGGTGGAATATCCGTGAAAGTTCCTCAGTTTCCAGTCGATCCCTCCGACCCAGTAGACCCCTTCTTTCAGCTTGACCGGCTCCATGTTCCTCCTTTTGTATTATTACCATCATTGTAACGATTACAGTTTAACACGGCCGTTATAAAATGTCAAATATGAACTTTTATTTTGTCCGGCACGCTTTACAGATTCCCTGGAGGTAGACCTGGGCCTTATCAACTTGAAAGCCTGAAGGCACCTTTCCGTCGCTGCAGGCGACAGGAGGGATATCGTAAATGATTCCGCAACGCAGGCAGAAAAAGTGGGAATGAGGATGCTCCGTGAGGTCATAACGTGTCTCGGCCGTATCTGTGAGCATGGGAAAGAGAAGCCCCTTCTCCACAAACAGGGTGACATTGTTGTAGACCGTGGTCCTGGAGAGTGTGGGAGCCTTTTTTTTCAGGGCCGAATAGATCATATCCACGTTGGGATGATTCCGCTCACGAAGGATGTACTGGTAGATCAGCAGACGCTGCATGGAGGGCGTGATCCCGTGTTCTGTGAACTTCTTTTTAATATCCAGCATGACACAACTCCTCAAGTTTCCTTATTATAAGGACACTCTCATATATTTCAACACTAAATTTGAATATTGAAATCTTTCCGGCCCGGGGGCGCCGGGGCCCCTATCGGACAGGAGCCCCGGCGGCAACGAGGAAAAAGACCACAAAAAGGACGGCCAGGACGATGAGGAAGAAAAACGTCCCGAAAATCACAAGGAGAGCCTTCCCCACGGAGATGTGGTGACGCTGGGAGAGGCCCATGGCCTGGAGGGCCAGGGACCAGACTCCGGAAAGAAGGCTTCCGATAAAGGGGATCACATAGAGGATCCCGGCTGTCTGGGAGAAGAAGATGACCCGAAGTGTGGTGACATACCCCCTCTGCCCTTCTCCGAAGAGGAGGAGCATGAGGTGATAGAGCCCGGCTGTAATAAAGGGGCTCACCGCTCCCAGGAGAAGGGAAAAAAAGAGGAGAAACGGAAGCATGGCAGGTGTAAAGGGATTATGCTCGGCTCCCCCGAAGGGCCCCATGGAGGGGAGCAGGGCTGACATGGAACTGGAGAGGACCGTCTGCCAGAAAAGGTAGGCGATGACGCTGATGAGGCTCAGAACCATGTAGTAGATAAAGGGCCCCTTGATCTCCCCGGATTCTTTCAGTGTGGAGAAGAAGGTGTTGGGCGCTGTCATGACCTCCCGGATGGTCCCCACGATCCTCTCTCCCCAGGAGAGGGAAAGATCGTCAAAACTGTTCATTCCGGCTGTCCCGGCTGAGACCTCCTGGTCTTTACCGCAGGAAGGACACACGGTCTCGCTGTCCTGCATCATGGTGTCACAAAATCGGCACTTTTTCATACCGCCCTCCTTGCTTCATTGATCATATCCTTGTATTGCATGGCTTCACGCCTTGCCTTTTCTCCAAAATCGGCATCTTTCCCGGCAAAGATCACACTCCGGGAGACATTGATGACCATATTTCCCTCTTTTCCGCTATAACCTGCGGCAATCGTCCTCTTCAAGTCACCGCCCTGGGTTCCGATGCCGGGGATCAGGAAGACTTCTTTTGTGGCGGTCTTCCTCATGCGTTTCAACTCTCCGGGTTTTGTCGCGCCGGCCACGAGTCCCAGGCGGTGACCGAACTCTTCGTTCCACCGGACTGTCTTTCGGGCGATCTTCTTATAGAGGCCTCCGGTATATTCAAAATCCCTGGCGGAATCATTGGAGGTGAGGCCCAGAAGAAAGAGATACGCTCCGTCATAGCGGATGAAGGGTTCGATGGTGTCCCGGCCCATGAGGGGGTTGATGGTGGCCGCATCAAACGAGTTGGCTTCGAAGAGGGCCCGGGCGTAGTGTGACGCTGTGTTCCCGATATCTCCCCTTTTCACATCAGCGATGAGGGGGATCTCTCCGGCCATGCCGGCCAGGGCTTCCCACGCTTCAAGCCCCATTCTGCCTGCCGATTCGTAAAAGGCGGCATTGGGTTTATAAGCACAGACCAGGTCCCTTGTGGCCTCGATGATCTCCCTGTTAAAGGCGAGGATGGGGTTTTTCTCTTTTTTCAGACAATCAGGGATCCGTGCCGGGTCGCTGTCCAATCCCACACAGAGGAGGGAATCGTTCTCCCGGACGGCTCTGTTATACTTTTCAAGAAATGTCATGTCATCTCCTTTATCGCTATTCCTGTGAGGTCACTGACCGAGGCGAACCCGTTTTCATCACAGAATGTCTCCAGCCCCCGGATCACACGAAGAGGCAGGTCCGGAGTCCGGAAAAGCCCGGTCCCGATCTGAACGCCGGAGGCTCCGGCCATGAAAAACTCAACGGCGTCCCGGGCCGAGACGATCCCTCCGGAGGCGAGGATCACGGACCGGGGAAAAGCCTTTTTCACCTGGTAGACCATGCGGAGAGCCACGGGTTTCACAGCAGGCCCGGAGAGGCCCGCAAAGACATTGTGGATCGCCGGAGCTCTTTTTTCCACATCGATGGCCATCCCCAGGAGGGTATTGGCCACAGTGAGAGCATCGGCCCCGTTTTCCAGGGCCGCACCGGCCATTTCGGTGATATCGGTGACATTCGGGGAAAGTTTGACGATGAGGGGCTTGTGGAGAACATCCCGGCACATCCGCGTGATCTCGGCCACAGACCGGCTCCGGATGCCGAAGGCCATCCCCCCCTCTTTGACATTGGGGCAGGAGACATTGAGCTCCACAGCAGCGATTCCCCGAGCTTCATTGCACATCCCGGCCATTTCGGCGAACTCCTCTGCACTGTGTCCGGCGATATTTGCGATGACACAGACGTTTTTCCGGGCCAGTTCAGGAAGTTTTTCGCTGATAAAGGGTCCGATCCCCATATTCTGCAGTCCTACGCTGTTCAGCAGTCCGGCGGGAGTCTCCATGAGACGGGGCGGGGCATTGCCTTCACGGGGCTCGCGGGTGAGCCCTTTGCTGCAGACGCCTCCCAAAAGAGCCGGATCGAAGATCTCCTCATATTCGTCACCGTATCCGAAGGTCCCCGATGCGGTGAAAACAGGGTTTTGAAAGACTTTTTTCCCGATTGTCAGCGTCATTCCCGCCACGGCAGCTCCTCTCCTGAAAAGACAGGCCCGTCCTTGCAGACAAGCTGATGTCCGGAGGCCGTCTGCACCACGCAGCCCAGACAGGCCCCTGCCCCGCAGGCCATCCGCTCTTCCAGGGAGTGCCAGCTCTCCATGCCGCGCTCACGGCAGATGCGCTCAGCGGCTTTCATCAGGGGAAGCGGGCCGCAGGTATGGACGGCTGTCTTCGCCGGGTACTCCGCCAGAAGAGAGGTGGGATAACCCTTATGGCCCCGGCTTCCGTCTTCGGTAAAGAGGACCAGGGTCTCCTTTTCCTTCAGGATCCCCCCGTGGTCATAAGGGGTGAGGTAATCCTCTTTTTCACAGGGGAAGCCCGCATGGAGGACCGCCTTTTTTTTCATCTCCAAAAGCGTTCTCAAAAGATAGACCAGAGGGGCCGCTCCGATCCCGCCGCCGATGAGAAGATGAGACTCCCTCTCCAGAGAAAAGCCCCGTCCCAGGGGTCCCATGAGGCTCACACTCTCGCCTTTTTTTTTGCCCGAGAGGATGGCTGTCCCCTTTCCCACGACTTTATAAAAGAAGAAGAGGGTCCCCCCTCTCACATCCCCGATGCTCACAGGACGCCTGAGAAGAGGGTCCAGCTGCTCCGAGACAAGAATATTGAAAAACTGCCCCGGATGGGTCAGGGAGGCCAGCTCGGGATCAGAGACACTGAGAAGGAAGACTGTCTCTGTGAGCCGGATGTTCTCTTTGATCTCCACCTTTTTGACTTTCATAACCACGCATCCTTTTCGATATCGTATACCCTCTCTCTCATCATGGTGAACCGGGGTACGCCCCTGAGCGGAATCCCTGTAAAAGGCGTGTTTTTCCCCTTTGTCCGCAGAGAGTCGGCTGTGAGTCTCCTTTCGGCATTTAAATCGACGATGGTGAGCCAGGCTTCGCGTCCCGCTTCAATGCGCCCCCGGCCAGGAAGGGCAAGGATCCGGGCGGGATTGGACGATAGAAGCTGCGCGATCCGGTACAGCGGCACACCTTTCCCGTAATGGAGATATTCCACCACAAGGGGGATGAGTGTCTCAAATCCCGTGATCCCGAAAGGCGCTTTGAGAAACCCTTGCTTCTTCTCTTCGGCGGGATGAGGGGCATGATCCGTGGCAATGGCGTCCACCGTTCCGTCCATGACACCCCGGATGAGAGCCTCACGGTCCCTTTTCGTGCGCAAAGGCGGGCTCATCTTGTAGTTTGCATCATCTCCGGGGATATCGGTATCACACAAAAAGAGATGATGAGGCGTGACTTCGCACGTCACGTTTTTTGAAACTTTTTTGAACCGCCGGATGAGGTCCAGGCTCTCTTCAGTGGAGACATGGCAGAAATGAAGCCTGTTCCCCTCGAGAAGAGCCAGTGCCCCGTCCCGATAAGTCCTGATATCTTCAACACCTCCGGGCAGGCCCGGCAAACCCAGAGCCCGGCTCTTCTCCCCTTCGTGAAGGACCCCGTCCCTGCGGAGGGAGAGGTCTTCTGCGTGGGACAGATAGACAAGCCCTTTTGCACGGCAGGCCCGGAAAATATCCCTGAGTAGCCCCGAGTCATCCACACTGATCCCGTCATCGGAGACAGCAGTGAGGGCATCGACCGAGGGGAATGCGGAGATCTCTTTTCCCGCCAGGTTCCGTGTCCCGGCGAAAGCCTGGATCACTTCACAGGAGGCGTGATCAGCGGCTGCGGCCATGATCGCTTCATAGACCGCCGGAGAATCACAGGGCGGACGGGTATTGGCCATGGCCACGATGGTCGTGATCCCTCCTGCTGCGGCTGCACGTGTCCCGCTGAGAATATTTTCGGGATTGTGGCCGGGTTCGCGCAGATGGGCATGAAGGTCGATGACTCCCGGAAAGGCCGTGAGGCCCCGGGCGTCGATCTCTGCAGATCCTCCGGGAGCCTTTCCCCGGGGATAGATCCCGGCGATCCGCCCTCCTTTGACAGCCACATCGCCACTGATCTCCGGCCCATCGGGGCCCACGATGGTCAGATGTCGAAAAACAATATCCATATTCGCCTCTTTTTGAACCATTTTACAAGGGAATCCCCTGCGGGGCAACACAAAAAGGACCGTCTCTCAGAGAACGGTTATTCCAGCGGAGCTCTTTTTCGGCGCAGAAAGAGATAGAGAGGCGGAAGGAATGAGAGGCCCAGAAGCAGAAGGAAAAGGAGTTGTCCGTGGCGTGCGTAGAACGAGGGCTGTCTCCTGGGATAAAGCGATCCTTCCAGGACTGTCCGCTGCTCCATCTCCGTCTCCCGGACCACCCGTCCCGTGTTGTCAATGATGGCGGAGATCCCGGAATTAGCGCATTGGGCCACCCAGGTCTGCTGTTCGATGGCTCTGAGGCGAGTCATCTGAAGGTGATGGCGGGGCGCAGGCGTCCCCTGGAACCAGCCGTCGTTGGTGCTCACCACGAGAAACTCACTCCCCTGCCGCATGAGAGTGTTGACAAACCCGCTGAAGATGGATTCAAAACAGATCACTCCGCTGAACCGGAGGTCCCCCAGTTCAAAGGGCTCTGTCCGCTCTCCCCGGGTGAGGGTATACTGGATGGGATAGAGGTCCATGAGGAAAGAAGTGAGCTTGGGAAAAGGAAGGAACTCGGCCACAGGGAGAAGCTGGATCTTATCATACCGGTTGTAGTGTCCCATATGGTCCACGAGAAAAAGGGAGTTGTAGACCCCGTTCCGGTCATAATGGGTGCTCCCCACAAGGTGGGCACTTGTCCCCTTCTGACTCTTGATGATCTCCACGAGCGTCTCTTTTTCAGGCTCGTACCAGAGGATCCCCGATGAGAAGGCGGTCTCGGGCCAGATGACAAGATCGGCATGCCCGCTCACCCGGGACGCCAGCTCCTTATAGATCGTCATATTGTTCATAATAAAAGCTTCATCCCATTTGGCATAGAGATCGATGGAGGGTTGGATCAGCGCCACGTTCACCCGTTTCCCCCGGGTGTCGGGCCCCGACGCGGCAAAATGAGACGCCAGGAGGAGAAAAAGAAGAGCCGCCGCCGCTTTGACATATCCTTTTTTTCGTTCCAGGAGAGCTTTGGCTGCAAGAAAATTGATGAGAAGGATCACCAGGGTCAGCAGGTGCACCCCGCCCCACTGGGCCGCTGAGGCTGCAGGGAGAAAGGTCACTGCGGCGTTTCCGGGCTCGTTCCAGGGATAACCCAGGGATCCCGTCCCCTTCCCCCACTCGATGAGGGCCCAGATCCCGGGAAGCAGAAAGAGCCCCCCGGGGACCCGGCGCAAAAGGCGTGCTGCAGGCCGGAGAAGGGCCACAGCCAGGATCAGATAGAGGATGACAAGAAAGATCCCCAGGACGGTAAAGCGGTAGATCCAGTAGATATTGGGAAGAAAGAAGAAGAATCCGTAGACGGCAAGGCTTAAAAACCACTTTCCCCTGGTCATCTCACTCATGAGAATAAGGAAAAAGGGGACATAGGCCACAAGAGAGACCCAGAAGCCCGCAAAAGGCGTAAAGAGAAGACATCCCGCCGCCAGGCCGCCCAGAGCAAGAAGAAGAAGGGTCAGCCGGGTCACGGGAGGTTTGCTGAAATCGATCATCGGGCGTTGCTGATGGCTTCGTCCATAGCTTTGTTCATCTCAGCTGCATCGCGTCCGGGGTTGTTCACGATGTACGGTGTGATCTCGATGATGAGATCCGTCTTCTGGACGACTTTTTTCTTATACGAAAAGAAGAGCTTCACCAGGGGGATCTCCGAAAGCGGCCAGAGCCCTTTCCGTTCAATGGTCTCTGTCTCGTTCTGAAGTCCGGCGATGATGATAGGTTCTCCGTCTTTGACGGTGACCATGGTCTCGGCCGTTCGTGTCTTGACCCAGGGGATGTCGGCGTTTTCGCCCTTCCATCCGTAGATATTGCTTACTTCAGGTTTCACGTGGACAGTGATGCTCCCCTCTTCAGCGATCCGGGGCTGGATGGAGAGTTTGATCCCGATCTCTTCGCGTTCCACCTGGTAGTTGGTGTTGTCCCCCTCTTCCGTCTTGACCACGTAGGGGATGATATCGCCGATATGGATGGTGGCTTCCTGGTTGTTCATGGCCACCAGTTTGGTGCTGGAGAGGATCTTTCCATAGCCGCGGTTCATGATCATGTCGATGGTGGCCTGGAAGACTTTCATCTGGCGGGCAAAATCCCCCACCTCTTCCACACCGATGTAACCCATATCATCGGGAATGACGCCGGGTTCCGAAGTGAGCCCCGTCCCGTTCTCTGCAAAGATAAAAGTCTGGCTGGTGAGTTTGTCCCAGTTGATGCCAGCGGCCCTGGTCTTGTCCAGGGAGACTTCGATGAGCCGGGCCTGGATGAGGATCTGTTTGGGAGCCTGATCCAGCTGCTGGATGAGCGCCGCCACCTCCATGTGCATCTCCGGGGTGGCCGAGACCACGATGGCATTGGCCGACTGGTTCACATTGATGACGACATTTTTCAGCCCGGAAAAAGAGGAGGCCACATCTTCGGCCTTGATATAGTTGAGCGGATAGACCCGTGTCTTGGAGGTGAACTGAGTCCCGATATGTTCCGGAGAGTCCACCAGAATGGTGTTGCCGATGCGCTCATAGGCAAACCCCCCCGCCTTGGCGATCATCCCCAGGGCCACTTCCAGAGTCACGTTTTTCAGGGAGATGGAGATCCTCTGATCGATGATAGCCGATCCCAGGACAAGGTTGAGGTTGTTCTGCTGGACGATGCTGCGCAGAACCGTGGTCACCGGGGCATTGGTCGCTTCAAAGCTGATCTTAGGGTCCCCTTCCAGCCCGTTGAGCAATGAAAAGGCGCCTATGGTTATGATCAGGATTAAAATCAACTTTTTCATAAATCTCCCCCCTTATTTGGAAACAAAATAGGAGCGTTCTCCCTGTTTGACAATCAGACCGTCTGAGCGGATCTCCTCGATACGGATCCGTGAACCCACCATGTCCCCTTCATGGACCAGCCGTTCAGCCCCGTTGTAAAAGAGCCCGGCCTCTTTTCGCGGAGAGACCATGATGTAAAAGACGGAGATATTCACAGGCTCCTCGCGTTTAGCTGCTTCGGTGTACTCCTGTCTTTTCGCCCGGATGATCTTGATCTGTTCCAGAAGGACTTTGACATTTTCGATAAAAACATCGTTATCGTTGATCTCGGAGACTTCGAACCGTGTGAAGAGGATATCCTTGGATATCTGGGCTCCGGTCATGAAGACCATGAGAAAGACGATAAAAATAATAAAACCGGTGACCCTGCTTCTCATAAGTTAAAGTACCTCTTTAATTTCAATTTCCAGGACTGGGCATATCCGTTCT
>Ga0116152_10001339_pt1 | contig 20327 bp, 23 predicted proteins | sample AD_UKC119_MetaG_FD_89894 | JGI IMG/M metagenome (GOLD analysis project Ga0116152, IMG submission 89894) | Active sludge microbial communities of municipal wastewater-treating anaerobic digesters from Hong Kong - AD_UKC119_MetaG | ecosystem: Engineered > Bioreactor > Anaerobic > Digestate...
GTGACGGCTTACGGCAAAAAATCCAAACTCCACAACATCCGCGGTAATCAGGAACTGGTAAAAAATGAAATAAAGCGTTAGATCGAGCATGGTGTTGGCACCGCCGGTAGCAGCATACCTGAATATTTCGCGCGGTATAAAACGAAGGAATGGGAAATAAAACCAATCGACAATGCCGATAATAAATGTTCCAATTCTTTCAAAAATACTCCTCATGTATTTGTTATGATGTTATAAGTCAGCAAAGAAAAGAAAACTATTTAAAAATCAGAGTTTGGAATTTAATTAATTGTTTTAGTTAATTATCCCTGGGGGGTTTTCGTCTGTTCTTTTTCTCTGAAAGCTGTTTCTTGCTTTCCATCCGTTTAATTCTTGAAGCGGTAGTAGGTTTGGTTTTAAATCTCTTCTTTGCAGGCGTGAGTGCTTTTTCAATCAATTCAAAGAATAGTGAAGTTACTTTTATTCGGTTTCTTAACTGACTTCGTTCTACTTCTGATGTCAGAATTAATTCGCCTTCTGAATTAATACGATTTTTAAACTTTCTAATGAGTATGTTCTTTTGTTCTTCTGATAGAACTTTTGAACCGACTATTGAAAACCGCAGTTCAACGCGGGTGTTTACCTTGTTTACATTTTGCCCGCCCGGCCCGCTGCTGCGACTGGCCGAAAAACTGCATTCGGTTTCGAGTTGTTTCCTGATTTCTTCAGAGAATTTCACCTTTACCCGTTTTTACTTATTCCGATTATTTTCTCACGGTCGGTGATCACTATATCTTTTCCATCCAGCTTAATCATGTTCTCCTTTTCAAATTCCTTTAGGAATTTAATAGCGCTTTCAGTGGAAATAGATGCAAAGTCGGCCAGGTCTTGCCGGGTGAGGTAGCTAAAAATATCTTCCTTTAAAAAAACGTCCTGTGAAATATAAAGAATGGCTGAAGCAAGTTTTCCCCTCATCTGTTTGTACGAAACATTTTTAATGATTTCAAGCAAGTGCTTTTCTTTTCGGTAATTCTTGGAAGTTATTTCCAGTGCGAACTCCGGGTGTGCAAGAAGAATTTGTTTTAATTGTTCCTTCTCAATCATACATATTTCGGCATTGGTGAGTGCCTGAGTGGAATAGGTGTGAACATTCTCCCCAAAAATGGAAGAGAAAGCCAGAAAATCACCGGGTTGAGCAATTGAAATATTAATCTGTTTATCGAAACCGGTTTGCAGATAAACTTTCACCAACCCTTCAATAACATAAATAACGTAGGGGGCAAAAGCACCTTGTTTGAAAATATTTTCACCTTTGAGGTACTGAACACGCGTTTTGTGGTCATTCAGATCAGTGAAATGTTCGAGCCGGCAATCGTTATATGGTTCTAAATTATCCATGAGTAGAATTCGCATGCAAAATTATCATTTCCACTAATAAAATCAGACAAGTTGATGTTTTTCTATCGTTTGACAGGAAAAAAACTGAAAAAGTTCATTTTACCGACTGTGAGCTTGCAGTGTACTTTTCTCGCAGGTGTTACAACGGTACTTTATTTTTGTGTTGTAATTAAAAGTAAAAATGAAACGGGTAGCCATTCCAATAGTTGACGATAAATTAAGCGAGAATTTTGGAGGATGTAATTTCTACGAGATATTCGAAATTGAAGACGGTCAGGTGAACAAGTCTTCTGTTGAGGTGCCGACTGTGGAAGCCGTTGATGAATTGCCCCTGTGGCTCCAGCAACGGGGAATTACAGATGTAATCGTTTATCGGATTAAGAAAGAGATTATTTCTCTTTTTGCATCCCGAAAGATTAACCTGTTTGTCGGAATTCACCGCGATACACCCGAGAAACTTATTGAGGATTACCTTCAGGGGAAACTCGAATCAGATGAACGAATTATTTACGATATAACAAATTAATTTATAACTAAAAAATAAGAATGAGATGAAATTATTAAGCACAGCGCTGCATGAAATCGAAACCGCAGCCGAACTTCAGAAATTTATCAGCGAAAACGAAAATGTAATGGTATGTTGTGGTCGTATGGGCCCTATGTGTTTACCGGTTTACGACGTTATGGAAGAACTTGAAGAAGAACGCGAAAACATAAAATTTGCAGTTATGGCTTTTGATAATCCGGAAGCTGCCGTGATTCGTAACGCACCTGAGTGCCGTGGTTTTATGGGATTACCTTTCACCATGTATTATAAAAATGGTGAGGTGGCTCATGCAACCAGCAGTATTCAGAATATGCAGCAGGTTACAAGCATTTTAGACGAACAGTTTGGTGCCTAATTAAGTTGAAAAAATAATGTCATTCCCGTATTTCGGGAATGGCATCTTTTTACCATTATTAAGAAATCAGAATTCATGAACGAAGTTTTTGACACGATAATAATCGGAGCGGGAGCTGCAGGTTTAACAGCAGGTATTTATGCATCACGTGCAAAGTTGAATACTCTTATTCTAAATGAAGGAGCCATTGGTGGACAAATGGTTCTTACCGAAGAAATTGCCAATTATCCTGGCGTGCCAGCGACAAAGGGTTACATGTTGGCCAACAACATGAAGAATCAGGCTAAAAGCTTTGGTTGCAAAATTAAATCGAACATTAAAATTGTAAAGTACCAGCTCGAAGGTGATGTAAAAAGTATTGAGTTGGAAGATGGACGCGTGTTTCAGGGGAGAAGCGTGATCCTGACTCCCGGTGGCAGACCCCGTTCATTAAATATTGAAGGAGAGACCGAGTTCAAAGGAAAAGGTATTTCATATTGTGCCACTTGTGATGGTGATTTTTTTACCGGTAAAGAAGTAGTGGTTGTTGGAGGTGGAAATTCAGCATTGGAAGAAGCAGTGGCATTAACTACTTATGCTACCAAAGTGACTATCGTTCACCAGTTCGACCATTTTCAGGCATTTAAACATGCTGTGGAAGAAGCTGAAAAAAATCCCAAAATCAATTTTATTATGGAATCGGAGCTCCGTGGATTTTACGGAGATGGTTCGTTACAGAAAGTCACCATCGAACATTTACCAAGTGGAAAAATGTCGGAGCTGACAACTGATGGTACTTTCATTTTTATAGGTTACCAACCAAATACAGAAGATTTAAAAGAAGTAGTGAAGCTGAATGAGCGCAATGAAATTGTGGTGGATTCAGATATGAAAACAAATATTAAAGGCGTTTTTGCAGCCGGCGATTGCATTACCAAACGCTACCGGCAGGTAACAACCGCTGTTGCTGATGGCACCATTGCTGCCTTGAGCGCTTCCGAATTCCTGCGTAGCTAACAAAGGGATTCAACCAAAATAGAAAATAAATACACTTAAATAATAATTATGGCAAAACAGGAAGTACGCGTAAACTGGCTTGAAAATATGGCTTTCGAAGCCGATATAAACGGACATAAAATAATTATAGATGCAGCCCCGGAAGTTGGCGGCGAAAACCGTGGACCGCGTCCAAAACCTTTCTTACTAGCGGGCCTGGCCGGGTGTACCGGTATGGACGTGGTTTCGATCCTGAAAAAAATGCGGGTTGATTTTACAGACTTTAATGTAATTGTTGAAGGAGACCTTACTGAGGAACATCCAAAGCAGTTTTATAAAATGAAAGTTATTTATGAGTTCACCGGAAAGGATCTTCCATTGGATAAACTGGAAAAAGCTGTTAGTTTGTCGGAGGAAAGATATTGCGGAGTAAGTGCGATGTATAAAAAAGCCATTGAACTGACTTCTGAAATACGAATTATAGAAGCATAAATTATGACAACGACATTGATTATTATTGGGACTTTTCTTGTGGTATTGGTAGTGATGATCACCATCAATTACTACAAAATGAAGAATGCCAAACCAGTAGAGAACAGTAAGAACATTAAAGTTTTTAATAATAAAAACTTTGCGATGGCAACCAAAAAAGGAGTCTTCCTGGTTGATTTTTGGGCACCCTGGTGTGGCCCGTGTAAAATAATTGCTCCGGTTTTGAATGAAATTGCAGAAAGCCGTAATGATTTCAGTATTGGCAAAGTTAATGTAGATCAGAATCAGCAACTGGCACAAAAGTATAAGGTTAGAAATATTCCTACTTTGCTGATTTTTAAAGATGGAAAGGAAGCCGGACGAATTGTTGGTGTGAAACCAAAACGTTCTATACTGAAGGAAGTAGAAGCTGTAATAGCTGGATAAAAAAATCAAAAACCATATAATAATGCATCAAAAAAGGAGGTTTTGGCCTCCTTTTTTCTTGTTATCTGATTTTGAATAATTTTAATTTCCAACGCAATAAATTTTATCCACACCTTTAAAAATATAGTCATCGTCTGCTACAGCAATCGAAGCCCAAAATTTATCGTCAAGTTTGTTTGACTCGATCACTTCAAATTCACGACCCGCTTTAATGACCTGTGTCACGCCCTTTTCGTCATAGAAATACAGTTGATTATTCGCAATCCATGGTGAAGCCCAGCATGCAGCAGCCTTATTTACTTTGTCTTTGTAAACCAGATCTCCTGTTGATGCTTCAATGCACGTAACTTCGCCGCCCCGGCTTGAAAGCAGGTAGATTAATCCATCGTATAAAACAGGAGAGGGGTTGGCGGTTCCTGCAAGTGTATCAGCCCAAACAACATAATCGTTGGTTAAAGCGCCTTCTTCAGGTGTAATATTTCCACTGGCCCCGGCTTTTACACAATAGAGTGCACCAACACCACTCGGTCCCCCGGCATTTCCGAAGTAAATGTGTTCTGTATCGAATGCAGGTGAAGGTATTGACACTCCGCTTTTAATCGATAATTCCCATATCAGTTTTCCGCTCTCAGGATCATATGAACGGGCTTTTGAACCTAGTGTTACCAACTCTGTCCGTACATTGTTCTTCCAGATTACCGGAGTGCTGTAAGTCGTTTTTTCATCCCGATCTTTTTTCCACTTTTCTTCACCTGTTAACGCATCGTAAGCAATTATGAATGAGCTTTCTTCGTTATCCACGAGCAAATAAAGCGTATTATTATATAAGACAGGTGACGAACCTGTACCCCAGCCATTGGCAGTTGGATAAGCACCGGGATCTTGTTTCCATACTAAATTGCCATCTAAATCATAACAATACACGCCTATCATACCATAATACACCCAAACATGTTCTCCATCAGTAACTGGTGTTTCGTCTGCGTAGTAATTCATAGCGTGCTTTTTTGTACGTGGATGTCCTTCGTAAGAAACAGATTTCCAAATTTCACTGCCGGTTTTTGTGTCAAGACAGGTAAGCTGCCAACGGTAAACGGCTTCTTTATAACTTTCGTCTTCTTCCTGAGTTTGAGGTGGAGGAGGAGTGTTTTCAACTTCTTTCTTTGGTGCTTCTTTAACCAAAACGGAGGAAGAATAGAATATTTTGTCGCCAGTGACAATTGGAGAAGACCAGCTAACTCCGTCCATAGCCTGTGTCCATTTTACATTGGTACTGTCGTTCCACACGGTTGGGAGATTCTGAGAACTGAGTACCATTCCACTTTCAGGCCCCAGAAATTTAGGCCAATTGTTTGTGCTTTTTTCAGAACAGGCACTAAAAAAAAGACTGATGATACCTAATAAAACGAAAGTGTAAATCAGGTTACGATTTTTGGTTTTCATACGATTGATAATTTTTGGTTGACTGAGGATAAAAATAAAAATAATTCTATTATGTAAAAATACTGATTACCAAATTGTTTTACACAATAAGCCATTGCATGCCTTGGGTAAATTATCTATTTTGTGCACTGCAAAACATATCAAATATGAAGAAATTTATTTTAAGCACTTTCATTTTGGGAGCATTAATTATTCAGGCGTGTACTTCACAAATGAATAAGGAAACCTATTCTAAATATCAGACTACAGGTAATGAAATTAGTAACCAAGCACAGGCAACTTTACTGGCAAATGTAAGCAAAGCTATTCAAACCGGAGGCCCCGAATATGCGGTGGAATTTTGTAATCTGGAGGTGTCCGGAATTGTCGACAGTTTGAATAATCTGTTTCAGTGCGATATTGGTCGAATTAGTGATAAGAATCGAAATGTGAATAATTCAATTTCTTCAAAAGAAGATCAAATAATCTGGCAGATTTTTGCAAACACAACTATTATAGACACTGTTGTTCAGGATCAGCATCATATTTTATATTACAAACGAATTAATACTGCTATGCCCGCTTGTTTAAAGTGTCATGGTGTTCCAGGTAGCGATATAAACGAGGCAACAGCTCAAGAACTAAATACTCTTTACCCTGATGATCAGGCTACCGGGTATAAATTAAACGATTTCAGGGGACTTTGGAAGATTCGGTTTGATCAGAACTGAAGAGGGAGTAACCTGCATTTTATTCTGAGCATGATTAATATACAGGAAGGCTCGTAGAACAAAGTAGATAATTTTCAAAATACTTAGAAAAGCATACTTTTATTCTTTTTGATATTAAGAAGTTTACTGAATTTCTGTTCAGGTATTTTTTCGGTTTAATTCAACAATATTTATTTTTCATTTCTATCCCCTTTTACGGCAAAAGTCTGACAGTATTTATTCGAATAACAAAAATGTTTTGTCGAAATTTGCGGTGATACAGAAGAAAGAATTGAAGATAATTGATAATGAAAGTTCGATTTGTCATAAGCATCGGGTAATCATTATTCAGTAAAGTTGGATTTTATTAATTACTGATTTTTTATGCAATGAAAATAAGAGTGCTTATAGCCGATGATCATCAAATTTTCAGAGACGGATTAATTACTCTCCTCGAAGGGGAGGATGATATTGAAATTATTGGTACTGCAAAGAATGGTATTGAGGCAGTTAACTTAGCCAGGAGTTTAGATCCCGATTTGATAATTATGGATATTACCATGCCGGAAATGGACGGCATTGAAGCAACATCTCGTTTGAAGATTGAAAAGCCAGGTATTAAAATAGTGGCTCTTTCCATGCATTCCGACAGACAATTTGTAAAACGAATGCTGAAAGCAGGTATTGATGCTTATCTGCTAAAATCGTGTACAAGTAAGAAGTTAATCGATGTAATTCATTCGGTTTATAACAATAAAAAGATTTTAAGCGAAGACATAACTGACATGGTAATAAGTGATTATTTAAAAACAGAAGCTAAAATCTTGTAATCCGTAAATAGTTAAGGTCTTCATTCAAACCTGATTTTCTGAAAATAAAAAAGAGAGTCTGTTCAACTCTCTTTCGCGGTGCCCAGTAAAGGACTCGAACCTTCACAGGAAATCTCCTACTAGTCCCTGAAACTAGCGCGTCTACCAATTCCGCCAACTGGGCAAATTTTTAAGAACATTTTCCTTTTCGAAGCCATAACCAGCTTCATTTTTTGGACGTGCAAATATATAAAAAATCCGCTCTTTGCAAGTAGAAAAGAACGGATTTATAAAAAGTGTTGAATATTTTACAGCATCCTTATTTGTTCTGCTGTGGTGATCTTCTCACAATACTTACATTTCAGTGAAATAGGAGCTTTACTTATCACACTGAAACAAGTTCTAATTTTTTCATGGTTCGTAATGCATTTCGGATTGAAACACTTTACAATCCCGGTGATTTTATCCGGTATCTCAACAATCTTCTTTTCCACTACCTCGTAATCGCGAATAATATTGAGTTTCGCATGCGGAGCGATCAAGGCAATTTTGTTGATTTCCTGATCTTCAAAAAATACGTCGGTTACTTTTATAATTGCTTTGGCTCCGAGTTTTTTACTGTCGAGGTTAGTGCCGAAGGTAATTTGGTTTTCAATTTTATCGAGTCCTAATATACTTATGACTTTGAACAAGCTTTTAGCAGGAATGTGGTCGATTACGGTACCTTCTTTAATCGCGCTGACTTTCAGCTTCAATTTTTTCTTTTCGCTATCTTTTGATTCCATTGGTTTCTTTATTTAACGTTCATTACGTAGGAAATAATTGCTTCACGGGTGAAAACACCGTTTCTCGCCTGTTCGAAGTAATATGCCTTTTCATTGCTATCTACATCGGTACTGATTTCATTTACCCGAGGCAGCGGATGAAGAATACGAACATTTGGTTTAGTTTTCGACAGCATTTCATTATTCAGGATGTACACATCCTTTACTTTTTCATACTCAATCGGATCAGAAAAACGCTCTTTCTGAACACGTGTCATATAGATAATGTCAGCCGCGGAAATAATATCTGTAAACTCTTCATGTTCAAAGTAACGAATACCTTTTGCTTCGAGGTGATGTTTGTAAGCACGTGGCATTTGCAGTGTTGTTGGCGCAACAAAATTGAAGATCGGATTTTCAAATTCAGACATCGCCTGAAGAAGCGAATGTACTGTTCGCCCGTATTTTAAGTCGCCCACCATAAAAATGTTGATGTTATCGAGTGTTCCCTGTGTTTTCAGAATCGAATACAAATCCAGCAATGTTTGGGTCGGGTGCTGGTTTGCTCCGTCTCCCGCATTAATCACCGGAACAGGTGACACCTCCGCAGCATATCGGGCGGCTCCTTCAAGAGGGTGGCGCATAACAATTAGGTCGGCATAATTGCTTACCATTTTGATGGTGTCGTGTAGGGTTTCTCCTTTTGTCGCACTCGAACTGTCCGGATCAGCAAAGCCAATAATTCGTCCTCCCAAACGATTTATCGCTGTTTCGAAACTGAGCCTGGTTCGGGTAGACGGCTCAAAGAAAAGAGAAGCTACCACTTTCCCTTTTAAAAGCTCCTGGTTGGGTTTGGCTTCGAACTCAGCCGCCAACTCCAGAATTCTCAGGTATTCCTCTTTGGAAAAATCCGTAATTGAGATTAAATCCTTTTTCATATTAGTATAATTCTTTTTTTGCTTGCAAGACTTTGCAAATCATCGGTTGGAACTCATTCTCCCTAAAAGCTCCGCAAACAAAGTCTTGTATCACATATTGATTGTTACAAGTTGGATTGACAAACAAAAAAAAACCAACATTTCGTTGGAGAAAATGTTGGCTTTCTAGATGGTGAAAAAAAGTGGTCACTTTTTTATTCAATATAACGATTGCTTTAAAAAATCGTCCGATGCAACTGGAAGGAATTAGAACCTTATGAAGGTAGCTGAATGTGCCCCGTTCATGAAAAGTTGTTAGGAATATCACACGTTGCATCATGGTTCAAAAATAATCTGTTTAATTAAATATAAAGGAAAACTGTCCCCTCTACTTTTCACCATTTTATTAACAGTACACTTCGTTTTCAATTCTGAAGTTTAATGTCAACACCATAAATTTCAGAAAACAGCTTTTCAATCTTATGTGCGTTTGTCTTTCTTGTTTTGATCCAGGCTTTGCAACTCTCTTTAAAATCAGTAGTTACAATCTCCAGGTTTTCCTGTTTAATGGTTTGCATCACCGTATTCATCAACGGGTAAGTAAAGTTAAGTTCAAACTCACATTCAATCAGTTTCGAAACGATCTTTGCATTATTTATCGCATCGATACTGGCGTTTTTGTAGGCGTTTATCAAACCGCTTGTTCCAAGTAATGTGCCCCCAAAATACCGGACTACTACCAGTAAAACATTGGTTACGTCGAAACTCTGAAGTTGGCCTAAAATGGGCTTTCCTGCTGTTGATGAGGGCTCTCCGTCGTCGTTTGCACGAGTGGTAATTTCTTCTGTTCCAATTCGCCACGCATAGCAATGATGTCGGGCACTGTGGTGTTCTTTTTTTAAGTTTTGAAGAATTTCTTTCACCTCTTCTTCATTCTTAACGGGAAAAGCATACGACAAAAATTTACTGCCTTTGTCTTTAAAAAGTCCGGTACTCGCAGTTTCTATGGTTTTGTATTCGTCGTTCATTACAATAAGAAATAAATGCTAAGCAGTGCCATTACAATTCCTGCTAAGTTAATCTTATTCAGTCTTTCCTTGAAAAGAAACCACCCTAAAATGGCTGTTAGTGTTACAATGGACATATTGTTAATGGCAAATACCATTGAGCTTTTCAGGTTTGATTTGTTAAGGGCTTCAATCAGAAAATAGAGTGATCCGAAGTTGACAATTCCAAGCATCGTTCCAAGAAACAGAGTAGGAGGGTGTATCGAAAATTGGCGTTTTGCCGAAAAGGAAGATATGACCATCCCGCAACTAAAAGCCACCATAAAAACAACGGTTGTATACAAAGCTGATTGGCCTGGATTCATCTTTGCTTCCTGAACAAACTTGACTATGGAATCTACCACCCCGCTCCCCACAAAAATAGTTAAAGGAAGAAGGATGAAAATGTATTTTGTTTTATTAAGGTCCTTTTTGTAAAGTGTAAGCCCAATAGCGATAAACGCTGCTATTAGACCGATTGCCCGTACGTTGCTTATTTGTTCGTTAAAATAGACAATCGAAAAAAGCACCGGAAATACTACTGATAGTTTGGTGGCAAGTGTCGTAACAGTAATCCCCGCTTTTTGAGAAGATTGCCCGATTAGAAAAAATATCCCGATAAACAGAAGTCCATTTACAACTGCAAAAGGAATCCATGAATAGTTTGTCCCTGCTTCCAGACCTGAGAAAGGTTTAAATAGAAGTAATCCGAGTAAGGAAGCTGCCAGGTAATTATAGGTTATTAATGCCGACAATCTGCTCTGATAATTTTTAGCCAGGCGAAACAGTACAAAAATAAGCGAGGAAGAAATAATGGCGGCGATAAGCTGAATCATCTTGATACAAAAAAGGCAGGCTAAGAAGCCTGCCCGTTATTACATTTTTAATTTCTTTTCGATGTCTTCCACAAATAAGCGGAAATTCTTGTCGGTGTCTTTCAGGTTGTTCACCGTTTTGCAGGCATGAAGTACAGTTGCATGGTCTTTACTTCCAATTTGCGCTCCAATGCTTGCCAGCGAATATTTGGTCAGACTTTTTGAGAAATACATCGCAATTTGTCTCGCCTGTACAATTTCACGTTTTCGTGTTTTGGCCTGCAAAGCCTCCACCGGCATATTGAAATAATCGCAAACTACTTTTGAAATGTATTCGATTGATAATTCCCGCTTCGAGTTTTTTACCAGCTTGTTAATTAATTTTGCTGCCAGTTCAAGAGTAATTTCACGTTTATTCAGCATTGACTGTGCCAGCAATGAAACAAGTGCGCCTTCGAGTTCGCGAACATTGTTCGTAACATGCGAAGCAATATATTCAAGTACATCTTCTGAAAGTTGGATGCCGTCTTTGTATGTTTTTCTGCGAAGAATTTCCATTCGCGTTTCAAAATCAGGAGTCTGCAAATCAGCTGTTAAGCCCCATTTAAAACGAGAAAGTAACCGTTGCTCCATTCCTTTTAATTCGATAGGCGGTTTATCTGATGTAAGAATCAGCTGTTTTCCCATCTGATGGAGGTGATTAAATATATGGAAGAAAGTTTCCTGTGTTTTTTCTTTTCCTGCAAATTCATGTACATCATCCAGAACGAGTACATCTACCATTTGATAGAAATTCAGAAAGTCATTCCGGTTGTTGTTGCGTGTGGCTTCTGTAAACTGAGTTTGAAATTTATTTGCATTTACATACAAAACCACTTTATCGGGGAATTGTTCTTTAACTTCAATACCAATTGCCTGGGCCAGGTGTGTTTTTCCAAGGCCAGAGTTACCGTAAATCATCAATGGATTAAAAGCTGTTCCTCCCGGGTTTTGAGCCACAGCAAAACCGGCACTTCGGGCTAAACGATTACAATCACCTTCAACAAAATTCTCAAATGTATTGTCCGGCTTTAATTGTGGATCAATTTGAAGCTTTTGAATACCGGGAATTATAAATGGATTTCGGATTGTGGGTTTATCTTCTGATTTTAATGGTATTGTTAAAGGTCGATTCTGAATCTTAGTGTTATTGTTTGTAGGATAGCTTACTGTGTATGGTTGTGTGCTGTTCTGGTTTCCCATTACAACATTATATTCTAATTTGGCACCATTGCCAATTACCATACGAAGTGTTTTTCTTAAAATATCAATGAATTGTTCTTCCAGGTACTCATAGAAAAAAGCACTGGGCACTTGAATAGTCAGAATTTGGTTCTCAAGTTTAACCGGTTCAATTGGTTCGAACCAGGTTTTAAAACTGCTGCTGGGAACATTATCTTTTATAATGTTGAGGCATTTATCCCATACAGATTTGTGCATTTCACTCATTTAATTTGTTGGCTAATTGAGGTTCTAATATTTTTTCCTAGTGGTATTCCTGTCAACAAAATTTGCGAAAAAAAAGTGAAAAAAAAAATCACTTCTCTATTGCAAAATTAGCTTCTCTTTTATTGTTTTCGTTTTCAGGCATTTAAGAATTAATTTTTTTGTAATATTTTTAAACTACACAAAATCAATAAGTTAGGCTTAACTGGTTGAGCTTTAACTTTCTAGCTGGTTGGTAGTGGTTGGTGTATGTAATTTTATTTGTCACCTATTTTTTTTATGTTATATCAATGCGTTGATTTAAGAGCTTTTTCCAATTTTATCAACTTTCCGTTTTTAAAAGCAACAATACTCGATTCCGGAAAATCTTTGCGAATAGAATTGTGTAGTTCTTCAATTTCAGCGTACACTCCGGTATCTCCCATAAGATATGAATAAATTCCTCCGGAATAGTACTCCTCTACATTATGCAGATTCTTGAAAATACCGTTATTCAGACTAATCTTTGTTCTGCTTGAAATCAAGTGAATTTTGAAAATGATGTCATTGTTGGAAAGGTCGTTCTTTGTGTTCACGTATACTTCTTTTCCAAAATCAAATGCCGAAAATTGTAAATATCTTTTAGGATTATTCTTTATATCGTTGATGAGGAATGCCATATTTTCTGACAACATATTAAGAGAATTATACAGTTCATCATCATTTAGCAAGAGCCCAGCTGTGCTTTCACTGCTATTTAATTTATCGAGTGTTACAGATAGTTTTTCAGAGATAGCCTCGATATTATTCACAATTGGCGTAACCGATACATTGGAAATTGTGTCGCTGAATGCATGGAGGTTTTTAATCGTGGCATCCAGTTGCTGCGAATTGTTTTTAAAAGTGGTTGTAATATCATCGAGGTTGTTTACAATATTCTTCACATTTTCTTTTTCAGAAGAAACAATGTCCTTAAGGTCACCAGTAGTCGATTCCAGATTTTTAATAGTACGATTTACATTTGCAATACTGGCTGTTAGATTTTTTTGAGCATCCTCGTTAAAAATCATGGTAAATACGGTAATAGCAGAATCAAGAGTTCCCAATAATTCCTCTGCTTTGTTTTTTAGCGGTAGTACCTGCATACTTACCTGCTCTTTTAAGTCACTTTCAATAGCTCCAACAAGCGTATCATTAGGTTGGTACATTTCTTTTTCATGACTAAGTAGGAGTTTTACTGATCGGGTTCCCATTATATCACTGCTAACGATCTGGGCAACTGATTTTTTAGGGATTTTAAATCCATCGTTAATGGCAAGCGTTACCATTAAACGCCCACTGTTGTCAGATGTAAATTCAACGTGCCGGACTTTACCAATTGGATATCCGTTCAATGAAACATTACTCGATTCCTCCAAACCATCAATACGGTCGTAAAAAACGTAATAGTGTTGGCTTCGCGAGAAGAAATCATTACCTTTTAAATAAGCAAGTCCCCAAATTAGTATAGTTAAAGAAAGTACTATAAGGATACCCAGCTTTGTATATTTAGAAATTCTCATACACTTTTTTTGCTAGACTTTACGGCCATTATAAGGAATTTACATGATCATTTTGGTTTAATCATGTTCAGACCCTTATTCTTACCTTATAAAATCTCTAATTTACAAATTATTGTAAAATTAGGTATTTCGCCGTTTATTTTTATTCTTCGGGAACCTTTTTCACAGAAATTAACTGATTGTTTTGAAAGGCAACCACAAAGGCTGAAGGATAATGGCTAAGAATTAATTGTTGTTGATTTTCCGCGTCTTTCAACTTTTGGAATTTACCACAAAAATAACGGCTGTAGTCTTTGGCATCAACACGAAATACATTCTCAAGTCCCTTGAAATTTTCGGCTGTTGGTTCCAATTTCTTTTTTAATGCCATTATTTGAACTGAATAGTAAAGATCAGTTTCAGTTTTTTCTTTCTCTGAGATAGATGAGGTTTCAGATGAAATTTTATTTTTTGCTGGGGGAGTGGAGGCCTCTTCATCAGGAGTGTTGGATACAATATGAAAACTACTTTTTTGCTCTACATCGGTCTTGTATTTTTGGAAGGCCCGAAAAATTGCTGCTGCCAGGTAGTCTCTGCCACTTTCGCTTGAAAGATACTGCCTTTCGCCCGGATTGCTCAAAAAGCCCGTTTCTATAAGAACACCGGGCATTGTGGTCTGACGAAGCACCAAGAATCCAGCTTCTTTCACACTACGATCTTTGCGTAAAGCCTTTAATCTAAATTCATTTTGAATTTCATTGGCCAGCGAAATACTTTGTTCCTTGTATTCATCCTGTACCAACTCAAACATGATATAGGATTCAGGAGAATTCGGATCAAATCCTTCATAAGTGCTGGTGTAATCATCTTCCAGTAAAATCACGGAATTTTCCTTTTTTGCCACTTCCAGGTTGTCTTCACTTCTGTGTTGTCCTAAAACAAATGTCTCAGTCCCCTGAACGACTTTCTGGTTAACGGCATTGGCGTGAATGGAAATAAACAGATCGGCATCAGCTTTATTCGCAATTTCAGCACGTTTATTTAGAGGAATAAAAACATCTGATTTTCTTGTGAAAATCACTTTGATATCCGGATAATTGACCCGGATGTATTCTCCCAGCCGCAGGGCAATGTCAAGCACTACAGTTTTCTCCTCAAGTGTTCCTCCAACTGTTCCCGGATCCTTACCTCCGTGCCCCGGATCAATTACGACCACTGAGATTTGACCATTCTTTTTTTCGATGGCTGAATGATCTGAAATTATGAACGACAGAAGAAACATGCCTGCCAAAAGAACTACTGTCATATATTTCCTCACCTGTTCGCTCATTTACTTTCTCTGTTTCTCTTGCTTTAACTTTGAAATTAAAACTTTCTCGGGTACAATTTATTATCCTGTATTTTGTTTTTATCAGGAATAACGACAGTTTTGCAAAGTTTCGTAAAAATAGAAATTTAGATTTATTTTGCATTTATTAGCTTAATTGTATAGCGCATATTTATATTTTTGTCGAGCCTACGTATGGTTGAAACAGAGAACATCTTGAACAAAATTATTCTAACATATTTCTTTATCATTTTTCCATTCTTTGTATTATTTGCTCAGGAGCCTGACGTAATACCAAAATTAAAGGATACAACATTTACTCCGATGTATGATGTTCTTGTTTTGGATTCGGCAGATATTGACTCAATGCAGATGGAAGGCAGAATAGATACAACCAATAGCGAACCGGTTTTGGATGCCCCGATAAAATACGATGCCGAAGATTCGATGATCGTGTCTTTGGATGGACAGAAAGTATTCCTCTACAATAATGCCCAGGTAACCTATCAGAATATTAACCTGACCGCATATTACATTGAACTCGACCTTGAAACCAAAGAAATATTTGCCACAGGATTGATAGACTCTACGGGAGAAATGACTCAAAAGCCTATATTTAAACAGGGCTCTGAAGAATATGAATCGGAAACGATGCGTTATAACTTTAAAAGTGAAAAAGCATTTATTACAAAGGTTGTTTCGCAACAGGGTGAAGGTTATATTCATAGCGACCGGACCAAAAAAATAGGGGAGGAAGTATTTATTACGGAAGATGCCAAATATACGACCTGTGATGCTGATCACCCACACTTCTACCTGCAACTTACCAAGGCAAAAGTAATTTCCAATAAAAAAATTATTACCGGGCCTGCCTATATGGTACTCGAAGATTTTCCCATCTATTTTCCGATATTGCCATTTGGATATTTTCCTAATAATCCAACTTATTCATCAGGTATATTGATTCCGAAATACGGGGAGGAAGTTAACCGTGGATTCTTTCTGCGTGATGGGGGATATTATTGGGCGGCCAGCCAGTACTTCGATCTGGCAGTGCAGGGCGATATTTATTCGAAAGGTTCGTGGGGAGCGCGTATAAAAACCAATTACAAAGTGAGGTACAAGTTTAGTGGGAACTTTGGTTTTGATTATGCGATTAATGTATACGGAGAAAAAGGAATGGATACCTACCGGCGGTCAAAACAATATAAGGTAACTTGGTCGCATTCGCAGGATGCAAAAGCCAATCCAAATCAAACCTTTTCAGCTAGCGTTAACCTTTCTTCCAGTGGTTACGACAAACAAAATGCGAATAACATCAATGATTATCTGACCACAACAAAATCATCAAGTATTTCATACACCCGCCGGTTTGAGAATACCCCATTCAACATTTCAGCGAACTTACGGCATTCGCAAAATACAAGGGATACAACTATTTCATTGTCGCTTCCTGAATTAACATTCAGTATGGCTAAAGTTTACCCTTTCAGAAGAAAAAACCCGAGTGGCAAACTTAGATTTTACGAGAAACTTGGTTTTACCTATACCGGAAACTTTAGGAACACCATAGATACAAAAGAATACTTGTTGTTGGAAAGTTCCTTTTCAAAAGATTGGAGAAATGGTATCAAACACAGTTTGCCGCTGGCTTTTCCGAGTTTTAATCTTTTTAAGTACATCAATTTCAGTCCCGGAATCGGTTATAACGAGAAATGGTATTTTAAGAAATACAATTACGAGTATGTTCCAGATGGTAATTTTCAGAATAATCCATCAGGCGTGCCAAGTACGGTAAGGGTTGATACCATTAGTGGACTTAACCGGGTGTATGACTATAGTTACAGCATTAGTTCTTCCACAACTATTTACGGGATGTTTAGGCCCAGAAATCCTAACTCGAAGATAAATGCAATCCGGCATACCATAAGGCCAACCATTTCTTTTAGTTATACTCCTAATTTTGGCGATCCGCGTTTTGGTTATTATCAGAACGTTCAGGTTAATGACAGTACCTATCGATATTTTGATGTAAATGCAGGAGGAATATATGGTGGTTCTCCGGGAACCGGTGGGGGAAAACAATCGGCTAGCATTTCGTTTGGAATTACCAATAATTTGGAAATGAAAGTGCTGGACACAAAAGATTCGACAAAAACAGACGCTGAACAAAAATACAGAAAGGTGAAGCTGATTGATAACCTGGGCATCAGCTCGTCTTACGATTTTATTGCAGATTCGTTTAAGCTGAGGCCATTTGCTATTCAGGCACGCACCACGGTTGCTGGTGTGAATGTTAATATGAGTACTACACTTGATCCTTATACTGTCAATGAAAATTATGTGCGGATCAATAAGTTTGCATGGAATGAAAAAAAAGGTCTTGCACGGTTGGGGCGAATAACGCAGGCTAGTCTTTCGTTTGGAATGAATTTTAAGTCGAAGAACAAGAACAATAAAAGTGGCCAGGGGAAAGGATCTGGTCAGGAACAAGGTGGTGGTCGTCCTGCCGATCCAATGCCAGGAACAGGAGATGAGGAAGAAGTGCCAGTGCTGCCTTCAGCATACGATAATTATATGGATTTTAGTATGCCATGGGATTTGAGTTTCGATTATAGCTTTAATTATACGGGAAAAACATTGTCAAAGCCCAAAGGGATGGTGAGACAAGCAATTAGCGTTAGAGGTAATTTGAGTATCACCGAAAAGTGGAAAATGAGTGCAAATACCAACTTCGATATCATGGAAGGTGAATTTGCGTTAACCACTTTTAACTTGACAAGGGATTTACATTGCTGGTCGATGTCGTTCAATTTCATTCCTTTTGGATATAGAAAAAGTTACAGTTTTACCATTGCAGCCAAATCATCCATGTTACAGGATTTGAAACTTCAGAAACAACAAAGTCATTACGATAATTTCTAATAACTCAGTTATGAAACGGATCATTTCAACAGACAAAGCACCGCAAGCCATTGGCCCTTACAGCCAGGCTGTTGAAGTAAACAGAACTCTTTATGTTTCAGGACAGGTTCCACTTGATCCCGAAACCATGAAAGTGGTTGAAGGCGGGATTCAGGAGCAAACCCTGCAAGTAATGAAGAATATTGGTGCAATACTTGAAGAGGCAGGTTATTCGTATGATGACGTAGTAAAATCAACCTGTTTATTGAGTGATATGTCCAACTTTAAAGCGATGAATGAAGTCTATGGTTCGTTTTACAAAGAAAACCCGCCTGCCCGCGCAGCTTTTGCCGTTAAGGAACTTCCTTTAGGCGTATTGATTGAAATAGAAACAGTCGCAGTAAAGGCCTGATAGAATGTTGCTTAAGTTTTTGAATTGAAACTAAGCTCCTTTTTAAAAGTGTTGAACGAGCGCTGACCGCCACCAGGAGAAATAAGTCGATTCCAGTTCATCATAATGAGGAAAAGGATAGAAAAGGAAATTTTCTGTGTCCCCAATAAAAAATCCTTCATCGATCGTTCGGTAAGGTAGTTCTGTTTGTCTTTCACGCAGAACAGTTTTTGTTTGGCGTTGTTTTGAATGATGTAATTTAATCAGACATTCACGTAAATGTATCGGGTTTCTGTATGGAAGATTCTTAATTGGCAGATTTGGATCATTGGCAAGTTCATTTAATTGTAATTCAGCAAAAAACAGTTTAGGTACCGAAACCGGTTTGGTTTGATTCGTGAGAAAAAGGATAAACTCAACTGGGTTTAATTTGCTGGATACCATTGTTTTAAACGGATTAAATTGCTGGTATAAATGAATTTTCTTGCTCCTGTTTTGTTTGAATTCTTTACTTTTAATTTCAAGTACCTTCCCGTCGTCAGTAACCAGGTACAGATTTTTTAAAGCGTCGATCGGAGTTTTCTCAAACACCCTGTAAATTGAGAGATAAACCGATCTTTTGGGTTCACCGTCGGGATAAGGAACCAGTTTTTCATCAATGTATTTTTCCGGTAAGTCCAGTTTCTCTGGGTCGAGTTCAAAAAATATGGACTGGGACCGAAGATTTTTTTTCGTTCCTACTGCCATATAGTTTCCAAATTCAAATGGATTCAGGTGCGATGCGATTAACGATTCGGGAGTGGCTACCAGGTAAAAATATTTTTTCATGGCTAACGGTTTAAAGTTTTTATTACAGATATTCAGGTTTTCGTTGCTATGTACGAGAAACCGGTAGAGCAGGTTTTCACTTCTCCTAACTTTATCCTTAATCCGGCCATAAAAAAAGGGTTTCCAAAGCCGGAAACCCTTCTGTTTTATTTGGTAATTCTTTGCTTATTCAGCTACAACTTCAAATTCAATTTCAACTACTACTTCTTTGTGTAGTTTAATTTTTGCTTTATGGGTACCTATTTCTTTGATACTATCTTCAGGAATAGTGATCTGTTTACGATCAATTTCAAATCCTTTTTTGCTGAGTGCTTCAGCTAACTGGATGGTATTAACCGAACCAAATATTTTACCCGAACTACTGGTTTTTGCACCAATTGTGATTTTCTTGGCGACAACCTGTTCAGCAATCTTAGTAGCTTCTGCTTTTAGTTTTGCTTCTTTATGAGCACGTTGCTTAATGTTCTCAGCCAAAATCTTTTTAGCCGATTCGGTAGCAACAATTGCTTTTTTCTGTGGGATCAGGAAGTTACGACCATAACCGTCTTTTACGTTTACAATTTCGTCTTTGCTGCCCAAACGTTCTACGTCTTGTAACAAAATAATTTCCATTTCAAGTCCTCCTTTTTTATTTCAACATATCGGTTACAAACGGTAGCAAAGCAATCTGGCGGGCACGTTTGATGGCCTGGCCAACTTTGCGCTGGTATTTCAATGAAGTACCGGTAATACGGCGAGGTAAAATTTTACCTTGTTCGTTCAGGAATTTTTTCAGGAATTCCGGGTCTTTGTAATCAACATATTTAATTCCGTTTTTCTTGAAACGGCAATATTTTTTCTTTTTGATCTCTACTGACGGTGGAGTCAGGTATCTGATTTCACTTGATGCTTGTGCCATGGTTTAATCCTCCTTTTTTTCTGATTTTTCTTTCTGAAGTTTTCTTCTCTTCTCGCTATATGCAGCAGCATACTTGTCGAGTTTCACCGTCATGAAACGGATGATCCTTTCATCGCGGTGGATGTCAGTTTCAAGTTTCGTAATAAATGAAGGATCGGCTTTGAATTCAAACAAGTGATAAAAGCCAGTAGATTTCTTCTGGATTGGGTAAGCCAGTTTTTTCATTCCCCAATCTTCTTCGTGAACCATCTCACCTCCGTGTTCGGTGATGATGTCCCTGAATTTTTTTACCGCTTCCTTTACCTGTGGCTCAGATAAA
>Ga0116152_10001340_pt1 | contig 20300 bp, 17 predicted proteins | sample AD_UKC119_MetaG_FD_89894 | JGI IMG/M metagenome (GOLD analysis project Ga0116152, IMG submission 89894) | Active sludge microbial communities of municipal wastewater-treating anaerobic digesters from Hong Kong - AD_UKC119_MetaG | ecosystem: Engineered > Bioreactor > Anaerobic > Digestate...
CATACAAAACCGCCGACTTTGACTTCAGGCAATTCAAACGCCTCAAAATGTTTGTTCATGCTGAAAAATCAAGGGACTACGATGTACTCAAATATGGTGATCTTTCAATCTTCATAAGGATTGGTTCCGATTTTACAGAGAACTATTATGAATACGAAGTACCACTTACTTTTACCAATTGGTATACAAATGATGCCAACGCTATTTGGCCCGAGAGCAATGAACTGAATATAGACCTTGAACGGCTTGCCCAATTTAAACAACAACGAAACGAAGCCATGCGTCAGGAAAACTCAGGCGTTCAACTCAGTTTTCCTTATATAGCATATGATGGCAAAAACAGGGTAACGGTCATTGGGTCACCAAGCATCAGTGATGTACAGGCCATATTAATAGGTATCAGAAACCCAAAGAAAACATCAGCTACACCTGATGATGATGGCGAACCCAAATGTGCAGAAATCTGGATCAATGAATTGCGGTTAACCGAATTCAACAAACAAAGTGGATGGGCCACCACCGGCAGGATATCGATGAATCTTGCCGACCTGGGTAACCTTGCATTAAGCGGAACCTACACCTCGCCCTGGTTTGCTTCCATTGATAAAAAAATTACAGAAGTGCCTTTAGAAGGAGTTTCAACTTTTGATGTTGCCACCAACCTGGAGCTCGGAAAGTTCTTCCCTGAAAAAACAGGGATCAAAATTCCCATGCATTTCGATTATGGAGAAACCCATATTAAACCCAAATACAATCCCCTGGATCCCGACCTGCAATTACAGGATGTATTGGATAGTTACGAAAATAAACAGCAGGTCGATAGTATTAAAGCATTAACCATCGATTTTACCAAGCGAAGGAATATCTCTTTTATCAATGTAAGAAAAGATAAAGTTGGAGCTCAATCCAAATCCCGGATCTATGATATAGAAAACTTTGATATTTCCTACAGCTACCAGGAAACCTACCAGCGAAATATAGATATTGAATCAAGCATGGAGAAAATCTACATGGGGGGGCTGGGATACAATTTTACCAATAATCCAAAAAATGTAAAACCATTTGAAAATATTGGTTTTGTAAGTAAAACCAAAGCACTTCAACTGGTAAAAGATTTTAACTTTTATTTTCTGCCAAAAATGTTCTCGTTCCGAACCAACATGAACCGGATGTACCACCAGAAGAAGCTAAGGAACAAAAATCCATTTGGAGATGTACCTACAACGCCAAGGTTTAACAAAACCTGGGATTGGGATCGTTTGTATGATTTGAAATTTGACCTGGCAACCTCATTAACCCTAAATTATAATGCCAATGCCACAAGCTATATTAATGAGCTTCCGGGCAATCCAAATGACTTCTGGAAAGGTGATGTTGATGGAGCTACTACCACCTACACTGTTGACGAAAAGAAAGAAAGGGTAAAAAGTGAAATTTTGAAAGGTGGTACTAAAAGCAGGTTTAATCAATCACTTGCCCTAAATTATAATATCCCGATTAATAAGTTTCCTTTGCTCGACTGGGTTACAGCTACGGCTGGCTTTAATGTGGCTTACTCATGGACGGCTTCACCCATATCCATTCAGGATGAGCTTGGGAATACCATTGCCAATAACCAGAACTGGAATTTTAATGGAAATGCGGATTTGAACAAACTTTACAATAAAATTGGATTTCTCAAAAAAATAAATCAACCTGCGCGCAAAAACCCGCAGCAAAAAGGCAGGAATGGAAATAAAAAGGAGGAACAAACACCACAAGACTCTACCCAAACAAAACCGAAAGTGAATTATGGGAAAATTGCTTACGAGTCCATTTTGCGATTGATGATGAGCATTAAAAAAGTTTCATTCCAGTACTCCGTTAACAATGGAACCACTCTGCCAGGATTTATGCCCGAACCCGATTTGGTTGGAAATAACTGGGGAAGCAATGCACCGGGTCTTCAGTTTATTTTGGGATACCAACCCGATAACCCAAGTTATTTTAACAGGGATGGCTGGCTATCAACAAGCCAAAGTTTAAATACCGCTTTTACTCAATTGTACAACACCAACCTCAACGTAAAGGTAACAATTGAACCTTTCAAAGACTTTAAGATAGATCTTAATGCAATGCGTACTTATTCGGAGAATATCCAATCATATTATACATATAGTGAAAGTAGTAATACATTTTCAGAAAGCAGCAGGATGCAGGCAGGAAGCTTCTCTATCTCATACATTGCATGGGGAACAGCATTTGGTGGTTCACTTGATAATGAAAAATCACAGTATTTTGAAAACCTGAGGGATTACCGGCTGGATATTGCCAACCGCATAGCTGATGAAGATCCAAGAAATATTCCAATAAATGATACCACCGGATATCCTGAAGGTTATGGCCCGACTTCACAATATGTGTTATTACCGGCATTTTTGGCTGCTTATACAGGCAAAGACCCAAATAACGTTAATACCGACCCATTCCCAAAAATCCCGCTTCCGAACTGGCGTGTCTCCTATTCCGGACTTTCGAAGATACCTGCTCTGAAGAATATTTTCAAAAACGTTACCGTTAATCATGCTTATATCAGCACCTATAATGTTGGCTCATACACAACCAATGTTAAATTTATCGGGGATACGATTAACGGAACTATTTACCCGTCATTGGTTGAAACCAACAAGAATGCAAATGGAGATTATTACCCGATTTATGAATTTGGAATGGTTTCGATCAATGAGCAATTCAACCCATTGATCAATTTTGACATGACTCTCCAAAATAGCTTGCTGGCAAAACTTGAAATGAAAAAGTCAAGAACACTTACACTGAGTTTTGCCAATAATCAGCTTACTGAAATTAGCTCAGAAGAGTTCATTATCGGAAGTGGTTATCGGTTTAAAGATGTTCCGTTAACCTTTGGAAGCATGGGTGGCGGAGGAAAACGAACATTTAAAAGCGACCTGAACATTAAGGCCGACTTTGGAATTAAAAACACCAAAACTGTTCTCCGAAGCATTGATACCGAATTAAATCAAATTTCGTCAGGACAAAAGGTAGTTTCAATTAACACATCGGTGGATTATGCTTTTAGCCAATCACTAACTATTCAGTTCTTCTTCCGGAAAACCATCAATAATCCTTATCTCCCTTCACAATACAGAAATTCAAATACCGAGGGCGGATTCAGCCTCAGGTTTTCACTAGCACAGTAATTAGGAGCCCGAATTCTTAATAAATTCATGGATAAATTTTGATGTAAAGTATGGATTTTACAGTTTATAATTTATTACTTTTGAGCTGAATTATTAATAAACAGGACACATGAATATTCCGGAAAATTTTAAGTACACAAAAGACCACGAATGGTTAAAAATTGATGGCGATACCGCCTGGGTTGGAATAACAGATTTTGCACAAAAAGAACTGGGCGACATTGTTTTTGTGGAAGTTGATACCGTGGATGAAACACTTGACAAAGAGGAAATCTTTGGAACAATTGAAGCAGTAAAAACAGTTTCTGATCTTTTTATGCCGGTTAGCGGCGAAATACTTGAATTCAACGAAACACTGGAATCAGCTCCCGAAACCATTAACTCAGATCCTTACGGCGAAGGCTGGATAGTTAAAATAAAAATGAGTAATCCTGCTGAAGCTGATGAGCTTTACGATGCCAAAGGGTATAATGAATTGACCGGAGCTTAGTTTAATGTCATTGCCACACATACTGAATAGATTAAAATATTTATAGCTGTTAATCGTTAAGTGAACAAAGGTTTGACAGTTTCATTGAATATTTTATTATTTTAGCAAACTGAAAAATTCAATTGTCAGAAATATCCATCTAAATCATGAGAGATAGTAAAAAATCAAAAAAAGCTGACCTCGAAAGCAAAAAAATGATCTTCATCGAAATAGGGCTCATTATAGCTCTTGCCGGTGTATTGCTGGCTTTTGAGTGGAAAAGCTACGAAAAGCAAGAGCTGGATTTGGGTCAACTTGTTGTTGATGATACTCCGGAAGAAATGGTAGAGATCACACAACAGGAGAAACCACCTCCACCACCTCCACCACAACAACAAACAACAGTTATCGAAATCGTTGAAGATGACATGGAAATCGAAGACGAAATTGAAATTGATGTGGAAGCTGATCAGGAAACAGTAGTGGAAGAATATATTCCGGTTGAAGATGATGATGAGGAGGAAGAAGAAGCTCAAATCTTCACGGTTGTTGAATCAATGCCCGGCTTTCCGGGAGGTGAAACGGCGATGAAAAGATACTTGGCTGAAAATATTCAGTACCCACAAATGGCCCGTGAAAGTGGAATCCAGGGAAGGGTATTTGTTACCTTTGTTGTTGAAAAAGACGGAAATGTCACCGATGTTCGTGTCTTGAGGGGTATCGGAGGAGGCTGCGATGAAGAAGCCATCAGGGTTATCAAAAATATGCCCAGATGGGATCCCGGTAAACAACGTGGTAAACCTGTACGGGTTCAGTTTAATATGCCTATCATGTTCAAATTGAATTAACAAATAAAAAGAAAAGCGGCTGAAGAGCCGCTTTTCTTTTTATAGTTTTTTGCCATTATCAAAATTCTCCTCGGCAATTAATTTTCCCCCTTCATCCCATTCCTTAAATACACCATCCTTTTTCCCGTCAACCCAATTTCCCTCAAGCATTTTTTGTCCGTTGGCATAATACTTTACAACGCTGCCATGCGCAAGCCCGTCTTTCCAATGTTCAATTGATTCTGAGGAACCATCTTCAAAATACCATTTCCACTCACCTACTTGCTCTCCTTTTGCAAACTGACCTTCACTTCTCAGTTCTCCATTCGCATAATACTTTTTCTCCCAACCTTCCTGCACTCCCAAACTCCATGAAACTTCCGATTGAAGTGTACCATCATTGTACCAGCTTCGCCAAATTCCTTCTTGTTTATCATGAGTCCAGTCGCCTTTAAATTGCAAAGTATCATTATCATACCAGTAAATCCAGGGTCCATTTTTTTGGCCATTTTCGAAAGCACCTTCCAATGCAACCTTTCCATTTTCATGATACCTTTTCCAAACTCCCGTTCGTTTACCCATGGCGTATTCGCCTTCTTCCTTAATCCCATTTCCGGGATAATATGCCATAAACGGACCATCCAAAAGTCCCTTTTTATATTGAAGTTGTTTAATAATATTCCCTTTCTGATCCTGATCAAATGCGGCACCGCTATATGGCGCTCCTTCAAAAAAGGCAGTGTCATTTTGCAAGTCAAGTTGCGAAACGTTAATATTTGATTCGTTGCAACCTGTGAGCAAGGTCGCAGATAATCCAATTCCAAACAGGAAGTGAATAAAATTTGATTTGAATAATTTCATAGAAATTGTTGTTTGGTATTTGAGTGGCGAATTTAGAAATTTCTGAAATCGAAAGTTTCAATATTCCTGAGTTTTTTCCTGTCGCATTTTCCTTTTATGTAATTCATGCGTAGCGTATTACTTAAATTTAATCTTAATCCTGCGTAAAAATCAATTCCTGTTACTTTTTGATTTGTCAGGTAAATATTGAGCTTATCAAATCCAAAGAAAAAATTTCCATAACGAAACATAAAACCCAATCGAATATTACTAAAGTCATAATTGTACATTGACACCGGCATACTTGCTTCGAGCCTGGCTGTTTCGTACCTGGGTGCAATCGAAATTAAGGAAGGCCTGAATATACTCCTTTTCGAAATTGGAATTGGCTGATAAAAATTAGCACCTAAATACCATGCTCGATCCAGATGAACATCAGCTTGTAAACTCGCAGTTGTGGGTAAATATAACACCATATAATCCTGGGGATCGCCATCATTTTCCTCATCAATAAAAAAGGCAGCAATTTTCTCACTCATTTCACTCAAGTTATTGGCTTTGATAGTATCATAAGGGCGGTACCATTCCGTAGAAGCATCCTGATAGGAATAAAACGCTGTGTTTTTGTTAAATTTTATATAACCTAGATCCAAAATTGAAAATCCAATTTTATAGTTATAATCTTCATATTGTTGTTCACACAATCTGGTAAAAAGAATATTGGAGTGTCCGTTGGCCATGCTTGAAAAGGTAACACCCAGATCAGCACTTAGGCCAAATCCCTTGAACAAGGGCGATGATTGGTAGCCTCCCTCCTCATAGTCAACGGGCAATGAATAGCCATATTCAAATGCGACATTGTACACCGATGCCGAATCATCATAATGTACTTTATAATCTACATTGTCGATTGAAATATAAGCCGCATCCAATCCAATAAGCGGCTTAATAGTAATTCCAGCCGACCAGGAATCCCATTTATATCTATAAAAATTATAGGAATAACTAAACCCTACTTCGGCCCAGGCCAGCGATGATGTGGCTATGCGTTTATCATGCATAAAATTAATATCGTGAAGATATTGGTAGTCGATGGCTTCATAAAGGAAAACTGCCATATCAGCAGGTAGATTTTTAAAAGAAGTCATTGAACGAAGCCCGGTAGTAACTGCAAATGCATGCTCACCATAGGCTACCATTGCAGATGGGCCAATGATTTTAATATCCTGAAATCCATTTTTAGATTCGTTATCCCTGAAAATGCTATAACTGCGCTCCTCATTTTCTTCGGTGTAATACACAGGGGTTTCTCTGGTTTTAAGAAAGGTCATCAAATCATCTTTGTCCCAATAAATATAATTATTGTCGAAAAAGGTTTGTACTGATAGCAAATTAAAATCGAGGTAAAGTTTTGATCCGGACATATTCGCCGGGTTTGAAGCTATTCCATAAATACCGGAATAATTACTGTTTATCAAACCCAGCATTTCCTGTGCGTACGAATATGGAATAAATAAAAGAAGTATAAATATGGAAAAAATCTTTTTCATTAATTACTCTTGCAGCAAATGTCTATCTATATTTGATTAGCACCTCTGAAGTTTTATACTGCTTATAAACGATAATGTTTAAACGCAATGAGCGCGGTAAAAGTACACACTATCGAAATGGATAAAAAGAAAAAAGGCCAGAAAACCATTTAAAGCAAGTTTCCTGACCTAATTAACCAACCAAAACCAAATTTTACAAATAAAAATTAACCACCATGAAAAATTATCAGATTACATTAACTAGTTTGAAGTTATGTATCAAAGAACTGCATGAAGCTTTTCAAAGGATGTGCCATAAATTTCAAAGCACTATATATCAATAAGTTAAAAGTAGTGTTTTCAAATTTTCAGTTGATAAAATTTTTAAGTTCGCTCATTTATTATCCATAAAACCCTGATTATCTTAAGCTTACAAAAATAAAGCTTATAACAGCCTTATCCGTTTTCGGATAAATCAGATAAAAGCAAGAATGAAATTTTTTGATGGAAACTGGTCTATTATTGGGAAATAACCCCATAGAGGTCAAAGTAGTCGGTTTTGACAATATTTACATTGTAAAATTCCCCTATTTCAATATCCGAATGTGGAGATTCAATTATAACTTCATTATCCACTTCCGGAGAATCGGATTCCATACGGCCAATATAATATCCATTTTCAAGACGGTCGATAATGGTTTTATAGGTTTTTCCAACCTTGGTTTGGTTCAGATCCATGGAAATTTCTTGTTGGGCAGCCATCACAGCTTCAAGCCTTTGTTGCTTGACATCTTCAGGAACATTATCTTCCAACCGGTAAGCAGTGGTGCCTTCTTCATGAGAGTATGTAAAAACGCCCAACCTGTCAAATTTAAAATCTTTAACAAACTGCAATAACTCTTGAAACTCTTCTTCTGTTTCTCCGGGAAAACCAACGATCAAAGTTGTTCGAAGTGTAACATCAGGAATAGCATCCCTTATTTCGTGAAGCAATTTAAGTGTGCCCTCACGACTATGCCCACGTTGCATCAACGATAAGATCCGGTTGTTAACATGCTGGATAGGCATGTCAATATATTTACATATTTTAGGATTATCAGAAATAATTTTTAAAATTTCAGTGGGAAAACCGGCGGGATAAGCATAATGCAATCGAATCCATTGTAATCCATTTATCTCAGAAAGCGACTGCAGAAGCTGTGCAAAGGCATTTTTCTTGTAAAGATCAATTCCGTAATATGTAAGATCCTGGGCAATCAACATAATCTCTTTAACACCATGCGCCACCAATCTTCGTGCTTCAGCGATCACTTGTTCCAGGGGTTTTGATTTATGTTTTCCACGGATTCCGGGAATTGCACAAAAAGTGCATCTCCGGTCGCAGCCCTCCGATATTTTTAAATAAGCATAATGTTTTGGGGTGGTTACTTTCCGTTCACCGATTAAGTCGTAACGGTAGTTTCCTCCCATTTCCTCCACAATTTTTTTTATATCATTAACTCCGAAATACTGGTCAACATCAGGTATTTCAGATTTAAGCTCACGAGCATACCTTTCCGAAAGACAGCCCATTACATAAATCTTTCCTATTTCACCTCGTTGTTTGGCTTCAATATGCTCTAAAATTGTATCAATGGATTCCTGCTTGGCATCGTTAATAAAGCCACAAGTATTAATAACTACCACATCGCTACCCTCCGACCTGCCTTCAAAGGATACATCAAAATCGTTCAGTTGAAATTGTCCCATCAGGGATTCTGAGTCCACCAGATTTTTGGAACAACCGAGTGAAATGAGATTTATCTTTTTCTTTTTTGAAGGGTTATTTTGCAAAACAGATTGTTTAGTAAGAATTAGTTAAAAAGGCTGTCAACAAATTCCTTGCGATTAAAAGCTTGAAGGTCCTCCATCTGTTCCCCAATACCGATATATTTCACAGGTATTTTAAACTGGTCAGAAATTCCGATAACAACACCACCTTTTGCTGTACCATCCAGTTTTGTGAGTGCAAGTGCATTCACCTCTGTAGCAGCAGTAAATTGCCTGGCCTGTTCTATTGCATTTTGACCTGTAGAAGCGTCAAGAATTAGTAAAATTTCATGAGGTGCGTCTGGAATGAGTTTTTGCATAACCTTTTTAATCTTAGTAAGCTCATTCATTAGGTTAATTTTATTGTGTAAACGACCTGCTGTATCAATGATCACCACGTCAGCATTTTGTGCCAAGGCAGATTTAACAGTATCAAACGCTACAGAAGCAGGATCGGCTCCCATGCCCTGATTTACGATGGGAACACCAACTCTTTTTGACCAAATGATCAGTTGATCTACTGCAGCTGCTCTGAATGTATCTGCAGCTCCCAGTAAAACACTTTTCCCGGCGTTTTTGAACTGATGCGCAAGTTTGCCAATGGTGGTTGTTTTACCAACACCATTCACTCCAACTACCAGAATAACATAGGGCTTTTTATCAGATGGTAATTCAAATCCCGACCTTTCAGACGTTTCATTTTCCAAAAGCAATCCTGCAATTTCTTCCTTTAGGATTGAGTTTAGTTCAGCCGTTCCAAGATATTTGTCTTTTGCCACACGGGCCTCTATTCGGTCAATAATTTTCAAAGTGGTTTCAACTCCCACATCAGAAGTAACAAGAATTTCTTCCAAATTATCAAGCACATCAGCATCCACTTTGGATTTTCCGGCGACAGCCCTGGATAATTTACTGAAAACACTCTCCTTGGTTTTTGATAACCCTTCGTCAAGTTTTTCCTTCTTCTCCTTTGAAAATATTCCGAATATGCCCATTTTTCTAATTATTAAAAAAGCTTCTTCCTGTTGGGAAAAAGCTTTCGACAACTTTCATTTATCAAGGATAAATGTTATTTTTTTGCTAAGTAATCTTTAATCTGGTCAACGTGCATAACGTTCTCTTTGAACGAATAAGCACCAGATTTTGGTGATTTTACCATTTTAATCACCTTAGCATAGTTTTTTGTACCTGATTGCAGTGAAGCAACTACTTTCTTTGCCATAGCTCAATTATTTAATTTCTTTATGGATAGTCATCCTTTTCAGGATTGGATTATATTTCTTAAGTTCCAGCCTTTCGGGTGTATTCTTTTTATTTTTCTTGGTGATATAACGTGAGGTACCTGGCATGCCACTTTCCTTATGCTCAGTGCATTCCAGAATTACTTGTATCCTTGCGTCTTTACTCTTTTTAGCCATTGCAATTTACTTCTTTAAAATTCGGGGTGCAAAAGTATTATTTTATAACTTAAAATCCAAATTAAAATTGAAAGCTTTTTACTTCCCTGGTAATTTCTAAATCAGATTATTATCCTACTTTTGAATTATATGTTGTGGCAAAACTACATAAAAGGATTCAAACTTTATTTGAAACTGGAAAAATCTCTTTCGGAAAACTCGATTGAAGCTTACTTGCGTGATGTTAAAAACCTTCAAATCTGGTGTGAAACATCTTATCCCAATCTGTCACCCTTAAATATTGAATTGAACCACTTACAGGCTTTTTTAGCTGCGATCCATAAAATCGGATTATCCGCCACTTCGCAGGCACGAATGATTTCGGGCATCAAAGCGTTTTATAAATATTTGCTCATTGAGGGAGAATTAACTGTAAATCCGACTGAGTTGCTTGAAAGTCCAAAACTGGGCAGAAAACTACCAGATGTACTTTCACCCGCAGAGATTGATAAACTTCTTGGTCAAATTGATTTGAGTTCTCCGGAAGGAACTCGTAACCGTGCAATGATTGAAACATTATATGGATGCGGTTTACGTGTTTCAGAATTGATAAATCTGAAGATTTCCAATCTTTACTTTAAAGAAAGATTTATTAAGGTAGTAGGGAAAGGAGATAAAGAAAGGCTTGCGCCCATAGGCGGATCCGCAATCAAATACATTAACATTTACCTTGAAAACATCAGGATTCATCACAAAATTAATAGAGAATTCACTGATATCGTTTTTCTAAACCGACGCGGGAACAAACTAACCAGAGTAATGATTTTTATCATAATTAAAAATTTGGCTGAAAAAGCTGGTATTAAAAAACAGATCAGTCCTCACACCTTTCGTCATTCTTTTGCAACTCACTTAATAGAGGGAGGTGCCGACCTGCGTGCCGTGCAGGAAATGCTTGGCCATGAAAGCATTACCACCACCGAAATTTACACCCACCTCGACAAAAAATACCTGAGAGAAACAATTCTGCAGTTTCACCCAAGATCAAGGCATTAAAACATGGTTATTTAAATGGTGAGTTGGGCTCTTTGGCCATGTGATTATAAACCATTTTATCCATGAATTTCGGAAAAAATTTATTCAATATCACGGTCATTTTCCCCTGAGTGGTAAGCGTAAGTCTGTGTTTTCTTTTGGAAATTGCATGAATAATTTTTTCTGCAACTTCCTCTGAGGTCATCATTTTGTCTTCATTACGGGGCGATTCACCTTGGGCCGTGCCGTCAGCAGTAAGTGAGGTGTTCCGGATATTGGATGCTGTAAACCCCGGGCAGGCAATAAGGACGTGTAACCCTTTTTTCATGTTTTCTATTCTCAAAACTTCCAGAAACCCTTGCATTGCAAACTTGGAGGCGGAGTATCCTGCCCGACCGGGAAGGCCTTTATATCCGGCAATGGAAGAAACACCTACAACACTTCCTTTTGACTCGAGCAAATAGGGCAAGGCAAATTTTGTACAATAAACAGTTCCATAAAAATTGATATCCATTAATTTCTTCATCACGGAAAGGTCCATTTCTTCAAATAGCGCCCGCATTGATAATCCGGCGTTATTGATTAGGATATCAATCCGGCCAAATTTCTCTACAGTTTTCTCAATCAGGGCTTTGCATTCGTTTTCCTTGCTTACATCGGTTTTAACTGACAAAACGCTCTCCGGGTCAAAATCTTTTTCAAATAATACAAGCTTTTCATAATTTCGGGCTGCTAAAACCACCCTGGCACCAAGTCTGCCAAAGCCTTTGGCCAATTGCTCTCCAATCCCAGAAGAGGCACCTGTTACAATTACTACCTTGTTCTGCATATTAAATAATTTGATCGGCAAATTTAACAATTCCTCCCCGTTTTAACAGAATTGAATAATTTTGAGCAAAACAATATTATGCTTAGTAACCGCGAAATATTTTTCCAGCATATGGGCCTCCCTTCTTTAAATCCCCTGGATCTGGAAATTGAAAAAGCCGAAGGAATATATTTATATGGTAAAGATGGTGAAAAATATATCGACCTGGTTTCGGGAGTTGCAGTAAGCAATATTGGACACAGGCATCCTGAGGTAATAAAACGCATTCAAAACCAATTGGATAAATATATGCACCTGATGGTTTACGGGGAAATGATACAATCTCCACAAACGCAACTGGCATATAAACTTAAGGAGTTTTTACCTGAAAATCTGAAATCGACTTACTTTGTTAATTCGGGCAGTGAAGCAATTGAAGGGGCGCTTAAATTAGCCAAAAGATTTACAGGGCGATCCGAAGTGATTGCATTTAAAAATGCCTATCATGGAGGAACACATGGAGCATTAAGTATTTTGGGAGACGAGAGACTCAAAAACGCATTTCGGCCATTATTACCCGGGATCAAATTTATTGAATTCAACAACTTTAACCATTTAAACCAGATCACACCTAAAACAGCATGTGTAGTTGTGGAAACTGTTCAGGCTGAAGCCGGAATCATCCTTCCCAAAGCCGGCTTTTTGCAAGCCTTACGCGAAAAATGCACCGAAACAGGCACCTTGTTGGTTATTGATGATATACAAATGGGATTTGGAAGAACAGGATCATTGTTTAGTTTTGAAAATTTTGGTATTGTGCCGGATATCCTGACCCTTGCAAAAGCCATGGGCGGCGGAATGCCCATTGGTGCGTTTATTTCTTCACAGGAAATTATGCGCAGTTTAACCAACAAACCTGAATTAGGCCACATTACCACTTTTGGGGGTCACCCCGTGGCTTGTGCAGCTGCATTGGCTAATCTTGATGTGATAACGAAAGAATCAATTTATAAGCAGGCCGAAAAGAAAGGACTCATTTATAAAAACGAACTGATCAAACATCCATTGGTAACTGAGGTAAGGCAAAAGGGGTTGATGCTGGGTGTGGATATAAAAGGTGATGTTTTTAAGTTGGTTAGGGTTTTCCTCCGAAATGGACTCATTACCGACCCCTTCCTTTTCAGAGCAAATGCCTTTAGAATTGCGCCTCCATTGACAATCTCCGAAGATGAAATTACCGAATCAATCAATTTAATCTGGCAAAGCTTAAGCGAGTTATAATGCCACATTGTCACGTTATTTTTAAAATTAAAAACAAAATTGCGCCATATTGTCTCAATTTATGTTATAATTGATGATTTTTTTTGATTGGAACACGAGTTGATTTGCCCCTCCTGAAAACATTGAAATTTATAATAAAATTTAAAAATTTATAGGAGGACAAAGTTATGTTACCAATCGTAAAAAAAAGAGTTTACAGCCCGGCTTATCTCAACGACTTTTTCGGCAAAGATCTTTTAACATCATTTTTTAATGATGGTGCAGATTATGCAACACCAGCCGTAAACATTATTGAAAATGAAAAAGCTTTCACCATTGAAGTAGCTGCTCCAGGCCTGAACAAAGAGGACATTAATATTAAGATTGAAAAGGATGTATTGACGATTTCGTCAGAATTGGAAACCAAAAACGAAGAAACCAATGACCATTTTATGCGGAGAGAATTTGGATTTCAATCATTCAGCAGGTCATTCAAACTTCCAGAATCAGTTGACCAGGAAAAAATTCAGGCAAAACATAAAAATGGGGTTCTTACGGTGGATTTGCCCCGAATGGATGAAGCAAAGCTGAAAAATACCAAAGTAATTAAAATTTCATAAACGAAAAAGGCCGGATGATCCGGCCTTTTTTTTGCTTTATTTCAGCCTTAAAAAACAGAAAATTTCACATATTTCTTTGGATTCAGCCTAATATCCTCCAATAACAAATTAAGGTCTTTTGAAGATTTTTCAAGTTCGATGTAAAGGCTATCATTGTTGATCAGCATTCCCATACTTCCTTCACCCTGATTGATTTTTTCAGTAATGGAGGCAAGATTGCTCATAGTATGATTTACATTACTCATCGTTTGCGCAAAATTGACCCTGGCAAGTGTATCACTCATCGCACTGAAATTTGAAACGATAATATTAATCTGCTCTTCGTTGTTTTTAAGGTTTTCAGTAATCGATTCAATATTAAACAGGATATTCTCAATTCGACTTCGTTCACCTGTCATAAGGGTATCCAGCGAACTAGTTGTTTTTTCAAGATTTTCAAAAGAATTGGCAATATGTAAAACACTCTTGGAAAAATTATCGGCATTGGCTGAGCTAAAAATGCCCTGAAGCATTGTAAGCACCGTATCAATTGACGACATCAGCTCCTCCGCCTTATTTTTAATGGGTGCTATTTGGCGGTTGACTTCTTCTTTTATAGAAACTTCCATTTCCGACATTAAAGTATCACCTGACTGGGCAGGAACACTTGAATTACCCAGCTTTAGTTCAACCTCTTTTGAACCAAGCAAATCAGAACTGCTGATTTTTGCTGTGGAATTATCAGGTATATAAATATCGTTGTTCAGGATCATTTCAACTACCACCTTAGAGCCTCCATTATCAGCAAAAAACATGTCTCGCACACGCCCTACATTAAGACCATTGATTTTTACGGGGTTGGATTTTTGCAGACCGGCAACATCATCGTAAACAGCATAAAATACGCGATCATTTGTAAAAATATCCTCCCCCTTTAAAAAGTTAAAACCCCAGTATAACAGCGCCATAGCGGCTGTTACGATTAATCCTATCTTAAACTCTCTTGTAAGCTTCAAAACAATTTGATTTTAAACAAAAGTAAAACTTATTTTCTATTTCCTCAATTCAGACAGGGAAATTCTGTTATTTCCCCTGTAAGCTACTATATATGAATCTTTGAACCCGGCTTCTGTAATTTGTTTGCGCTTTGCATTTGCTTCCTCTAAACTATCATAAGGTCCAAAATAGTATTTAAACCATCCATCCTCCTCAAATTCCTTTATACCCTTTTGATTTTTAAACTTTGGTGAATTCATTGGCAATCTGGCCTTTGATGCAAGTATCTGTAACCTGATCTCTACCTTTTCCAGGGACTCTATTGCGGTTTCAATAACCGGAACTTCATCTGAATTTTCAATTTCCTTTATATCCCCGGACACAGGATTTACTTCAATTTCTTCTTTTTGAGAAATTAAAATTGCCCGTGGAATATCCGGGCCGATTTGCACATTATATATGGTGTCACCGGAATTCAAATAACTATCAGATGATTTAAGCATCACATCAATAAATATCCTTGACTGACCATCCTTCATTAAAAAATATTCAGAGTTAACCGGAATATGAACCTCCTGGTCCAAATCAATTTTATAAACGTCTTGATTTCCGGAGGACAATTTGAGCGATCCAACTTTAAATCCGTCAATTACAAAACGGCTCCCTGTTAAATCGAAATCAACACTTTGAACTTCAACATAAAGCACGCTTTTAGTGGAATTAGAAAACCAATACACGAGATAGATAATAGCAAGTAATGCTAAAATAGCTGAAACAAGAGTCAGGATAATTTTATTTCTCTTTTGCATCAAGGAATTAGATTTTTGTCGACCAACGTCTGCGCTTCTTCCATTGATATTCTTTCATTATTTTTAAAAGCAACAATAAATACATCTTTATATCCCCGGGCAATCATTTCATTTTTAATCCTCACAGCAGTCTCCTTGTCTTTTTCATTTCCTGCGGTGTATTTATACTGTCCTTCATGTTCGTACATTTTAACATTTGCCAGCCCCCTGAATTTTCTAAAATCCAGTTCCTTTTCCTTTTTATAAGAAGCAAACTGAACCCGATAGTAAACCGTGTCAGTTTTTACAGGTGGCTTTTTAACTATGGGCTTCAAGCCATTGGCTTTTTCCTCATATTCCACTTTATAATCACGAAAAGCCCTGTAAATAGCGGAAGCCATGTATTCCTGCCCTTCTTTCGACATAAGAAATTTCTCTTCCTCAGGATTGCTTAAAAAACCCAACTCAATTAATATTCCGGGCATTGTAGTTTTATAAAGCACCCAAAAACCCGCTTGCTTAACGCCACGGTCCTTACGGCCTACCCTTTCGCGAAATTGATTTTGAACATAGGCGCTTAATTCGATGCTCTGATCAATGCTTGCATTTTGGAACATATTCAAAACAATGTAATCCTCATCCGAATCAGGGTTAAATCCTTCATATTGGGTTTTATAATCGTCTTCGAAGTAAATAGCCGCATTTTCGGTTTTGGCTACTTCAAGATTTTCTACACTCTTGTGTAGCCCCATTACATAAGTTTCTGCACCAAAAGGTTTTGACGATTTGTTTGAATTACAATGGATGGATATAAAAACATCGGCACCACTTTCATTGGCAATTTGAGCACGTTTATGAAGTTCAATAAACTCATCCGAATCTCGCGTATAAACCACCTCTACATCCGTCAAATTTTCATGAATGTATTTACCGGTAAGCTGCGCAACGGCAAGCACAATATCCTTTTCTTTGGTATTTTTACCCAAAGCTCCGGGATCTTTGCCTCCGTGTCCGGCATCAATGATTACCTTGTTAATACGATCTGGAATTTGCCCATTCAGCTTTTCGTTTAATCCTGCAATCAGCAGGCAAATACCAAAAATTAAAACCAACCGTTTCACAATATTGGAATATTTTTTGATTAGTTTTGAAATCGATTTCTACATCTATTACTGCACTTGCAAATTTAATATTTTACAAACGAGAATTGATACACAAATTGTCAACTAAATTATCAACACAATTATTGTTCAGGATATCATTACTCGTAATATACATCCTAATATCAGCCGGATTTGCCGGTGCACAAAACGATTCAACAACCATTGAAGCCTCGCCCGACACCAATTTAATCAAAAGTGATTCGCTTATTTCATCGCTTAAAAATATAATTGCCGACACAACCCTTGGCATTTCACCAAATGCCCTCGAATCAACGGTGGCGTACAAGGCAGAAGATTCAATTAAAATCGACATGCGAACTAAAAAAGTTTTCATGTACAAAAAAAATGAAATCAAATACCAGGATATCACACTCACAGGTGGTTTTGTTGAAATTGAATTAACTACCAATGAAATTTATGCCACCGGAATTCCTGACTCTATCGGTGATTTAACGGAACTACCCGTTTTCACCCTCGCCGACGACAGCTTTGAATCCGAATCAATGCGTTACAATTACAAAAGCAAAAAAGGCCTTGTGGAAAAAGTGATGACAGAGGATGCCGAGGGTTTTTTGCATGGTGAACTGGTAAAAAAAATGCCAAATGATGTTACCAATGTTTTTGAAGGTTCTTATACCACGTGCGAGCTTGATCATCCCCATTTCGCTTTCGAATTTAAAAAAGCAAAGGTAATTCCGGAAAACAAAATTGTTACCGGACCGGCCTATATGGTTATTGAAGATGTTCCCACACCGCTGGTTATTCCTTTTGGACTTTTCCCAAATAAAAAGGGTCAGCGCTCTGGAATTGTCATACCCACCTGGGGTGAATCTACCAACCGTGGTTTTTATTTTGAAAATGGAGGATATTACTTTGGTATAAGTGATTATTTGGACTTCAAAATTGTGGGTGACATCTATACCCTTGGCAGTTGGGCCGTAAAACCCAGCGTGAACTACCGCAAGCGTTATAAGTACAATGGATACTTCAATTTAATATATGCGGACAATAAACTTGGTGAAGAAGGAACCGAAAGTTTTTCAAGAACTAAAACTTATGGAATTACATGGCGACATAACCAGGACCCGAAAGCCAGGCCCAGAAGTAAATTTTCTTCGAATGTAAATATTAAAAGTTCAGAACAAAGTAAATTCAACCCTGTTAGCTCAAATGAATATCTTAGTAATACCTTTCAATCAAGTATCAGTTACTCAACAAATTTTGCCGACAAATATTTCCTGAACCTTTCACTTAATCATTCACAAAATACCATTACCCACGAAGTTAGTTTATCATTGCCAACCGTTAGTTTTAATGTAAACCGGTTTTACCCATTACGGGCCAAAAAAGTAGTTGGCAAGTTGAGCTGGTACGAAAACATCAGTGTGAATTACAGTATGGCCGCCGACAACAGGATAGACACCTATGATAGTTTATTGTTCGACAGTGATATAACCAAGAAGATGCGAAACGGGATGAAACATAATATTTCCATCTCCAGCGGGTCTATCAAGCTTTTGAAATATCTGGTTTGGAGTAATAGTGTAAACTATACCGAGCGCTGGTACTCACAGCAGCATGTAAAAAACTGGCTGAATGATACAATTTATGAAGATGATGTACCCGTGTTTGGATACGAAGGCACTGACACCATTTATGGTTTTAATGCCGTGCGCGACTTTAATTTCAGCAGTAGCCTGAGTACCACTATGTATGGTATGTATACCTACACTAAAGGACCTGTAAAAGCTATTCGGCATGTTATCAAACCATCGGTTGGTTTTTCGATGAGACCCGATTTTGGTGCTCCCGGTTGGGGCTATTACCGCTATTATATAAATGAACAGGGAGACCGGATAAAGTACTCACCCTATGACGATATGATCTATGGATCAGCGCCAGATGGCCGTTCAGGGGCTTTGACATTCAGATTGAGCAATAACCTCGAAATGAAAGTAAAATCAAGAAAAGACACCATCACCGGCATGAAGAAAGTTGTTTTAATCGAAGACCTTTCCATCGGAACCGGTTACGATTTTGCCAGAGACTCTTTGAACATGAACAACCTCACCATCAGCGGACGTACAACTTTATTCAAACAACTTCGAATTAACTATGCCAGTTCATTCAACCCCTATGCCCTGGATTCGAATGGGCGTAAAATAAACAAGTTTGAATGGGATGTAAATAAAAAACTTTTCAGGCCTGAAAACCATAGCTGGCGAATGGGGATTAGCTGGAAAATAAGTTCGGAAACCCTTGGGAAAAATAAAAATAAGGACAAAAATAAAAAGAGCCTGGCCGAACAACCACGTGAATCAAGCGCAGGAACAGCCCAGGAACTTGCCGATGTGAATGAAAACATCGAAGGGTTTGTTGATTGGAACGTTCCCTGGTCACTAAATTTATCTTACGACTTTAATTACACGCTCACCTATAAATATGCTAACGGATATTGGAATTACGATATCACCAAGGATAAGAAACTTATCCAAACATTGAGCTTTTCGGGGGATGTGAATATTACATCTAAATGGAAATTTGGGTTCAGATCAGGTTATAATTTTGAAAGCAAAGAACTAACCTATACATCGATTGATGTTTATCGTGATTTACATTGCTGGGAAATGCGCTTCAACTGGATACCCTATGGTTTCAGACAAAGTTGGAACTTCTCAATCAACATAAAATCAAGTCTATTACAGGACTTAAAATTGGACAAGAAAAAAGATTTCAGAGATTATTAATCGTTAAAATACAATTCAATGAAAAAAATTATTGCCACGAAAAGTGCTCCCGGAGCCATCGGCCCTTATAGTCAGGCGACTGAAATAAACGGCATGTTATTCATTTCGGGTCAAATTCCAATGAATCCTGAAACGGGGAAAATTGAAGGTGATGATATCAAAACACAAACCAACCAGGTGATGCAGAACATTGGAGCAATCCTGAAGGAAGCAGGATATTCTTTTGATGATGTAGTAAAATCAACCTGCCTGCTGAGCGACATGAACAATTTTGCAGCAATGAATGAAGTTTACGGCCAATATTACCCTGCAAACCCTCCTGCAAGGGCTGCTTATGGGGTGGTTAAATTACCCCTGGGGGTTTTGATCGAAATAGAAACCATTGCCGCTAAATAAATTTACATTTAAACCATCCTAGTTTTAATGCGTTTCTAAAATAAAAATCTGACATGAAACAAACCTGTTTAAGCCTTTTCGTTTTTTTATTTTTTTCAATAAATAGTTTCAGCCAGCAACTCGCTGCATTTAATGATAACCTGAATAAATTTTGGGTTTTTGATGGTGGCTCATTCCAGCAACTTGAATACCTTGAAATACAGGATTATCAGGTGGGGGGCTATCTGGTTGCCTATATTGACAATGGAAGTAACCTGAAGGTTTACCGTAACGGCGAAGTAAAAACCCTGCTTACCGGATCACCAATCAAATACACCGCCACCGATTATTTGCTCGGATATTCACTTTATGAGCAATTAAATGTTTATGACAATGAGAAAAAAATTGTTCTAAGTACCGAATGCGACGGCTATGAAATTCGTGATAGCTTGATTGGA
>Ga0116152_10001342_pt1 | contig 20288 bp, 18 predicted proteins | sample AD_UKC119_MetaG_FD_89894 | JGI IMG/M metagenome (GOLD analysis project Ga0116152, IMG submission 89894) | Active sludge microbial communities of municipal wastewater-treating anaerobic digesters from Hong Kong - AD_UKC119_MetaG | ecosystem: Engineered > Bioreactor > Anaerobic > Digestate...
CGCACCCTGCTGATGGACCTCGACACCCTGCAGTGGGATCCCGAGCTCGCGGAGGCGGTCGGCGTCCCGATGAGCATGCTGCCGCAGATCCGCAGTTCCTCGGAGGTGTTCGGAGAGGTCCAGAGCCCGGCCTCGATGAAGGGCGTGCCCATCTCCGGCATCCTCGGCGATCAGCAGGCGGCGACGTTCGGCCAGGCCTGCTTGAGCCCGGGAGAGGCCAAGAACACCTACGGCACCGGGAACTTCCTGTTGCTCAACACCGGTACCGAGAAGGTGCTGAGCAGCAACGGCCTTCTGACGACGGTCTGCTACAAGATCGGCGAGGCTCCCGCGGTCTACGCCTTGGAGGGGTCCATCGCTGTGACCGGCAGCCTGGTCCAGTGGTTGCGGGACAACCTCGGGATCATCAGATCCGCCCCGGAGATCGAGACCCTGGCGCGCTCGGTGGAGGACAACGGCGACTGCTACTTCGTGCCGGCCTTCAGCGGCCTGTTCGCCCCCTACTGGCGCGGGGATGCGCGCGGCGCGATCGTGGGCCTCACCCGATTCATCAACAAGGGCCACATCGCACGGGCGGCACTGGAAGCGGCGGCGTACCAGTCCCGCGAGGTGATCGAGGCCATGGAGGCCGACAGCGGCGTGCAGTTGACGACGCTGAAGGTCGACGGCGGGATGGTGCTCAACGAGTTGCTCATGCAGTTCCAAGCCGATGTGCTGGGCGTTCCGGTGATCCGGCCGCGGACCATCGAGACGACTGCGCTCGGTGCGGCCTACGCGGCCGGGCTGGCCGTCGGATTCTGGGAGAACGAGACCGCCATCCGGACCAACTGGGCAGAGGGTAAGCGCTGGGAGCCGCAGATGTCGCCGGGGGACCGGGAGTGGCTGTTCGACCGGTGGCGGCAGGCGGTCACCCGCACCTTCGACTGGGTGCCGACGGGGCAGTGACGCCACGCGGGAGCCGGGGTGGTCAGACGAAGTCGGGCGCTTGCTGCATCACGGGGTCCCCGAGGTCGAGGTCGGGGAACCACTGTGCCACCAGCTCCCGCACCTTGAGGTCGATCTCGACGAGGACCTGCTGGACCTCGGCTCCGGACAGCCCCTCGAGATGGCTGATGTCGCGCCACTCGTAGCGGTCCTGGTCGTCCTTGACCGGGAGGGAACCGGCTGTGGTCGCACCCACGACCACCAATCGGTCAGCCACGTCGAGCATCTGATCGCTGAACTTCTTGGGAATGTCGGTCAAATGCACGCCATGCGCGGCGAGCCCGTTCGTCACCTCGTCCAGCACGTGCCCCTTGGGCGCCACCCCGGCGGAAACCACGTACACCAGCCCCGGGGCGTAGTAGCGGAACAGCGCGGCGGCGGCCTGGGACCGCCCGATGTTGTCCTGGCAGACGATGAGGACCTCGGGCTGGGTCTTCAGTACCTCGCCGGCCTTGATCTGTTCGGCCCGGACCTGGGTCAGAGCAGCACGCCCGACCAGCACCGGCAGGTAGGTCTTCACCGACGCGGTGGCCGCCATCTGGTCGTAGAGGTCATCGACGATGGCTGTGAGCCGCTCCCGCGAGATGGCCCCGCCGGTGTGGTTCACAAGCCCGTCCACCACACTGCGCAGTTGCATCTCGACATTGGGTTCGCGGGGTGTTTCGCTCACCTGTGCATTGTCGTCAACGCCCCGACGCAGTTGCAACGCGGGTGGGCAGTTCGATCCGCCAGGCGTTGTAGGCCTGATCGCGGCGAAGCCCCAGACCTTCGTAGAGCTGGGTCGCTCCGGTGGGGTTGGTGGCGTCGCAGTGCAACGACGTACCGGCGAACCCGAGGGCTGCGTCACGGTGGAAGGCGTCGCGCAGCAGGAACTGTGCGACCCCTCGGCGCCGATACGCACGCAGCACCCCGAGGGTCTCGACGTACCCCAGCCTGTGCGCGGCGTACCGATTGCTGCCCATACACACACCGATGCACGTCCCACCGTCGAAGGCCAGTCGCCATTGACCTGGATCCGAGGTCTCGTCGAGGGCGTCGCGCTTGAAGACCTCGAAGGTCCGGGGGTGGAAGTCGTAGTGATCCAGGAACGACGACTGAACCACCTCGTACATGTCGTGCCAGTCCTCCTCGCGCATGGTCCGCACAGTCACACCGGCCGGCGGGGTCGGCGAGGCGGGGGGCGCGGCGAAGTCCAGGCGCATCCGCTGGTAGACGCGGTGGGTTCGGTACCCGGCAGCGTGCAGCGCGGCCTCGATCTGTTCGTCGCCGTGGAAGCTTTCCATCTTCAGCCACGCCTGTGGCGGAACGTCGTACTCGCGGGCGTAGGCCGCGGCGGCGGCCAGGAGGGCGGATGCAAGCTCCTGCCGATGCGCGGCCAGGGGGTGTATGAACATGTCCAGGTAGAGGTCCCGGCAGCGCTCGAAGTCCTCGTAGGCCAGCAGCACCGCGATCAGTTCCTGGTCCTGCCACACAGCGGTTGTGCCGCGGGCACCGTGAAGCTCCGGCGCACGCAACGCCCCGAGGGTCTCCTTGTCGTTGCTGTCGGACCGACCGAAGAAGGCCATCTCCTTGGCGGTGAGCAAGGCGGTCACGGCAGGCACGTGAGGGTCGTCCACCTGCGTCGCTCGCAGCCCCGGCGGTAGCCCGGTGACCTTCATCGCGAGGTTCGACACGGCTGCCAGGTAACCACACAACGGGCGTACCCGACCAGCAGGTTTCGGCGGTATGGGCGAGGATGGTCCGGTGAAACGCGTGCTCCTGCTGGTGACCGCCCTCCTCCTGGCAGCGTGCGGGGGAGGAACGGCCTCGGCGCCCAGCCCGCCGGCGCCCTGCGATCCGGGGCCTCCCGGTACCCGTGAGGTCCAGGTGGGCAAGCGCTCTTTCCTGCTGCACGTGCCGACGGACTTCCAGGACCCGTCACCGGCGGTCTTCACCTTCCACGGCCGGGGCTCCAACGCGCAGCAGCAACTGCTGCTCACAGGCTTCGACCAGGTCGCGGAGGAAGGCCGCTTCCTGGTGGTCGCGCCGGAGGCCCGCAACGGGCGGTGGGACTTCACCGGCGGCGACACCGACTACCTGCGGGCGGTCGGCGACGCGGTGCCATGCATGGACCCGGACCGTGTCTACGCCTCCGGGATGTCGATGGGCTCGGCGATGACGTTCGCGCTCGCGTGCGCCCCGGAGCGCAAGTTCGCCGCCTTCGGGGGCGTGGCGCTGACCCTGTTCGAGCCCCAGTGTGAGCAGACGCCGCCGGCGCCCATCATCTACTTCCACGGCACCGCCGATGAGGTGGTTCCCTTCCGCGGCGGACAGCCGGAGGGCGAGGACATCGACTTGCCGGCGGTCCCGGTGGCGATGCGCGAGTGGGCCCAGCACAACGGGTGCACCGAAGACACTGTGAAGCGCATCGGCAAGGACGTCCGCCTGCAGGAGTGGACCGGCTGTGCGGCCGACGCCGATGTGGACTACTACCGGGTTCGGGGAGGCGGCCACACCTGGCCCGGGACCGCACCGTTCATCGCCGATGCGATCGAGCAGTCCTTGGGCAAGACCTCACAGAGTGTGAATGCTTCGTCACTGATGTGGAAGTTCTTCCAGCAGTACAGTCTGCGGGCGGAGTAGCTGCTCTTCTCGGCCGGTGAACAGCGCGTCCCCTGTGCCACAGTTGAGGTGATCTTGCCTGCCGACGGGAGTGCCTCATGCTCGAATTCGCGTCATCGAACTGCCGGGCGGTCAACGCCGAACGCGCCGTCCTTGAGGCCTTGGAACTCGCCTACGGGGTTCCCGACCCGGAGGTCGATCTGCTGCTGATTAACGCCGCTGTGGGCCACGATCTGCAGACCCTGTCACACGTCGCGATGCGCCAGTGTCCCGGCGCCCGGGTGCTGGCCGCATCGTGCGCCGGTGTTGTGGGACCGCAAGGGCCCGGTGAGTCGCTTCACGACATCGGTCTGATCGGGGTGCGCGGGGCGGAGTTCACCGTCGCGCAGGTGGATGGCCTGTACGGAGCCACGTCGCTGGAGATGGGTGCGGCGCTCGGCCGGCAATTGGCCGGCACCCCGGAACCGGTGACCATGATCTACCTGCTCGCGTCCGGGATCGACATCGCGAACGACCGTGTCATCGAAGGCATCGAGTCGGTCCTTGGACCGGACGTGGTGATCTTCGGCGCCACGTCGTCGGACCAGATGCAAGGTGTTGCGACGTACCAGGCCATAGACGGCGAGTCCTTCCAGCACGCCGCCTTCGCTGTGGGGTTCTGGGACCCCACGTTGGCCGTGGACACGCAGGCGACGCATGGTTTCATCGCGGTCGGGGAACCCATGGTGGTCACTGCGGCCGACGGCAACCGGATCATCGAACTCGACGGCAAGCCGGCGTGGCCGACCTACCTGGAACGGATGGGTCTGGGCCCGGATGCCACCGAGGGAGACACGATCCCGATCGGTGCGCTGGCTGAGGAGTTGTCACCGGAACTGGCGCAGGAGTACGGCAATTCCCACATCCTGCGCGTGGTGACGCATCACACCGACGAAGGCGAGATCATCTACGCCACGGAGGTCCCGGTCGGCACGAAGCTGTGGCTCACCGTCCGGGACGAGGAGCGGATCTTCGCCGACATGGACCGGATGATGCTCTCGATGGAGCAGCGGTACCCCGACAGCAAGCCCGTGGCGGTGTTCCAGGCCGACTGCCTGGCGCGCGGCCGACGGCTGTTCGACCGGGTGATGAAGGAGGAACTCGTCCACCGCATGCAGCAGCCCATGGCCACCGATGGTGAGATCCCCGCGTGGTTCGGGATGTACGGCTTCGGTGAGTACGCCCGGCTCGGGGGGTGTAACAGCTACCACAACTACACGACGGCGCTGGCGGCGCTGTATCGCGTGGGAGCAGACGGGGCCTAGGCCGGTGTCCCGATGACCGATCCCGAGTCCAGCACCACGCGCCGGATCGACGCCGGTGCGTACACACTTCTGCAGCAGCAGTTGGTGTCGGTGCGCGCGCGGCTGGACAGGCAGGTCGGCCAACTCATCCGCCTCAACCGGATCTCCGACGAACTCCTGCACACCGATGAGGACACGCCCCTGGCGCAGTTCTTCGCAGAAGCGATCGTCGACATCCTGGACGTGGCCGTCGGTGCGGTGTGGATCTTCGGTGACGACACCGAGCCCGTCGAATTCACCGTGTTCGGAACACCCGACAGCGGATGGTCAACCGCGGGTGCCAAGATCGCGCAGCGGCTGTCCGACAACCGCGCCGTGCCCCTGGCGCCGGAGTTGCGGGACCTGCTGCCCGGACCGGTCCTCGTGGATCCCATCGTCTGCCGCGCAGCAGGATCGGCCACGAATCCGCGGGCGCTGTTGATCGCAAGCAACACCACCTCGATGGCCGGCATGTACGAACCGTCCGCGACGGAGACACTCGAGATCCTCACCCTCATCGCCGAGAAGTTGTCCGCGCACATGGCCGTTCTGGCCGACCGCCGGGTGATCGCCGAGCAGGTCGTGATGCTGCGGGATTCCGAGGAGCGGCTCGGTTTGGTCCTCAAGGGCACCAACGATGGATGGTGGGACTGGGAACTCACCGCCGGAACATGTCTTGTGTCGCAGCGGTGGCTGCAGATGCTCGGCCTGGAGGCCGGTGATGTCCAAGCGCACGACGGCTTCTGGTGGGACCGCGTGCATACCGAGGATCTACCCGCGTTCCGGACCGACCTCGAAACCGCACTGACCGAGGATGCCTCCGGACTCGAGGCGGAGATCAGAATGCGACACCGCGACGGCACGTATCTGCCGGTGCTGGTGCGGGGCACCATCACCCGTTCGTCGGGTGGTGAGCCGATCCGGTTCACGGGTTCGATATTCGATCTGTCCGAACGGCACCGCCAGGAGAGCCAGGTCCGCAGGCTCGCGTTCTTCGACCCGCTGACCGACCTTCCCAACCGGCGGATGCTGATCAGCCGCATCGAGGACACGTTGCGCGTGAACAGCCAGACGGGGGCGATCGCCGCAGTGCTGATGCTCGACCTGGACAGGTTCAAGACCCTCAACGACACCCATGGACACGCCGCCGGTGACCAACTGCTGCGGATCGCGGCCCACCGGCTGCATGCGGAGGTACGCGGAGCCGACACGGTCGCCCGCCTGAGCGGCGATGAGTTCGTCGCGCTGCTGCCGTCTGCCGGCGACGATGTGCCCGGTGCCGTCAGGTCGGCCGAACTCGTCGCGGAGCGGCTGCAGCAGGCACTGACCCGCCCGTTCGAACTGGACGCCGGGACTATCCACTTGAGTACCAGCATCGGCATCGCACTGGCAGCCGGGTCGTCTGCCACGGTCGACGACGTGCTCAAGCAGGCTGATGTGGCCATGTACGAGGCCAAGGCCGCCGGTCGCAACGCGGTGCGGGTCTTCAAACTCGCCATGCAGATGCAGTTGGAGCAGCGGGCACGGTTCGACGCCCGACTGCGGGAGGGGTTCGCGGCCGGGGAACTCGAGCTGCACTACCAGCCACAGGTGGATGTCGACGGCCGGCTGTACGGCACCGAAGCGCTGTTGCGGTGGTACCCGCCGGATCTCGGCCCAGTGGCGCCGGCTGAGATCATCACCGCGGCCGAGGACAGCGGGTTCATCCATGAACTGGGTCAATGGGCACTGGAGACGGTGTGCCGGCAGGCGGCACTGTGGGGTTCGGGCCCGGACTCGCGGATCGCGGTGAATCTGAGTTCGGCGGAGTTCCTGCACCCGGATTTCCCGCAGCGTGTACTCGCCGTCCTGGAACGCACGGGCGTGTCGGGCAAGGCGATCCGGCTGGAGATCACGGAGGCCACAGTCGTCAGTGACGTGGAGTTCGCCGCGAGTCGGATGGAGACGTTGATGGCGCACGGCATCGAGTTCTCCGCCGACGACTTCGGCACCGGCTATTCGTCTCTGACCTATTTGCGAGGTCTGCCGTTCTCCGAGGTGAAGATCGACCGCAGCTATGCGGCGCGGCTGCCGGACGATCCGCAGGACGTGGCCATCGTGCAGGCGATCATGTCCCTGTGCCAGACGCTGGGTCTGCGCATCGTGGCCGAGGGGGTGGAGACCTCGGCGCAGCTCGAGGCCTTGTCCAGGTACGGAGCGGAGATCTTCCAGGGACATCTCTTCGGCGGCCCGCAGCCACCCCCGGCCAAGCCGCAGGACCTGGTCCAGCGCCGGCCGACGGTCTGACCGCGCAGTCTACGCCGGCCGCGGGGTGGTCATCGGCAGTCCGGTTAGAGATACAGCACTCCGGTTAGAGATCGGCATTGCGGTTAGAGACACGGCACTCCGGTTAGCCCTATACGGCCGTGGGACTCTAACCAACCTGCCGCCGACTAACCAAGATGCCGATCTCTAACGGAATAGCCTCCCCCGAACGGGAGCCCGGTAATCCAGTTGACGTCTCTGACTAGAACCGCCACACCTCGACGGCAAGCGCGGCAGGCACGCCCACCCGATCGCCGGTCTGTTCGAGGAAAGCCCGGAGGAACTGGGGATCGGCCATCGGATGCTCGCCGAGGCCCTCGAGGTATGCCCGGTGTTCGGACAGTGAGGCCACCGCTCGGTCCACGCCGTCGGACACGTCGAGGGCATGGGTGGCCTCGGGGGATCCGGCCACGAGCGCGATCCGCACCGAGTGTGGTGGTGTGCCGGGGAAGATCCACCGGTTGCCCGCATCACCGATGGCGTCGAGTGCGGCCGTTCCCACAGCCCGGTGGTCGGCGCTGTTGCGGGCGTGCGGTCCCCACGTCTCCCGGTGGTTGAACAGCAGCACTGTGTCGGGTTGGTGTCGCCGGATCGCCTGGGCGAACTCCTGTCGCAGCGCCATGCTGTCGTGGATGGTGCCGTCGGGGTGGGAGAGGAACTCAACCACCGACACCCCCACCACGTCCGCACTGCGGATCTGCTCGGCCTCACGCACCTCGGCGGCCCGCTTCGGATCCATGCCGTCGATGCCGGCTTCACCGCGGGAGGCGAGCAGGTAGCGGCAGTCGGCGCCGGCGCTGGTCCACATCGCCACCGCCGCGGCCGCCCCGTACTCGATGTCGTCGGGGTGCGCGACGATGGCCAACACCCGTCGCGGTGTGTGCTCCAGCAGCTCCATCTACGCCGGGGGCTTGCTCTGGAAGGCCGACGCGAAATTCTCCAGCGCCCCGGTCAGTTCCGCGGGCACGACCCAGACCTTGTTCGATTCGCCCTTGGCGATCTCCGGCAAGGCCTGCAGGTACTGGTAGGCCAGCAGTTTCGGATCCGGGTCGGCCTGGTGGATGGCGTCGAAGACCTTCTGGACCGCCTGCGCCTCACCTTCGGCGCGCAGGATCGCCGACTGCTTGTCACCCTCGGCCCGCAGCACCGTGGCGTCCCGCTCACCCTGGGCGGTGAGGATCTGGGACTGCTTGATGCCCTCGGCGGTGAGGATCGCGGCCCGGCGGTCCCGCTCCGCGCGCATCTGCTTCTCCATGGACTCCTGCACACTCGGGGGCGGGTCGATCGCTTTGAGCTCGACGCGGTTGACGCGGATCCCCCACTTGCCCGTGGCCTCGTCGAGCACGCCGCGCAGTTGGCTGTTGATCTGGTCGCGGGAGGTCAGGGTCGCCTCGAGGTCCATGCTGCCGACCACGTTGCGCAGGGTCGTGACGGTGAGTTGCTCGACACCCCAGATGTAGTTCTGGATCTCGTACGTCGCGGCTTTGGGGTCGGTGACCTGGAAGTAGATGACCGAGTCGATGCTCACCACAAGGTTGTCCTCGGTGATGACCGGCTGTGGCTGGAAACTCACGACCTGCTCGCGCAGATCCAGCCGCGAGGTGATCCTGTCCACGAACGGTACGAGGATGTGCAGACCGGCTCCGAGGGTGCGGCTGTAGCGGCCGAGGCGCTCCACCACGCACGCTTGTGCCTGCGGGACGATCCGCACCGTCTTCGCGATGACGATGATCACGAACAGCAGGACGAGTAGGACTACTACGGCACTGGCGATGGCTGCGGTCATGTCTTCTCCTCAGTAGGGCCGGATATCAGTAGGGCCGGATGATCGCGGTGGCGCCGCGGATCGCGACGACGGTCCCGGTGGCGCCGGTGTCCAGCGGGTCCCAGGCGTCTTCGAGCTGCGCCGACCAGATCTCGCCGTTGAGCTTGACCCGGCCGCTGTCAGGGGTCACCGGTTCCAACACCGTGACACGTTGTCCGATGAGGGCGTCCACGCCGGTCAGGGCGGTCGGCCCGGTCTTGAGGTGGCGCAGCGCGATCGGTCGCACGGCGAAGATCCCGAGCACCGCCACGCCCGCCGCTGCTCCTGCCTGCACGATCAGCGGTGCGCCGACGGCCGCGGCGCCGGCGCCGGCAAGCGCCCCCGCCGCGAGCATGATGAGCACGAAATCGAGGCTCATGACCTCGAGGATCCCGAACACCACTGCCGCGATGAGCCAGAAGATCGCTGCTGCCACGTCAACCTCCCTCCGTGCTCAGCCTACGGGCAGCCCGCGTCAGAGGGAAATGGCGTGTGTCCGCCGCACGGGCCTCGCGAAGTGGACGTTTTGCGAATCGCCTTTCCGGAAACTGCCATCTTCGTGTGGGGTCGACGTCCGTATCGTGCGTCTTGGGGGGATCCTGGACCGCACAACAGTGGCAGTGGGGTCACCGCATTGCCCTGTACATGCGGCTAGCCTGAAGCCGATGGACGCCTACTTGCCGGGACGGGCACTGCGCAACCCCCATCTGCAGACGACCCGCAGTCGGCTCCTGCCGCCGAGGGTACGTCTGCCGGAACCGGAGGTGGTGCTGGTCGACATGCCCGACGGCTCCGGTGACCGGCTCGCGCTGCTGTTGCATGAGGGCGACCCGGACAAGCCGTTGGTGCTTGTGATCCATGGCCTCGGTGGAAGTGCTGAGTCCGACTATGTGCGGTACCTCGCCGCCGGGCTCATCGGCGCCGGCTTCCCGGTGGGGCGCCTCGATCTGCGTGGGGCGGGCACCGGGGAGCACGCCGTAGGCATGTATCACGGCGGCAAGACGGAGGACGTCCGAGCCGTGATCGATTCCTTGGACCGCCCTGTTGCCGTGGTGGGTTTCTCGTTGGGCGGCAACCTGACCATCAAACTGTTGGGTGAGCACACCGATCACGTCGTGGCGGGGGTTGCGGTCTCGGCCCCGCTGGACCTCGCCGTGAGCGTCGAGCACCTGCACCACATGGCCGGAGGGTTGTACGAGAAGTTCCTGGTGCACCGCCTGCGCAAGGAGGCACTGCGCCGTGGCGCCCGTTACACCCCGGAGGAGCGGGCGGGCATCGTGGCCGCGAAGGGTCTCGTGGAGTTCGACAACGCCGTCACCGCGCCGCGCCACGGCTGGCGCGATGCGGCCGAGTACTACGCCGTGAACTCCAGCATCGACTACCTGGACAAGGTCGAGCTGCCTCTGCTGCTGATCCACTCCAAGGACGATCCCATGGTTCCGTTCGGTCCGTACCTGTCCGTGGACTGGGAGGCTCTGCCCACCACCGAACTGGTGCTCACCGACCACGGCGGACACGTCGGCTTCCACAGCCGTGGGAGGCCTCCGTACTACGTGGGTCTCAGTGTGGAGTTCCTCGACCGGGTCAGCGGGACTCCAGATCCAGCCTGATGTGCGAGATCATCGACCGCAACGCGGTGTGGGCGTTGAGCAGGTCCTCGCCCCAACTCGACAGGTACGCGTACTGCCACCACCACAGGGCCTCGATCGGCCGCCCCGCCGCGAAGTGCCCGAACCCATGGTTGAGGTCGGTGACGATGCTCGACAGATCATCGGACAGCGACGACTCGACGATCTCCGGTGCTGGGAAGTACGGGTCGTCGATGGTGTTGTAGCGGTCCGCGGGACCGAAGACCTCGGCCAGCCGCAGCCGTAGGTCGTCGACCTCGGGCTCGCCGCCGGTGTCCGGCTCGTAGCGTCCTTCGGGGACGACATCGGTGACCGCGCCGAGTCGCGCGCCGTGCGCGGCCAGTTGGGAGGTGTGGATCAGCAGCAGTGCGATGGCACTGTCGCCCAGGCCGACGGTGGCCACCCGCTCCACCGCGACGACGAACTCCTGCACCGCGATCGCCATCTCCTCGGCGAGTTCGAGGGCGGTCGAGTCGACGGGGGTCGGGGCGGCGGTCACCGACACCTCGTCGCCGGGTAGGTCAGGCATCGATCCTCCTGCGTCCTGCGAACGCTCGTCCGAGCGTCACCTCATCAGCCAACTCCAAGTCGCCGCCCATCGGCAATCCACTTGCCAAACGTGTCACGGCCACGCCGATGGTCGCCATCTGGCGCCCCAGATATGCGGCCGTCGCCTCCCCCTCGGTGTTGGGGTCGGTGGCCAGGATCACCTCCTGCACCGTGCCGTCGGCGAGGCGGGTGAACAGTTCCCTGATGTGCAACTGATCGGGACCGATCCCGCGCATCGGATCGAGCACGCCCCCGAGCACGTGATAACGGCCGGTGAACTCCCGGGTCCGCTCGATCGCGATCACATCTTTGGGTTCTTCGACGACGCACAGCACGGCCGGGTCGCGGGTCTCGTCGCGGCACACCCGGCACAGCGCTCCCTCAGCGGTGTTGAAACACACCTCGCACACCGTCAACCGGTCCTTCACCGCCAGCAGTGCCCCGGCCAGCGCCTCAACATCCTCGCGGTCGGTCTCGAGCAGGTGGTACGCGATGCGCTGCGCGCCCTTCGGGCCCACCGCCGGCAGCCTCACCAACTGGTCGATCAGGTCCTGCAGGACACCCTCGTACGACGTCTGGTACATCGATCACTCCGCGTCGAACTCGGCGATCTTGCGCCCCCCGAGTTCCCGCTGCAGAAGTTCGAGGCCGGTCTCCGCGGTGGCCTCCACGGACTCGTCGTCCTCGCTGGGGGTGTCGTCCTCGCTGTCCGTGACAACCACCTCCGGCGCGGCGGGGCGGGTCGCAGGCGGCTGGTCACCCAGTGTCATTTCCACGGTGAGATCGAGCTTCAGTTCGTCGAGGATCGCCTGCCGGACGCGTTCGGCGTGACCGCCCTGCGCGAAGGCGGCAACCGCGCCGGCATTGGTCTGACTCAGCGTCAGGATCGAGTTGCTCAGCGACACCGGGCGGCAGTCGCGCACCAACAGGTGGGCAACGCGGCTGTTGGCCTGCACCCGGTCGAGTACACGTGGCCACAGGGCCATGAGCTTGTCCATCGGCACGTCCGAGCTCGACGCGGCAGGCGCCGACGCGACCGACTCGGGTGCCGACGGTGGCGCGGTGTCGAGCGACGGGGCCGGCGGCGGACCGGGCGGTCGCCTGCCGCCAGCCGCCGGGGGTCGGCCGGCGGGCTTCGGCGCGGGTTTGGCTGGTTGTGCTGCCGGTTCGGGTGTGGGTTCCTTGCGCGGCGCGGGTGCGGCCGGTGCGGCCGGTGCGGCCGGTGTGGCCGGTGCGGCGGCTGCCCGTCCTGCCACGGTTTCCATCCGCCGCTCGAGCCGATCGAGCCGGGCCAGCATGTCGAGGGAATCCGTGGCGCCAGTGGGCAGACACACCTCGGACATGAGCAGTTCGAGGTGCAGTCGCGGTGCGGTGGCACCACGCAGTTCGCTCAAGGCCTCGGACAGGGCGTCCGCGACGCGGTTGAGTTCCGCGCGGCCGAATCCCTGCGCCATCTCCGCCAGCTCTGGCAGGCGGTCGTCGGGCAGATCGACGAGCTGGGAGGCCTTGTCGACTCCGAGGACGTGCAGTACCAGCAGGTCCCGGAACCGCTCGAGCAGGTCGGTGACGAAACGGCGGGGGTCGTGACCGGAGTCCACCACATCCCCGATCCGTACGAACAGCCGCGCGACGTCCCCGGCGGCGATCGCCGCGGTCACGTCGTCGAGCAGACTGGCGTCGGTGACACCGAGTTGCTGGACCGCAGCCGCGTAGGTGAGACCGTCCGGTCCGGTCCCCGACACCAACTGGCCAAGGATCGACATCGCATCACGCACCGAGCCTTCGCCGGCGCGGGCCACCAGCGCGAGCGCCGCCGGCTCGGCCGGAACCCCTTCGGATTCACAGACGGCCGCCAGGTGGTTGGCGAGTGTGCGAATGGGCACCAGCCGGAACGCGTAGTGATGTGTGCGCGAGCGGATGGTTCCGATGATCTTGTCGGGTTCGGTGGTGGCGAAGACGAACCGCACATGCTCGGGGGGTTCTTCGATGAGCTTCAGCAGTGCGTTGGCCGCCCCCGGTCCGAGCTGGTGCGCCTCGTCGATGATGTAGATCTTGTAGCGGCTGTTGGCGGGGACGAACATCGCTCGTTCCCGCAACTCGCGCGCGTCGTCGACCAAGCCGTGAGTGGCGGCGTCCATCTCGATCACATCGAGGCTGCCGGGACCGTTGGGGGCCAGCGCGATGCAGGACTCGCACTCCTCACACGGCTGTGAGGTCGGGCCCTTCTCGCAGTTCAGGGAGCGGGCCAGGATGCGCGCGCTGGAGGTCTTGCCACATCCGCGTGGCCCGGAGAACAGATATGCGTGGTGTACCCGGTCGGAGTCGATGGCGCGCTTCAGCGGTTCGGTGACATGCTCCTGACCGATGACGTCGTCGAAGCGTCCCGGGCGGTACTTGCGGTAGAGGGCGAGGGCCACTGCCCCAGCCTAAGCGCAGGGTGCGACCGTCGGTGAGGACTCCACCCAACCGGTCGGATGAGGGCAGACTGTCCCCATGGCGCAACCCAGTACCACGTGGGCCGAGGTGATCGGCGATGACGAGCAACAGCGGCACGAGGACTTCGCGAAGGTGATCACCGGGCTGCAGTCCCGGATCAACGACCGCAAGGGACCCGGCCGGGCCTTCCACCGTCGGGGGGTGGCAGCGCTCACGGGACGTTTGACTGTGCCCGGGGGGCTGCCGCAGCACGCTGCGCAGGGCCTGTTCGCCCAACCCGGCGAGTACGACGTCGTGATCCGCCTGTCCAACGGGTCGATGGTGCCGCAGGCTGACGCGGTGCCCGACATCCGCGGATTCGCGTTCTCCGTACGCGGTCTCGATGGGGAGGCGGCGCTGGGTGGCACAACCGACCGCCAGGACTTCCTGCTCATCAACTGGCCGTCCTTCGGCTTCCGCGACTCCCGCGACTTCGCGGAACTCGTGCCGGCGGCTGCCAAGGGGCAGAAGGCGCTGGCACAGCACTTGATCGCCAAACACGGGGTGGTCGCCGGGCCTGCTTGAGATGCTCAAGCAGGCGGCGGGCATGGCCCGACCGTTCACCGGTTTCGCGACCTCGGACTTCCACAGTTGCGCGCCGGTGGCCTGGGGTCCGTACGCCGCTCACGTGCATGTGAGCCCGATCGGCGCCCGCCGCAATCTGTTGGCATGGCGGGACTGGGGAACCGATGTGGCCAGTCGGATCCAGGCCGGACCGTTGCGCTGGCGTGTGGAGGCTCAGTTCTACACAGATCCGGAGGCCACGCCGATCGAGGACGGCCGGACGCCATGGAGTGCCACCAAGCAGTCGGTTGCGGTACTGGAGGCCGATGCGCTCGCTGACCCCGACGCGGTGGCCAATGACCACTTCGATCCGTGGTCTGCCCTGGTCGAGCATCGTCCACTCGGGGAAATCATGCGGGCACGCAAGGCCGCGTACTTCCCCAGCGTCGCGAACCGGGTATAAAGGGACCCCTCGCACACCCGGCAGAGCACGCTTACCCTTGCTGCCTTCCGGCCCTGGGGGAGTTGGGCATGATGCCGCCGCACGAGGGGTCCCTCCCAGGATACGCACAGGGACCTACCCGTACCATCGTCGGTGGAGGATTCGCCTAGAGGCCTATGGCGCTCGCTTGGAAAGCGGGTTGGGTTAACAGCCCTCGCGGGTTCGAATCCCGCATCCTCCGCCAGGATCAGGGCCCCCTTGTGGGGCCTTCTGAGCCGGTGGCGGCCACGGGTCCCGCATCCTCTGCCAGGGTCAGGGCTCCGACTGGGTACCCCACAGACAACTGAGTTGTCGCTGAGGTACCCAAAGACCCAGGCCACCCCTTGTAGGGCCTTCGACCGGTCCGCTCAGGATCCGAGAATATTGATCTCTGCGTCGCCGCTGTCAATGATGGCGGCCACGGCTGCGGCGACCGCTTCGGGTGCGATGACGTGGGAGAGCAGACTGCCGTCCTCGGCGCGGCGCAGGTGGCCCGGCTCGGGACTGGGGGTGTTCTGACCGAAGTCGCTGTCGACGATGCCGGGCTTGACGATGCTGACCACGATGTCATCCTTGGCGAGTTCCTCGCGTGCGGTCAGGGACAGGTTGTTGAGTGCGAACTTCGTCGAGGCGTAGCCGGCGATGTAGGGGATGTAGGCGGTCGAGGCCTGTGAACTGATGTTGACGATCTGGCCGCCGCCCTGAGCGCGCAGGTGGGGGATGACCAATTGCATGAGCCGCAGGGGAGCGACGACGTTCAGTTCCAGTAGATCGGTGTACTCGCCGAGGTCGATGTGCTCGACGGGCTTGGCCATGGCACGGCCGGCGTTGTTGACCAGGACGTCGACGCGTCCGAACCGGGCGATGGTCTGCTCGACGAGCCGGGTGGCCTCGTCTAGGTCGGTCACGTCGGTGGGAATGGCAATCGCACCCGGGAGTTCGGCCGCAAGTTCGCGCAGGGCGTCGGCGTTGCGGGCGGCCAGCACGAGTCGGGCACCCAGCCCGGCCAGGTGGCGTGCGGTAGCCAGACCGATGCCGGAACTGGCGCCGGTGACGATGATGACGTCGTTGTCGATGGTCATGGGGGTTCCTTTGCGTTGTGAGTGTCGTGTGGGAAGGGGCTAGGGGTTGCGCTGCAGACCGTGCAACACCAGCGCGCACACGGCGTCCAGTTCGGCCGCCATGAGGTCCGGCGTCCCCCATTCCCCGGCCAGGGCGGGGTGGTGGAAGCGCGCGGTGGCGTGGAGCACGGCCCGGCCGAGCACGTCGGGGTCGCCGTCGGCGAACTCGCCTGATGTGATGCCGTCGGCCACGATGCGTGAGACCTGGTCGATCAAGTGGTCAACGTGTTCGGCCACGACTTCGCGGGAGGCGGTCGCCAGCTGGTGGAAGGTCTCGAACAGCTCTGGCTCTTCGCGGGCGATGGTCTGTTTCGTGGTCGAGAGCAGCACCACCCAGTCGCGAAGCCGCGTCGAAGCCGTTCCGGGTCGGGTGACCACGTCCTCCAGCGGCGCCGAAACCCGCTCGAGCCACCGTTCGGTGACCGCGTCGCGCAAGGCGGCCTTGCTGGGGAAGTGCCGGTAGACGCTGCCGTGACTGACATCGAGGGCTCGGGCGACGTCCACCACTGACGTCTTTGCCGGACCGAAGCGGCGTAGCGCCTCCTCGGCAGCGTCCAGGATCGCCTCGGCGGTCAACGGTTCTGTGCTCACCACTCCAGAATGGCCTAACGACTGACAATTGTCAATACTTGTCAGTCGTTAGGCAACTGCGGCACTCACCAACGCTTGCGCCGCTGCCTTCGCCACCACCGGTGCATCGGCGCCGGCATCGACCGATCCGCTGGCCAATCCGCCGTCCAGCAACAGGGTGAGGCTGCGGGCCAGCGCGTCGGGGTCAGCCGCATTCGCGTCGACGGCGAGCTGGCGCACCCAGGCCCGGACCTGGTTCTTGTGGCGGAGGGTGCGGGTGTGGATCGGAGTCCCGGCCTCGTTCTCAGCCGCGGCGTTGATGAACGCACACCCCCGGTAGCCCTCCCGTCGGCAGGCGCTGTCGAGCGCGTCGAACATCCCCACCAGTTGTGCCGCTGGGTCAGGGCCGGCGGCCGAGGCAGCCGCGTGCAGTTGCTCGCTCCACACCGCGTCGACCTTGTCCAGATAGGCCAGCACCAAGTCGTCCTTGGCTGGGAAGTACTTGTAGAAGGTCGCCTTTGCCACCCCGGACTCGGCGATGATCCGGTCGATTCCCACGCCGCGGATGCCGTGGGCGTAGAACAGCCCGAAGGCGGTGTCGAGAATCCGCTCCCGAGCTGCGCGGACCGGCGGCGCAACCGATGCCGCACGGCGGGCGGAGGTGGCCGGAGTCGCGTTCATGGCACCATTCTAGCGCCGAGGTAGACAGATCTGTCTATTAGTGTCATGCTCGGTAGCAGACAGATCTGTCTACCTCAGTACACAATCAAAGGAGAACCATGAACATCGCAGTCCTCGGTACCGGCATGGTGGGGCGGACCATCGCCGGCCGCCTCCAGGAACTCGGCCACACCGTCACCGTCGGCACCCGCGACCCGCAAGCCACGCTTGCGCGTTCCGAGCCCGACGCCATGGGCACCGCCCCCTATGCCGTGTGGGCGGCCGCGCACGACGGCATCGGATCGGCCACCTTCGCCGGTGCCGCCGCAAGCGCTGAGCTGATCGTCAACGCCACCAGCGGCGCGGCGAGTCTCGAGGTGCTCAGTCGGGCTGGCAACGAGAACCTGGCGGGCAAGGTCCTCGTGGATATCGCCAACCCCCTCGACTTCAGCCAGGGCATGCCGCCGACTCTCTTCGTCAAGGACACCGACTCCCTCGGCGAGCAGATCCAGCGGACCTTTCCGGAGGCCAAGGTCGTCAAGACCCTCAACACTCTCAACGCGGACCTGATGGTCCACCCGGCGGCCCTCCCCGAAGGCTCCAGCGTCTTCGTCTCCGGCAACGACGACGACGCCAAGAAGACCGTCACTGGACTGCTCGAGGAGTTCGGCCACACCGACGTGATCGATCTCGGCGACATCACCACCGCCCGCGGCACCGAGATGCTGCTGCCGGTCTGGCTTCGTCTGTGGGGCGCCTTGGGCACGTCGGCCTTCAACTTCAAGATCGTCCGCTGACTCCAGCCGACTGGGGCCCACCAGGTGTGCCTGCGTGGGCCCCAGCGACGGCAAGCACCGTCGAGGGTCAGCTTCGAGTCCCGCGGGTCCAGCCCTCAAGGATCGGCGGCGGGCGACGTCCGTTGGCTGACCCGAACCCGCTACTTCCCGACACTGACCGCCTGCTGGAAGGTCGGACGGTTCTGGAACGGGTACACGTTCGGCTGCGTCACCCCGGCGGTCACCCGCGCGCGGTTGGCGTTCCAGCACGAGGGCTGCGGGTCGGTCGTGCACGCCCCGAAGGCGTACAACTGCTCCGGGGTCACTGTGAGCGCCTGCTTCAACGAGTCCTGCAGAGTAGTGCTGCAAGCGGTCTGATCGCCGTTGCCGCAGAAGGCGACAGGGAAGCCGCCCGGGACGTCGGCGCCGCTGGCCACCCGCTGCAGATCTTGCAGGCTGTAGCCCCACCAACCATCGGAGAAGCTCGGCGCGCTCGGCCGGCTCGAGACCGCTCCGAACGAGATCATGGTCTGCAGCGCCGCGAAGGCTTCGTCGCCTAGCCCTGGCTGGAACTGCGCCGTGACGAGTTTGGGCCACCAGGCGTCAAGGATCTGGATCGCCTCGTTGTGCTCGTAGACCCCGTCCTTGTCCAGATCGCGCCGGTGTCCACCGTCGGCGATCCATGCCTTCAACTTGTCCACGGCGGCCGCGACCTCCGGATCGGAAGGAGTCCCCATGGCGTCGAAGACCGTCGGGAGCAGTTTGGCGGCCCGGATGTCCTGCGTGGCCGACTCCTCCATGGCTTGAACAACCTGCGCCAGGGTGGCCTTCTTGCCGCCACTGACTGCCTCCTGCAGCTTCTCCTCAATGAGGTTCGAGCGGTAGAACGGCCCGAAGCCCCACTGCTCGTCGGCGGCGGACCAGTCCTTGGCCGGCTTGTTGTTCCACGAGACCATGACTGGCTGGTTCTTGGTCTTCGGGTGCCGCTTGAAGGCCAGCAGATCCGAGCTGTAGGTCTTCGGGTCGAACCCTTGCCAGTCGTACTTCCCGGTTCCCAGCAGCGGGAAGTCGGGTGAGGTGCCCTTGGCCCGCTTCGGGTAGGCACCGGAGAGGTAGTAGGCGGTGTGCTTGGCGTTCTGGAAGGCCCAGTTGAACGTGAACTGGATCTTCGAGGCTGACTTCTGGAACTTGCTGGGAGAACTCATCTGGCTCGGCTGGTTGAACCGCCGGAAGCCCAGGATCGAGTCGGCCTCGTGCAGGTACGTGGTGCGGGCAGTGACGTATGCGACGCGCTTGCCGTGGGAGGTCCCGTAGTGAGTGACCAACCCGTGCACGGTCCGGTAGACCTTGAGCTTCGCCTTGCCGGCCGGCGTCTTGTCGACGGCGTTGGGTGTCCAGGAGAGGTCGCGGACGAGCTTCTCCATCTTGCGGCACTTGCCCTTGTACTTGTACTTGTACTTGCTGCCGCCGCAGGTGGCCTCGGCGAACGTGTCCACGTTGTCCGATCCGGCAGAGGTCGCACTCCACGCGTAGTCGCGCCCTCGGCCCAACTGCACGTACATGCTCACGCCCGGGAAGGCCGCGCCGCGGGCATCGATGCCGGGACCATGCAGTTCGAGTTCCATCAGTACCTGGGGCAGGTAGTAGCCCACCTGCGGACCCAGCACACCAAGCGGGCGGCCGTTGGCCGAGTTCTTGGCGGAGATGAGCTCCCAGTTGGAGTGGTGGGCGTCGAGTTGCTCCTCCTGGAGCGCATCGCCGAAGGACACGGTGTCATCGGCTGCGGCTGCGAGGGCCGACGTCGACGACCCGCCTGAGATCACGGTCCACGGGGTCACGGTAGTACCTGCGTCGGGAAGCGCGAGACCCTTAGTGGCGAAGGAATCACCGGTCATGTACGGGAAGCTGCCCGGGATCGTCGTGGGTGCCGTCGGGTTGTTCTTCGAGCGGAAACCGGTCCAGATCGCCCGGCCCTGGTCGACCCCGAAGCGGGCCTCGAGCGCGCGCAGGATCTGCGCTGCGGTGACCTCGGCACCACCGCCTCGGCCGAAGATGCCGCCGAACAGCGAGGCGGTGGCCATCACGTCCAGACTCGTCCACTTCTTCAGCTTCTTGCCGACCGCGGCGTACTCACCGGGCATCAGGGCGTCGTCCTTGCGGGCCGCCTTGATGTAGGCGTTGATGCCCGCAACGTAGGCGTTGACGTCCTTGTGGAGCTTGTTCCACTCCTTCTGGCTGCCGTGCGCCGGGGCCTTGAGCATCTTCTTCAGGTCGGCCTCGGTGTAGGCGTTGTTCTGCCATTGGCTGGCATCGGCGTTGAGGTTCGCACCACCGAGGAAGTTGGTGAGGTCAGCGCGACCGGTGTGCCGCAGCACGTCCATCAGGAAGAGGCGATCATTCGCCGATGCGTATCCGGCGCCGAACATCGTGTCACTGCGGGTCTTGCCGTAGATGCGCGGGACACCGTACTGCTTGTCGCGCAAGATCGTCACGCCCTTGCGCGGCTTGA
>Ga0116152_10001343_pt1 | contig 20282 bp, 20 predicted proteins | sample AD_UKC119_MetaG_FD_89894 | JGI IMG/M metagenome (GOLD analysis project Ga0116152, IMG submission 89894) | Active sludge microbial communities of municipal wastewater-treating anaerobic digesters from Hong Kong - AD_UKC119_MetaG | ecosystem: Engineered > Bioreactor > Anaerobic > Digestate...
AGAGATCTTTTTTCGAACTCTGAATCCCTTGACAATAGATATATAGAAGATTGCTCCCAACTGAAATTTGACTTTGTTTATTAACTTTAAAATAGGCCATAATTTATTTGGCCACTAGTGATATTTGAACAATATTGAATCTATATTACTGAATGACGAATCAATTGCGTGTGGCTCATATCGTGAACACGTCGATATAAGCTCATTCTGTGATTGGTGGCTTGTTCAAGAAGCTGCGGCAAACTTTGAAGCATCTAAATCATGTAATGTATATTTATATGCCGGAGCAGATGGAAAATTGAAAATCGGTCCTCCTTGGGACTTTGATGCTTGGACTTTTGGATCATATGGTGACCTTTATATTTGGTTTTGCAAGGACGATGCGGTTTATTATTCTCGGTTATTCAAAGATCCTGTATTTATCGCAATGGTTAAAGAGAAATGGTCTCGTTATAAACCGATATGGAAGAGTGAAATTATAAGTTTTATTGATAAGAAATACGACCAAATACATCATGCAGCTCTTAGAAATGAGACCATGGGGGAGTGGTATAGAAACAATCATTATCCTGAGGTAAACTATGAGCAATTAATATCTGGAATGAAAGATTTTGTCATTTCCCAATTAGAATGGATGGATTCGGAAATTCTACAATTCTAACTTGATTCTTGCAACAAAGTGTTTTTAATAAAAATATAGACCTTTAAGTATTCCAAGTAATAAATGGAAATGGTTAGTGAAGCCGCTAAAACACAAAAAGATAGTATAAATGGGAATAAACGAATAGCGAAGAATACCCTATTTTTGTATATTCGTCTCGCTATTGTTCTTGTCATATCACTATACACATCAAGAGTGGTTTTAAATACCCTTGGTGTTGTTGACTATGGCATTTATAATGTTGTGGCAGGCTTCGTGTCAATGTTTGCCTTATTAAGTACTTCGTTGACTAATGCTGTCCGTCGGTTTTATAATTACGAAATTGGGAAGAATGGTACCGCCGGAATGCAACCTATTTTTATTACATCAATATATATTCAGGTAATAATCGCAGTTTTCATATTGGTTCTAGCTGAAACAGTTGGTCTTTGGTATATAAATAATAAGTTGGTTTTCCCGCCAGAAAGATACACTGCTGTTATCGTTGTATATCATGCGGCTATTATTTCTTTGTTATTTATCGTCCTGCAGATACCCTTTTCTGCGGCAATTATTGCAAGAGAACGAATAAATTACTACGCAATAGTAGGAATAATCGATGTGTTGATGAAGCTTGTAATAGCTCTCATTACGCCATATTTCTCTGCCGATAATCTAATTGTGTATGGCTCTTTAATAGCTGCCATAGCATTTCTTGACTTCCTTTTATACTATGTATACTCAAGGAGATCATTTCCAGAATTGCGGTACGTCAAACAATTTGACAAGAATCTGTTCACGAGTATGCTAAAATTCTCTGGATGGAATGCAGTTAATGGTTTTTCAAGCACTGTTATGGACCAGGGAATTAACTTGCTTATGAATGCCTTCTTTGGCCCGGTTGTAAATGCAGCAAGAGCTATTGCTTATCAAGTAAAAGGCGCTTTACTTGGCTTTGTTACAAATATTATAACCGCTTCAAGTCCACAGATGACAGAATCTTATTCATCAGGAAATATTGAAAGGGCGAATAATTTGATGTTTACTGTCAGCAAATTTATTTTTCTCTCTTTTTATATAGTGGCATTACCGGTAATATATGAAATTGATTATGTCCTAGCGTTATGGCTTGGAGAGAATGTTCCAGACTATACTTCTGGATTTTTAATTATAGTGCTTATAACTGCCCTCGTTGATATCTTGGTTCTACCAATGAATGTTCTTGTTAGTGCAGTTGGTGACATAGCCTTTTTTAATTCTGCTTATGGTATTTTATGCTTATCATGGGTGCCAATTGCATATTTTTCTTTGCGACTTGGTGCGGCCCCCGATCAGGTTTTGTTAATTGGTTTGTGTATCAGCCTTATTTCACTTGTATGTGCAGCAATTATAATGCAAATGAAGACCACTGTTCGCTTAACTCAATATTTCAGCAAAGTAATTTTCCCATTACTAGGAACTGTGCTATTTACATGCTTTATTCCTTTTTTTATTAAAACTCTATTTGAGCAGAGCTTTTTACGATTAATTGTTGTTGCATTGATTTCTATTACGTGCGTTTTACTGGCGGGATTATTTATTGGACTTGATAAACGAGAACGTTCTTTCATATTTTCTTATGTAGACAAGATAAAGTTTTTAATAAAGAAGAATAGTAATTATCGTAATTAATATGGCAAAGAAAGCATTAATAACAGGAGTTACCGGTCAGGACGGCTCCTATCTTTCCGAGTTCCTTCTTGAGAAAGGTTATGAGGTACATGGAATTATCCGTCGTTCCTCTGTAGATTTCCGTGAACGTATTGCTCACCTTGAGGGGCATCCTAAGTTCCATCTTCATTATGCAGATATGGGCGACTCCATGTCGCTGGTGAAAGTAGTAGATAAGGTAAAACCTGATGAGATTTATAACCTAGCTGCACAGAGCCATGTGCAGGTCTCATTCGATTCGCCTGAGTTTACTGCTGATGTTGATGCGACAGGTGTTCTCAGAATTCTTGAGGCAGTCCGTACCAACCATCTGGAGAATACTTGCCGTATTTATCAGGCCAGCACAAGTGAGCTTTATGGAAAGGTGGAAGAGGTTCCTCAGAATGAGAATACTCCTTTCCATCCATATAGCCCGTATGCAGTGGCCAAGCTCTATGGCTTCTGGATTGTAAAGGAGTACCGTGAGGCTTACAATATGTACTGCTGCTCGGGTATTCTTTTTAATCATGAGTCCGAAAGACGAGGAGAAACTTTTGTAACCAGAAAGATTACCCTGGCCGCTGCACGAATAGCTGCTGGTAAGCAGGAAAAACTTTACTTGGGCAACTTGAGTTCCCTCCGCGACTGGGGCTATGCCAAGGATTATGTAGAGTGCATGTGGTTGATTCTTCAACAGAATGAACCAGAAGACTTTGTGATTGCAACAGGTGTGCAGCATACCGTTCGTGAGTTCGCAACACTGGCTTTCCACCATGTGGGTATTGAATTGCGTTGGGAAGGCGAAGGGGTGAACGAGAAGGGTATTGATAAGAATACCGGTAAGGTGCTTGTTGAGGTTAGCCCAGAATTCTACCGTCCTACAGATGTAGTTAACCTTTGGGGTAATCCTGCCAAGGCTAAATCCCGCTTGGGTTGGAATCCTTCCAAGACCTCATTTGAGGAACTGGTAGCCCTGATGGTGAAACATGATGTCGCAAAGGTTGCTGTTGAGCGTGCCGGTGAGCAGGTGAAGGTGAACCTTGCAGAAAAAGAAGAGTGGTTTGGAACAATGTAATAGGAGGGAAGAGATATGGACGTAAAAGATTTTGAGATTCACCATTCAGATATTATTCCTGATTTGGTATGGTTTAGAACCAAGAAGTTCTCTGACCTGAGAGGCTCGCTGTTTACCACCTTCCATGCAGAGGTGATGCAGCAGTATATCCCTAAGGATTTGGAATTCAAACACGATAAGTTTGCCTTGACCTTCCACAATTGCCTCCGTGGCATCCATGGTGACACCAAGACATGGAAGTTGGTGACCTGCGTTTATGGTGAGATCTGCCAAGTGGCAGTTGACCTGCGCCCGGGTTCACCTACTTATGGAAAGTGGGAAAAGTTCATCATCAATCAGGATAATCAGGTTTCAGTACTCCTGCCGCCTGGATTTGGCAATTCATTCCTGGTATTGAGTGAGGCTGCAATGTATCATTACAAACTTGCCTATATAGGTGACTATGTAGATGCTGCTGACCAGTTCTCCGTTCGCTGGGATGACCCGAAACTGGGAATTGACTGGCCAGTTAAGACCCCTACACTTTCAGAGAGAGATAAATGCTTAGATAATTTAAAATAAACAAAAAATATGCAGAGAATTGAACACGATGGCTATCTGGTAGCCATTATTTACAGAGATGAAGATTGGGTGGAAGGTTTGAACTTCGTAACCCCTAACGAGATGTTTGTACAGGTTGGTTCCTGGTGGTATAAGAAGGGTCGTAAGCTGGCCTCTCATATTCACAACGACTTTGAGCGTAGTGCAATGCGTACACAGGAAATGACCTATGTGAAGAAAGGCTCAATGCGTGTGCTGCTGTTTGATGAGCAGAAGAATTACATTGGCGACTTTATCTTGAAAGAGGGTGATCTTGCCGTGTATGCTTACGGTGGTCACGGCTATGAGATTCTTGAGGATGACACCAAGATTATTGAGGCCAAGAACGGTCCGTTTGTGGACGTAGAAACCGACAAAACCAAATTTGAAGATCATTGCTAATTAAATACAAAACAGATATGGAAGAAAGATTTATCCCCCAGATGGAGCCTTGGTTCGACGAGCGCGAAAAACAGGCTATTAACGAATATATGGAAGAAGGCGGTTGGCTCACAGAGTTCAAACGTACCGCCAAGTTTGAGCAGATGATTGCTGAATACACCGGCGCAAAGTATTGCGTGGTGGTCAACAATGGTACTATCAGCTTGACTCTTGCAGCTATGGCAGCTGGAGTTGAAGCTGGTGATGAGGTGATTGTTCCTAACTTCACTATGATTGCAACGCCTAACTCTGTGAAGATGTTTGGTGCCAAGCCAGTATTTGTGGACGTTGAGCCCGAGACCCTCTGCTTGGATATTGAGAAGGTAAAGGCAGCCATCACGTCCAAGACCAAGGCCATTATGTTTGTGAATGCCAATGGCCGTTATCCTAAAGTTGGTATTGACGCATTCGTAAAGCTTTGCAAGGAGAAGAACCTGATTCTGATTGAAGACTCTGCTCAGTCTCTGGGTTCTCGCTATCCTGATGGCCGCCACCAGGGTACTGTTGGTGCAGTGGGGAGCTTCTCATTCTCTGCTCCTAAGATTATTACAACAGGTCAGGGTGGTGCTCTGATTACCAATGATGATGACATCATCTACCGCTTGAAGAGGCTGAAGGACTTTGGCCGTTCTGGAGGTGGTAACGATGTTCACGATAGCATTGGTTACAACTTCAAATTCACGGAGCTTCAGGCTTGCATCGGTCTGGTCCAGATGGAAAAGTTGGCTTGGCGCGTTGAGCGCAAGAAAGAAATTCTCAAGCTCTATCAGAAAGAGTTGGCTGATTGCCCCAATGTGAAGTTCTTTGAGCAGGATCTTACTTGCACCACCCCTTGGTTCATTGATGTACTGGCTGACAATAAACTAGAACTTCAGGCTTATCTGAAGGAGCATGGTGTTGGTACACGTGTGATGTATCCGCCTATCAACCAGCAGGTGGCATATAAGATTATCTATGGTGAGCCAGATAAGAGCAAGTTCCCTGTCAGCAATCTGGTGGGTGAGAAGGGCCTTTGGTTGCCTTCTGCAGGACAGTTGACGGATGAGGAGATTGTTTCTATTTGTGGTAAGATTAAAGCTTTTTACTCTAAGTAACTTTAAATTGTGCATAAGTTATAAATGAGATTATTTAAACAGTCCTTTAAGGACTATATAGTATACATAATTGCTTTTCTGTTTTTCGGGAGTGTTTACCCTGGTCTTTGGAACAGATTCATAATAGGCAATACTTCAGTGCTGTATCAGCTTGGGTTTTTGGCTATTTGGTTTATTATTGCATTCCCTAAAAGAGTTTATGTAAATAAGAGTTTTTATGCATTACTCTTAATCTCATTTATAACTTGCGCATTTCACTGTTTTATACACCAGGATAATCCGGGTGGGCTAATCTTGTATGTTGAGGCGTTTATTATTATTGCGCTAATTAGTCCAATTCATCCCAAATTCATGAAAACACTATTATGGTTCAATGCCATAATGGTTGTATTATCTGTGATTGGAGTTATTTTAGCTTATCTTGGATTATTAAATTCGATAGGTGCTTCTCTTCAGATGCCGCACGACAATGCCTATGTTGAAAATTATTTATTATTTTTTGTAAAGAGAGTAAGTGGTATAGATGATGTGCTATTTAGAACGTGTGGTTATTATGATGAACCTGGTAGTTTTGCTTATGTTATCATGTTATGTCTTATATATAACAAGAAACACTTTGATAACAAAAAGCTAGAAGCAATCTTTCTGTTTGGTGGGTTTGCAACTTTGTCTGCTGCTCATATTTTTACGGTATTGTTATATTTGTTTTTCTTTTATTTAAAGAAAACGAGTGTTTTTCAAAAAATTCTTCTACTATCATTTGGTTTCGCAGTCATTTGGTTTTCTAACTACGAATCTGACAATACTGTTGTTCAGTGGATAAAGATAGCTTCTGTTGATAGAGTTGAAAACATTGTAAGTGGAGAAGATAACTCAAGGAACTTCTCTGGTGGTGCTAATATGTTATTTAACCATTTATTGGTTGGTGATAATGAAGAAAATCTTCTTAAATACAATGTTTCACGAGATACAATTTTCTTCTATGTATCAAAATTTGGGCTTTTAGGATCATTATTAATTTATCTCCCAATATTCTTTCTGTTATTGAAAAATATACGTAAGGGACCTCTAAGCAATGAAATGAAGCTCCTTTACATTTTTCTATTAAATTGCATTCAGCGACCAGATTTTGTATATCCTTTATACATACTCATTATTTATTATACATGGTTTAGCCGTCCCGAGACTGTAATCGCGAATAAACATATTGATTATGCAAACGGTTCTTGTTTATAATGAAATGCTAAATGGGCATATGCTCGAGTACTTTCATCATCTATATGAGGGTGCGATAGATCATCCAGAGAAGAAATTCTATTTTGCTTATCCTGAATCAGAAGAGGAAATGTTAAGTAAATTAGAATGGCCTCAAAGTGACAATATAGAGTTTTATAGAGTCTCTGATGCCGTTTTGCTTAAAAATAACAATTATATTTCAAAAATAATTGTTCGTAATAAACTCCTTCGAGACACTTGTAAGTTTCTTTCACCTGATAGAGTCATTTTAAACAATGTGATTGCTTTCATGCCTTTTTTACCCTTCTTTAAATCTATCAAGCATGTCTCGGGAATTATTTATGGCATTTATTTATATGATTGGAGGGGTATGGGTATAATAAAGCGGTTCTATACAATTTGTAATTATTTACTTTTCTCTCGTTCGAGGTCTTTTGATAATGTCTTTATCCAAGGCGATAAAGCCTCTGCACATTTTCTAAATAAATTATATAAAACAGATGTCTTTAAATATATTTGCGACCCTGTAGTGTTGATCAAATCAGAGTCACAGATAGATGTTAGAGAAAAATATAAAATCCCAAAAGATAAGAAAATTGTCCTTCATGCAGGTGTGATGTCTTCTCGAAAAGGAACTTTTCAATTGTTACATGCAATTGAATTGGCCCCTAAGGATATATTAGATAAATATGCTTTTATATTCGTTGGCAAAGTGTTAGATTCTGCAAAGGAAAATTTTTATAGTATTGTTGAAAAAGAAAAATTGAGGGCCACTACCGTGGTAATAGATGAATTTGTGGACTTCGATTTCTTGGGCGCTATGTTTAAGCAATGTGACCTTGTTTTGGCCCCGTATCTCTTAACAAACCAAACTAGTGGAATAGTTGGTTATTCTGCGGAATATAACAAACCTATTGTGGTTAATAACACAGGACTACTAATGAAAATTGTTAGAAAATACGGTTTGGGTTATATATTACCTCACTCAAGTTCTGAAGATATTGTGGATTTACTTGCGTCTATAACGAAGGAACAGATAAATGGTGAGTATTACTTATCGAACAATACAGTAAAAGAGTTCAATAATACATTTATTAGATAATATGATAAGAGGTTTTTTAGCAGACGCTCGTCAAATAGTTATTGACTTTATAATGCATATGCCATTTGCTTTTATCAGGAATTTTTGTGGGCGCTTAATCTTTAAGAAAATGGCTAAAGGAGCTCAGTTATCCAGGCATATTCACATTATTTGTCCACAACGAATTAGTTTGGGAGAGAATGTTTTCATTAATAGGAATGTAGTATTAGACGGGAGACAAGGTTTAGAAATTGGAGATAATACGGATGTAGGCGAGTTTAGTTCAATATGGAGTCTGCAACATAACCCTGACGAAAACAACCACAAATCAAAAGGGGGTGTTACGTGCATAGAAGATCACGTTTGGATAGCCCCTCATTCTATTATTTTGCCAGGGGTAAAAGTTAGTAGGGGTGCTGTTGTAGCAACAGGCTCAGTTGTAACTAAAGATGTAGACCCCCTTTGTGTTGTCGGAGGGGTACCTGCTCGTTATATGAAAAAAAGAAACAACGAATTACATTATCAACTGAAATATAAGATATATTTTTAGTATGAATTTATATATTTTTCCAGCGGCTCCAAGTAAGAATGATGGATATGGTATTGGAGTAGAATACGCAATTAATAAGTTACAACCAAAACATGATGATCTTATTATTTGGTACACTAACGTTCCCAAAGATACAATATCTGGTTTTGAAGATCATCACATTATCATAAAAAAGGCGCCTCTCTATTCAATAAGATCTGTTTCAAATATTCTATTTGGTAGAGCAAGGCTTGAATTAAACTATCGCGATTTATCATTCTTGCAGCAGTATGATTTCGAAACCATCCATTGTGATGAAGTATATTTTTACAGAGCCCTTCGTAGGTTATTCCCCGACAAGAAGATAAATATTCGACTACATAATTGTTATGCCCGCATATTAGACAGAAAGCGTTTACTTAAATTGGCTCTTGACCCCCAATTTACTAAAACGCTAAAAGTGATGTATAAATTAGAAAGAGAGATTTTTAATGACAGAAACACATATAAAATCTTTATTTCTGAGGAAGATAGAAACTACTATACCAACAATTTCGGTATAACATCGGATTCTGAAGTTTGGCCATATGTACCGGATGTTACAAAGAGCAAAGACGAGTTCCCCCAACATTTAGAACACAAACTGGTTTGGTTTGGAGGAATTCAATCTCATAAAAAAGCGTCTGTTGATTGGTTTATTAATTCACAGTTCCCAATAATTAAGAAAGCCCTTCCTGATATTGAATTACACATGTGGGGGTATGGAACCCGCACATACAATAACCCTACAAATAATGTGTATGGTTATGGCTTTTATGATGGCAAAGAAAAGTATCCAATGTCGAATGCATTATATATTAATCCCGATATCATAGGAGGTGGTATTAAGTTAAAGCTACTCAAACTTTTTGAAGATGGAGTTCCTTTCATTACAACACCGTTTGGATATGAAGGTTACTCGAAGGACTTAATTGATAATAAAAGTATAATTGTCGCTGAGCCGCATTTAATGGCTGATACTATAATACAAGTTATTACAAATACATATGATAATCACTAAAACCCCATTCCGCATGTCATTCTTTGGAGGAGGAACTGATATGCCTGCTTTCTTCAACGAACATGGAGGTGCCGTTATATCTACTACATTCGACAAATATTGCTATGTGAACGTAAGGCACATGCCTCCGTTTCATCCGTATATTACAGAGTTGGTTCATAATCGCTTTGAACGCGTAAATGACATAGAGGATATTGAGCATCCTCTCATTAGGGAGTGTATGCGTTTACACGATATTCACGAAATTCGTCTTACATACGAGGGTGACCTTCCTGCACGTACGGGATTAGGTACCAGTAGCACCTTTGCCGTTGGTATGCTAAATGCATTCTGTGCTCTTAAAGGGAAAATGATGAGTAAGCGACAGATTGCCCAGGAAGCAATCCATGTAGAACGTGACATCTTACAAGAACATGGTGGTTGGCAGGATCAAGTTGCAGCGGCATACGGTGGGTTAAACCGAATTGATTTTCATGATCATGATTTCTCGGTACGTCCTATTATAATAAGCCCTGAGAGAAAAAAGGAACTGGACGAGAATCTTTTATTGTTTTATACTGGAGTTCAGAGGTTTTCTTCAGAAATCCAAGCAGATACTTTTGCAAAACCGGTGGACAAGACAAAACAATTGCTTGAGATGCTTGCACTTGTTGATGAAGCGGAAAAAGTTCTTGTTGACAAGAATTCAAGCCTGAATGAATTTGGAAGGTTACTGGATACAACATGGAAATTAAAAAGAGGTACAGGAAGTAAAGTCAGCAATGGAAGTATAGATGATTTGTACGATAAAGCTATTAATGCGGGAGCTTTAGGAGGCAAGCTACTAGGGGCCGGTGGAGGTGGCTTCTTGTTGTTCTATTGTGAAAAAGATAAGCAGACACATTTAAAAAAAGCGTTAGAGCAATTAATGATAGTCCCCTTTAATTTCGAGAGCGATGGCGCTCAAGTATTGTATTATTCACCAGTTGAATATTCACCAAGAAAAGAGATAGTTCTAAAATAAAATATTATGGGAAGCAAAATTGAAGCTCATCTCAATCACCTAATTGACCGTTACCCTAATCTCGTTGTATGCCGTTCTGACATTAAGAAAGCATATGACCTGCTAGAGGAGGCATATAGAAATGCTCGAAAACTCCTTGTTTGTGGTAATGGAGGCTCAGCATCAGACTCCGAACACATTGTTGGTGAGTTGATGAAGGAGTTCAAATTAAAACGCAAGGTTTATAGTGACCATGCGGCTATATTAAAAGAGATTGATCCTGAATTGGGCCAGATATTAGCTGAACATTTACAGGGAGCATTACCTGCTATTTCACTTACAGGCCACTCCTCTCTACAGACGGCATATATGAACGATGCTGTTCCTGAGTTAGTATTTGCTCAGCAGGTCAATGGTTATGGAAAGCCCGGAGATGTGTTCTTGGGCATTTCTACCTCAGGTAACAGCAAAAATGTGCTCTATGCGGCTGTGAACGCAAAGGCAAAAGGACTCAAAGTGATTGGACTGACTGGGGCTAAAGAGAATAAACTAATGAATTATGCAGATGTTTGCATTCGTGTTCCTGAGACCGAGACCTATAAGATACAGGAGTTGCATCTGCCGGTGTACCACTGTCTGTGTTTAATGTTGGAAGATCATTTCTTTGGAGAATAATGAAACTATCTGAGATAAACATAGAACCCTACGATACGCTGTTACTTGACCGTGATGGCACTATCAACGTGCACCTCATTGGCGACTATGTAAAGTGTTGGAAGGAGTTTGAGTTTATTCCAGGAGTGTTAGATGCTATGCCAAGGCTGGCAAAGCATTTCAAGCATATATTCATTGTGACCAACCAACGTGGAATAGGGAAGGGAAAGTTTACCGAAAAAGATCTTGCAGACATTCACTCTCATATGATAGAGGAGATTGAAAAGGCTGGAGGTCGTATTGATGGCATTTATTATTGTACGGCTCTCACAGATTTAGACACTAGACGGAAGCCCGGCCGTGGAATGTTTGAAGAGGTAATACAAGACCATCCTGATGTTGTGGCAGAACGGACACTAATGGTGGGTGATGGTGATGTAGATGAAGAGTTTGCTCGTAATTGTATTATAGACTTTTGTCGTGTGGACTCGTTGAAGAAAGAGAATGGAGAGTATAAATGGGTAAAAGCATAAAGATATGGAAGTAATCATATTAGCAGGAGGATTAGGAACGCGCCTGCGCTCAGTGGTGAGTGAGGTGCCCAAATGTATGGCACCCGTGGCTGGTAAACCATTCTTGTGGTATCTGTTGAAATACCTCACTCGTTTTGATGTAAGCAGGGTGGTTCTGTCTGTGGGATATCTTCGGGAAGTAATTTTCAAGTGGATAGATGAGGTTAAGGATGAATTCTCCTTTGAGTTTGATTACGCCATAGAAGAAGAACCTTTAGGTACAGGTGGTGGTATTAAGTTAGCATTGGATAAGGTTAATGATGAACGGGCATTTGTGCTTAATGGAGATACTTTCTTTGATGTTGACTTAATGCAGCTGTATGATGCACATGTGATTGGTAAGAAAGCGATAACGCTCGCGTTAAAACCAATGAAGAATTTCGACCGTTATGGCAGAGTTAACATAGAACCGCGGACGGGCACTATTCTTAGTTTCAGTGAAAAGCAGTATTGTGAAGAAGGACTCATTAATGGAGGAGTCTATGTGATCAGTAAGGTTGCTCCAATATTTGAAGGGCTTGGATCAAAATTCTCTTTTGAAACGGCTGTTTTAGAGCCACAGTGTGCAAGACATCAATTATTAGGGGTGGTACAAAACGGTTACTTTATTGATATTGGTATTCCAGATGATTACTTGAGGGCTCAGAAAGATATGTTAGAAATGCTTTCCTAAAAATTATTTTACAAGGATCATATTAAACTGCCTCAGTATTTTATTATTCACGGCCCATAGAGGTGCTTTCTACCTATTCGTAGGTAGAAAATAAGAACAAAATAATAATTAATGTAACTCTAAATGTATAAGCACTTTTTTAAACGCTTTTTTGATTTCATTATTTCATTAATAGTGCTTATTATCATAAGTCCTATTTTGTTGTTTGTTACTGTATGGCTTCATTTTGCCAATAGGGGAGCCGGAGCATTCTTCTTTCAAGAAAGGCCAGGTAAAGATGCTAAGATATTCAAGGTCATAAAGTTTAAAACTATGACAGATGAGCGTGATTCTGATGGTAATCTGTTGCCAGATGAAAAGCGTCTAACAAAAGTTGGCAAGTTTGTCCGTAGTACGTCAATTGATGAATTGCCGCAATTAATAAATGTTTTGAAAGGTGATATGGCTCTGATTGGTCCGAGACCATTATTGGTACAATACCTCCCCTTATACACATCCGAACAGGCTCGACGTCATGAAGTCCGTCCTGGTATAAGTGGCTGGGCTCAATGTCATGGACGTAATGCGATTTCATGGACAGAGAAATTCAAACTTGATGTGTGGTATGTCGATCACGTGTCGCTGATAACAGATTTGAAAGTAATATTCATTACCATAAAGAAAGTGCTATTTAAGGAAGACATTAACCAAATAGGTGGTGAATGGGCAACAATGGACCCTTTTAATGGTCATAACTAAGATTTTATTTCAATGAAAATTTTATTTCTTTCAGTAGGAGAGTTCGCAAATATAGAGGCTGGCTCGGTACATATTGACCTCGTTAGGCAATTAGCTGAAGAGGGGCATGATGTTTATGTTGCATGTAAGAATGAAAGACGGAACGGTGTCCCGACATCACTAAAAGATGAGTATGGATTGCATGTTTTAAGGGTACGGACCGGTAATTTGAAACGGACAAGTCTAATAGAAAAAGGATTGTCTACAATTTTATTGGAGTATCAGTTCCTTCATGCTATTAAAAAATACTGGAAGGGAATTTGTTTTGATTTAGTTCTATACCATACGCCTCCTATTACCTTTACTAAGGTTATAAAATATATTAAGAGGCGTGATCATGCGAAGAGCTATTTGTTACTTAAGGATATATTCCCGCAAAACGCTGTTGATATGGGAATGTTTAAAGGTAATAGCTTAATCTATAAATATTTTAGAAAGAAGGAAAAGGCAATGTATGCCGTATCTGATGGTATTGGTTGTATGTCTTTGGCGAATTGTCGTTATTTAAAAGAAAACAATCCTGAGATTCCTGAAGGTCGAATAGGAATTATACCCAATAGTATATCAATACGTGAAGTTAACATTACGCCTCATGAAAGGAATGATATCCTCCATAAATATGGATTGCCATCTGATAAAAAAATTTTCGTTTACGGCGGTAATTTGGGACGTCCTCAAAATGTTCCATTTATTATTGAATGTTTAAAGAAATGTCGAGATATTGATGGCGCCTTCTTTTTGATTGTTGGAAGTGGGTGTGATTTTCAAATAGCGATGGATTATTACCAAGATGCTAAGCCTGAGAATGTTATGGTAATGAAAGGTTTGCCTAAGAGGGATTACGAGATGTTGGTAAACGCCTGTGATGTTGGCTTGGTGTTTTTGGATTATAATTTCAAAATCCCAAATTATCCGAGCCGTATATTAAGTTACATGCAGTCAAGTATGCCTGTCTTGTGTGTAACAGATAAGGTAACTGATGTAGGCACAGACATGGTTAAGGAGGATAGCGGTTGGTGTTGTTTAAGTAATGATCCTAACGCGTTCCGTTCGAAAGTTTTGGAAGTTTTAGAAGATGATATAAAAATAAAAGGTTTAAATTCTTTGCGATATTTGAAGGAGAAATATGATGTTAAAAAGGTCGCAAAAGATTTAATTAAATGTATTAATGATATAGATAAGTAATTCAAAAAACATACAATATGAAAGCGTTAATTCTTAACTCAGGATTAGGGTCTCGCATGGGTGTTATCACGAATGAACACCCTAAGTGCATGACCGAAATATCGTATAAGAATACGATTCTTAGCAGACAACTTCGCATCCTCGCTTCTTTTGGAGTTGAGGAAGTGGTAATGACCACCGGCTATTATGACAAAGTACTGGTAGACTATTGCAACGCCCTTCACCTCCCGTTGAAATACACCTTCGTAAACAACCCGCTTTACGACAAAACTAACTACATCTATAGCATCTATTGTGCAAAAGACGCGCTGAAGGATGACGACATCATCCTGATGCATGGAGACTTGGTGTTCGAGAGCCGTGTGATGGAGGCAGTGATTGACAACGAGAACAGCTGTATGGCTGTAAGCAGCACGCTTCCTCTTCCCGAGAAGGACTTCAAAGCAGTGATCAAAGACGGCCGCATCGAAAAGGTGGGCATCAACTTCTTTGACAACGCAATGGCTGCCCAACCTCTCTATAAGATCAAGAAAGAGGACTGGCTGTTATGGCTTGCCAACATTGAGAAGTTCTGCGAAAGCGACAACCGTAAGGTGTATGCAGAGAACGCCTTCAATGAGGTTAGTGATAAGTGCAAGATCTATCCTTGCGATGTGCAGGATATGCTTTGTGCAGAGATTGACACTCCTGAAGATCTGAAGCTAGTGAGCCAGAAGGTGGCAGAAGTAAATGAACGTACGGTTTATATGTGCTTCTCTACAGAGTACATCCACAGCGGCCATGTAGCTATCATCAACAAGGCTCGTCGTTTGGGTCGTCTAATTATTGGTGTACTCAGTGATGAGGCTATCTCCAGCTTTAAGCGTTATCCGCTGATACCTTTTGCAGAGCGTAAGGCTTTGTTTGAGAATATGGCAGGTGTAGAGCGTGTGGTAGAACAGAAGACACTCTCTTACAAAGAGAATCTATTAGCTTTGAAACCCGACTTTGTGGTTCACGGCAATGACTGGTGCGAAGGATTCCAGAAGCCTATTCGTCAGGAGGTATGTGAGGTTCTTGCAACCTATGGTGGTAAACTGGTAGAATACCCTTATAGTAACAACCCCATGTATAAGGAGTTGGATGCTGCACATCGCGCTGAGGCTTCTATGCCGGATGTCCGCCGTGGACGTTTGCGCAAGCTCATCAATATGAAGGGCCTTGTTACGGCCATGGAGGCTCACAGTGGTATCACTGGCCTGATTGTAGAGAATACCAAGGTGCTGCAGGATGGCAAGACTTATCAGTTTGATGCCATGTGGGTGAGCTCGCTTTGTGACTCTACCGCTAAAGGTAAGCCCGACATTGAGTTGGTAGATATGACCAGCCGTTTCCGTACCATTGATGATATTATGGAAGTAACCACAAAGCCTATCATCTTTGATGGTGATACCGGTGGCTTGACGGAGCACTTTGTTTATACCGTTCGTTCTCTGGAGCGCATGGGTGTTTCCATGGTTATCATTGAGGATAAGACTGGTTTGAAGAAGAACAGTCTGTTTGGTACTGAGGTAAAGCAGACCCAGGCTGCCATTCCTGACTTCTGCGAGAAGATTCGTGCCGGTAAAAAGGCTCAGAAGACCAAGGAGTTTATGATTTGCGCCCGTATTGAGTCTCTGATTCTGGAGCAAGGAATGGAAGATGCATTGGAGCGTGCTTTTGCCTTCAGTGAGGCAGGTGCAGATGCCATTATGATTCACAGCCGCAAGAAAGATCCGGCTGAAATCTTTGAGTTTGTGGCCAAGTTCCGTGAGAAGAACACCACCACACCTATTGTGGTTGTTCCTACCAGCTTCAACACTGTTACCGAACAGGAGTTCAAGGATAGGGGAGTAAACGTTGTCATCTATGCCAACCAGCTTACCCGTACAGGTTTCCCTGCAATGCAGGATGCAGCACGTACCATTCTTGAAAATCACAGAGCTAAAGAATGTGATGACAAGTGCATGAGCATTAAGGAAATCATTACATTAATCCCTGAAGAGTAAGAAAAGAGCAGAACTATGATTAGACCTGAGTTTTTTATTGAAGCCCTGAGAGAGAAAGGTATTGACTGCTTTGCCGGAGTTCCCGACAGTCTGCTGAAGAACATCTGTGCATACATTACAGACCATTTTGATGCAGCCCATAACATCATTGCAGCCAACGAAGGTGCAGCAGTAGGTCTTGCTGCCGGTCACTATTTGGCAACGGGTCAGCCCGCCTGTGTGTATATGCAGAATAGTGGTGAGGGTAATATCATCAATCCACTGGCATCCCTCACAGACCAGGAAGTATATAACATACCTGTATTGCTTCTGATTGGTTGGAGAGGTCGTCCTGGTGTTCATGACGAACCACAGCACGTAAAGCAAGGCAAGGTAACCACCGGCCTTTTGAATGTGATGGGTGTGAACTATGAGGTTCTCTCTAAAGAAGAAGACAAAGCAGCCAAACAGATTGATAAAGCTGCCAAAGCCCTTGCTAACAAGGAAGTCTTTGCCTTGGTTATTGAAAAGGACACCTTTGAGGATTACAAGCTCCAGAACGTGGAGGTGAATGACCTCACAATGTCTCGTGAAGAAGCCATCCAGACTGTGGCTGCTGCTCTTGGTGAGAAAGATTGTATTGTTTCTACGACGGGTATGATTAGCCGTGAGCTTTTTGAGTATCGTGCTGCTATGAACCAAGGTCACGAGCGTGATTTCTTGACTGTTGGTTCTATGGGTCATGCTTCTCAGATTGCTTTAGGTATTGCTCTTGCGCAACCTGACCGTAGAGTTTGGTGCTTTGATGGTGATGGAGCTGCCATTATGCATATGGGTAGTATGGCTATTGTTGCTAACAAGGCTCCTAAGGACTATGTTCACGTGGTGTTCAACAATGGCGCACACGACTCTGTTGGTGGTCAGCCTACCGTTGGTTTGAAAATAGACCTGCCTGCTGTGGCAAAGGCTGTTGGTTACAAGGCTACATATAGTGTGGATAGTAAAGCAGAACTGGAAAGCGTTCTTGCAAAGGTTAATAGTTTTGCAAGTCCGGCACTCCTTGAAATCAAGGTGAAGAAGGGCAACCGCAAGGATCTTGGCCGTCCCACAACAACTCCTATTCAAAATAAAGAAGCCCTGATGACCTTCTTGAAGAAGTAACTTTATGCAGAAGATAATAAACGGAATAGCACAACTTCCTGCTATCCTTCAGGAAGTAGGTTGCGAGAAATTGTTCCTGGTAGTGGATTCTTCTTATCCTTTCTTGAACATCAAGGATGCGATAGAGGCATTACCAGTGAAGGAGAGGGTGATGTTTTCCGACTTTACGCCAAACCCTCTGTATGAACAGGTCAGCAATGGTATAGAACTGCTGAAATCCTCCAACTGTGATACGATTCTTGCAGTTGGAGGCGGTAGTGCCATTGATGTGGCCAAGTGTATCAAACTGGCTGTGTTGGCTAAAGAAGGGAATGCTGCGATCATTCCTCCTTTGGTTAGCACCCGTGTGGTTTGTGATGGTGCTAAGCTTCCGTTTATTGCTATCCCTACTACTGCTGGTACAGGTTCGGAGTCCACTCATAATGCGGTAATGTATTATGAGGGTGCGAAGCAAACGGTTACCAATGATGGCGTTTTGCCTGATTATGCAGTTCTGGAGCCAACGGTATTGAAGACCTTGCCGTTGTACCAGAAAAAGTGCACTATGATGGATGCGCTTTGCCAGGGTATTGAGTCTTGGTGGAGTGTGAACTCTACGGAAGAGAGCTATGAGTATAGCCGTAAGACCATAGAACTCATCATGGCCAACTGGCGCAAGTATATCTTCGAGAATGATGATGAGGCTGCAAAGCAGATTATGTTGGCTGCTAATTACGGTGGTAGGGCTATCAATATCACTCAGACCACTGCTGCACATGCTTTCAGTTATAAGATCACATCACTCTATAAATTGCCTCATGGTCATGCTGTAGCCGTATGCCTTCCTGAGATATGGGAGTATATGATTGGGCACATGGATAAGTGCATTGATGGCAGAGGTCAAGAATACTTGACAGGTATCTTCGCAAAGATTTCTAAGACTATGGGATGTGAGAATCCCAAACAAGCGATTGTAGAATTCCGCCAGATGATGCAAGAAATGGATTTGAAGAATCCGGCTACTGTGAACAGGAAAGAAGAGTTGAAATTATTATCAATTTCTGTTAATCCTGTGAGATTAAAAAATAATCCAATTAAATTAGATGATGATATAATATTAAGTCTTTATAACTCTATCGTCTCTCATTAAGAAAAATGAAAAGAATCTCATATTATTTAAACCTAATAGCTAGAAATACTGATACTTTCTATCAGTTATCAGATAATGAGTTCGACCAGCTTCGCAAGCTGTTTATTGAAATGTATTTTGATATAAAAAAAGTTTGCGACAAGTATGGTTTAACGGTGATGCTAGGTTTTGGATCCGCTTTAGGTGCAAGACGTCATAACGGCTTTATCCCATGGGATGATGATTTTGATATGATAATGCCTCGCGAAGATGTAGAAATCTTTAGATGTATTTTTGAACAGGAGCTTTCAGACAAATATATTCTTTCGTCACCAAGGACGTCTCAGGAGGCAAAAACTTTATATATGCAAGTCATAAAGAAAAATACTACAATGTTGGATGCTGATGATTTGAATAGATTGGATGCGTGTGGAATTCGTGTAGACATTTATCCAATAGAACACCTACCGGATAGTTTTTTATGGCGTGAAATAAAGATTAAGCTTGTTGATATACTTCGTGTAATTGCTATTTCGACAAGCATATTCCATACTAAAAATAAACTATTCCAGCGTGTTATGAAATTTAATAGAGAAACAAAATTGTATTATACTATTAGATATATTATTGGAATGGTGTTTTCTGTTTTTGGAAAGACTAACCTGTATAATCTTTATGATAAATTTGCATCTTGTAGTAAGGGGAAAAAGTTCTTGTATGTTCCGACTGCGTATATGGGTAAGAAGAGTATGTTATTAGCAGAGGATTATTTGCCTGCTGGAAGTGAACTCTTCGAAGGTGTTAGTATGCCAGTCCCGCATAATAATGATGTATATCTAAAAAGATTATACCATGACTATATGCAACTTCCTCCTATTGAAGGTAGGGAGCGGCATTTTTATGTGAGGGTAGATTTTCATAAGGCCCCTAATGATATAGAATAATACAGAATGAATCATAATATACTCATTACTTCTGCGGGCCAGCGTGTAGCATTGGTGCGTGGATTTCAAGAAACATTAAAACGCTTCTTCTCAGAAGCAAAGGTATTCACAACGGATATGAATCCGAGGCTTGCGCCAGCCGCTTATGTGTCTGATAAATGTTTTACTGTTCCACGATGTACATCAGAAGATTACATAGAGACGTTACTCACGCTATGCTTTGAGAATGAAATCGGGATGATAGTGCCCACAATAGATACAGAACTTGCAATACTTGCAGCAAATAAGGATATATTTGCTAAACAAGGCATCTTTGTCTCAGTCTCTGATTATAACTTCATCATGATGTGTCGAGATAAGCGCAATACTGGTGAGTTCTTTGAAAAACATGGCATAAGAGTACCCAAGCCAATAGATAAGTATCATCCCACATTTCCATTGTTTGCAAAGCCTTACGATGGCTCACTAAGCACGAACCTACATTATATCAAGAATGCTGAGGAGTTGACAACAGAGATTCTGAAAGACCCGAAGTTACTCTTTATGGAGTACATTGACAAAGAAGTGTATAAGGAATACACAGTGGATATGTACTATGGGAAAGACAATAAAGTGAAGTGTATTGTTCCTCGTGAGCGTATCAAGATACGTGCTGGTGAAATCAATAAGGGCCTGACTGAGAAAGAACCTCTTACGCAATACCTTTACGATAGGTTGGAGACCATTAAAGGATGTGTTGGTTGCATCTGCATACAGGTGTTCTTGAACCCGCAGACCTGCGATGTGGTAGGTATTG
>Ga0116152_10001345_pt1 | contig 20275 bp, 22 predicted proteins | sample AD_UKC119_MetaG_FD_89894 | JGI IMG/M metagenome (GOLD analysis project Ga0116152, IMG submission 89894) | Active sludge microbial communities of municipal wastewater-treating anaerobic digesters from Hong Kong - AD_UKC119_MetaG | ecosystem: Engineered > Bioreactor > Anaerobic > Digestate...
TGGAGTATGCCAATTCAAAACTGGGGCATTATTCTTCACCAATTTTTAACTATTTTTGAATCAAGATGTAAACTAAATTAAAAAGCGTTTTCATGTGTTTACACAAAATAATTTATACTCTCTCGTTTTGAATACTTTCCGGTGCTAAGTTCGTCAATCATTTTTAATTTGAACGCTTCGCTGTATTGTCTCGTTACTTTGTCTTTTTTATACATAGCTACTAAATTTAGTGTAGACATTTTTTAGGACGACACCTACTAAAGTAAATGTCAAATAGTATATCTGACTTTTAAAATCTCTCCAAAATTCTTTTCGACAATATATTCCCAAATAAATATCCGCTATTTGACCTAATATTGTATTTTTGCATTATGAAACAATTTATCGATTATTATAATTTTTTCAGGGAAGAAAAATTTTGTTATCGGATTTTAAAGGAAATCAGAGAACAACAAGGTATCGTTTGTAAGAATTGTGGAAATGAAACACATTATTGGAAAAACGACAAAAATAAGTTTGAGTGTAAAGGATGTGGTTACAGGACTTCGTTAAAAAAAAGGACCATCATGGAAAACAGTAATTTACCGCTACAATATTGGCTTTCAGTGATTGCATACCTGGGTAATACAAGTGACAATATTTCGGCACTGAAACTTCAAAAAGAACTTGGGCACAACCGCTATGAACCCATTTTACGTATGGTGAAAAAAATCAGAGACATCCCCGAATCTGACTTTATGAAACAAAAAATTGTAGAATACTTTAACGGAATAAATTCTGCAAAACGCTAAAGATAAAAGGAAATGCACACGATAAAAACAAATATCGATTGGTTTGATAAATTAATCCCCGATGGCCTGCCTGTAAAATCAACAACCATTATTACCGGGCCTGGGGGCTCAGGAAAACCGCTTATTGGAGAATACTTTTTATCATCGTGGCTAAAAAACGGAGGAAGTGTTCTAATTATCTCGTTACAATATCCTTCCCCTGAATTTGTGATGGAGAGCGTGAAAAATATTACAGGAACAGACATGAGCAATTATAATGATAATTTGATTTTTATACGTCTCAACACACAAATACAGGGCTACGAACAGATAAACAAACAGCTAATTGAGGCCAACCTGGTAAAACCTGACGTTTGGGAACAGACTCTTGATTTTACGACAAAACAATTATCCGCTAATAACCCGGACATCATGGTTTTCGTTTCAGCTTTAAATCTTTTACTTTTTTCACCCACATACGGAGACCTTATTTTTAATAAAATTAAAGACACACTAAAACGAAATACCCATTTAACTTACGTCTTTTCAGTAAGCACATCGGCAAAAAAAGATGAAATCGCTCAGTTAGAGAAAATGGCAGATAATCTGATTGTATCACGTAGCGAAAAAGAACCTTTCTGTTTATACATGAGAATCGAACGGCTAAAGGCCGGACAATTTGAACACAATGAAATTAAAATCCCTGTTTCGGCTGATACATTGAACCACATTAAAGAAATGGCCAATCATAGCCGGGCACAAGTATTACCGGCTATATTGAAAACATAAATAAATTTAATCTCTAACGCATGGAGGAAAATGTCATGAAAAATTTAATGAATTTGTATGATGATTTAAACTGGGAAAATGCTGATAATTATCCCAGCGGAACAAAAAGAAAAGTATTAAGAGATGAAAATGGTGTCAAAACAATTCTCTTAAAATTGCCAAAAGGCTTTCATATGGATCCGCATTCTCATGTTGTTACAGAGCAAAACTTTGTCCTTGACGGAGAATATATCAGTAATGGGAAAGTATTCTCAAAAGGTTCGTATCAAATATTTTTGCCACATGACGACCACGGCCCTTTTGAATCTGAAAAAGGAGCTTTAGTGCTCGTTGTGTGGGATCCCTGTTAAATAGTAAATGTTTAACTTTAAAGCTGGCAATATGTTAAATTTAAAAAACAAGTTCATATTTGCACCTGTAAAAACAGGATATAGCGACGACAAAGGTGTAGTTACCAAAAAACATCTGTCGTTTTACAAAGCTAGAAGTGAATTTATCGGAGCCGTAACACCCGAGCCCCTTTTTTTAGATAAAGGTTTAAGAGAATTGCCCACTCAAATGGGTATCGATAGCCACGACAAAATTGATGGCTTAAAAAAGTTAACCGATACCATTCATCAATTTGACACAAAAGTCATTGCCCACTTGAATCATCCTGGCCGTATGGCAAACCCAAAAATTCCCGGAAATTATTTCGTGTCGTCAACCAATCAAGCCTGCGAAAATGGCGGTGCAAGTCCAAAACAAATGGATGCCAATGATATTAAACAAGTTGTAAGTTTATTTGCCGATGCCGCCCAAAGAGCAGAAAAAGCAGGGTTTGATATTATTGAATTGCAATTTGGGCATGGCTATCTCGCAGCCCAGTTTATTTCTACGAATGTAAACAAGCGAACCGATCAATACGGTGGAAGTTTTGAAAATAGGATAAGGTTTCCCTTACAGATTTTAGATGCGGTAAAAGCTGCAACCCATCTTCCAATTATTGTCAGAATTAGCGGCGACGAAATGGTTCCTAACGGAATTAAGGTGGAGGAAATGATTCAGTTTTCTAAAATATTAAAAGATAGATCAGTAGAAGCAATTCATGTTTCGGCAGGAACAGTTTGCAGCACACCTCCCTGGTTTTTTCAACACATGTTTGTCCCGAAAGGAAAGACGTGGGAATTAGCCAATATGATTAAAGAAGCGGTAGATATTCCCATAATTTATGTCGGCCAAATCAATGAATTTAAAGATGTTGATAAAGTTCTGAATGAATTTAAGGCAGATTTCGTTGCCATAGGCCGCTCATTGTTAGCAGACCCTGATTTTGCAGGCAAATATTTAGGCAAAATACAAGGAAATCTTCGTCCATGCCTGGCTTGTGCCGAAGGTTGTCTTGGAGGTGTTAAATCCGGACTGGGACTTCAATGTCTTGTAAACCCAAAAGTGGGTAAAGAGATTGATGTTTTTGGGAAAGCTGAAAAACATAAAAACATAGCGGTTGTTGGTGGCGGATTAGCTGGTATGGAAGCTGCCCTGACACTAAACAAAAGAGGACATAAAGTAACTCTTTTTGAAAAAGAGAAGCTTGGTGGACAATTCAGATTTGCTCCACTTACTCCAAATAAAAAATCAATGGAAAAATTAATTCCATTTTATTTAAAAGAATTACATGACAACAATATTACTGTTATTTATAAAGAAGCGACAGAACAAGACATTATTTACATATTTGATGAAACAGTTATCGCAACTGGATCAAAACCGACTAAATTAATGATTGATGGTCTGGAAAATTTTTATTGGGCAGAAATATTATTAGAGGAAAAACTACCAAAAAATAAAAATGTACTGATAATTGGCGGAGGCCTTATTGGTGTTGATATTGCAACAGCACTAATTTCGTTAAATAACAGGGTAACCATAGTGAAAAGAACAACAGATTTTGGCGAAGATATGGAAATGATTGCGAAATCACTTTCACTAAAAATGATGAAAGAAAAAGGAACTGTTTTTAGTGCGCATACCCATATTAAAAAAATTGACGGACGAACTATTTATGCCGAAAAAGAGGGTAAAGAAGTTCAATTTAATGATATTGATATCATTGTCGTTTCAACCGGTATGAAAAGTTATAATCCATTGATGGATGAACTAAATAATAAAATTCCTATTCATATCATTGGCGATGCAAAAGAAGTAGGCAATGCACAAGATGCCATAAAAGATGCTTACGAAACAGCAATGAAAATTTAAATAGATAACCTTAAATATTAAAATAATGAAAATTTTATTGGCAACAGATGGCGATTTACTTAAAAGCACTATCGCCAAAAGATTCGGGGAAGCTCCCTATTACCTGATCTATGAGAGCGAAACAAAAAAAACAGAAGTAAGAGTAAACCCGGGGCATGACGATAATCACTCGGCACTAATTGATTTGGCAAACGAAGGTATTTTATATTACATTATTGGAAATACAGGGCCCAATGCCTTTAATGTATTAAATAATCTGGGGGCAAAACTTTATCTGGCAAGGGGTTTAGTGGCAGAACAAGCACTAAATTATTTTCTGAACAATGAAATAGAGCCTTTAACAAAAGCTACACTTAAAAGGCCTATTCGTGAACAATAAAACAAATTTTTAACTTAAAAACATATTAAATGGTCTGGATTAGGAAAAAACAGCGGTTTTAACCGTGGTCGCGGACATGGAACCAGCGGCGGCAGAGGTAGAAATCATGGAGGCGGATACAGTGTTGGCGGTTATTGTGTATGTGCAATATGCGGTGAAAAGATATCGCATCAACAGGGTGTAAAATGTACTACCTTAAAGTGCCCGAAATGTGGCACAACTATGATTCGGGAAGAATTATTGAACGAAAAAAAGGATAAAAAATAAGGAGTTAATAATTATGAATACAAAAGAACAAAAAGAGAAATTGGCACAAGAAAGTTTAAAAATTGCTGATCATATCAGCCATATTAAGCATCGTATTGTGGTTTTTAGTGGTAAAGGTGGCGTTGGTAAAACAATGGTGAGTGTAAATCTTTCTTACGCACTCCATGCTCTCGGTTATAAAACAGGAATACTTGATGCTGATATTACCGGACCTAATGTCCCTAAGATGACAGGTATAACAGGAGACGTACATACCCTGGAGAACAAGATTATCCCACAAGAAAGCAAAGGAGTTAAAATTATTTCGATGGCTAATTTGCTCCCTGCGGGTGAGGCAATTATTTGGCGTGGTCCAATGCGCTCTAAAATGATTAATCAATTTCTTGGCGAGGTAAAATGGGATAATTTAGATTTCCTTGTGGCAGATTTACCTCCCGGTACCGGCGACGAAAGTCTTACAATAGCCCAAAGTATGAAGCCTGATATGGCAATTATTGTTACTACGCCTCAGGAAGTATCATTAATAGATTCTGCAAGGGCTATCAGTATGGCAAAAAAAATGGAAATCCCACATATCGCCCTTATAGAAAATATGTCTGGGTTAATCTGTCCCCATTGTGGTCATCGGATTGATTTGTTTGGCTCAGGAGGAGGTGAAAAACAAGCTAAAGAATTGAATGTTAATTTTCTTGGTGCTATACCTATCAATATTGATGCGAGAATAATGGCAGACGAGGGTAAACCTGTTGTTATTGAAAACCCAAAGGCTGATATATCTGCAATAATTTTTGATATTGTTGGAAAAATAAAAAAAATATTCGATGAAAATCAGCCATGTAAATGAAATGCGAAATATGGATCAACATGCCATCGAAAAATATGGAATTGTCCAGAAACTTCTTATGGAGAATGCCGGTCAGGCTGCTTATTTCACAATTTTAATTGAGTTTGGAATAACAAATAATTTTTTTTTTAACCTTCTGTGGTGTAGGTCATAATGGTGGTGATGGTTTGGTGGTTACAAGAAAAATTTATTCCAATGGTGGTAAGGTAACTGTTTTTCTCTTAAATGATAGCTCGAAATTTGAAGGTGCTGCAAAACAAAACTTTGACATTATTAATAAACTACAAATTAATGTAATAAATCTGAAAGATATTTCATTGGCATCAGAAACGCTTAAAAATGCTGATGCTTTTATTGATGCTGTCTTCGGAACAGGACTTTACAGAAATGTTGAAGAAAAATATAAGGATAGTATAAATATTATAAACACAAGTCAGAAAATCGTTTTTAGCATCGTTATCCCTTCCGGGATAAACGGAGATACCGGACAAATAATGGGGACAGCTGTTAAAGCAACTTATACCCCTACATTTGGTTTACCCAAAATTGGAAACATGCTTTACCCCGGATTTCAATATGTAGGGAAATTGTATGTTACACCTATTTCTTTTCCGCCTGGTATGCAAGATGCTGATCAATTAAAATTTGATACGAATGATCCGAAACCTCTTCCTGTAAGAAATATAGATACACACAAAGGCAGTTATGGAAAAGTATTATTTGTTGCAGGAGCATCAAACTATCTTGGGGCGCCTTATTTTTCAGCCATGTCTTTCTTAAAGGCCGGTGGCGGACTTTCTTATCTCGCAACACCTGAAAATTTAGTAGCTTCTATTGGAAATAAAGGGCATGAAATTGTTTTTATACCATTCAAATCTGCAAATTCAGGCTGTATCAGTATTGGAAATAAACAAGAGCTTTTACAATTTTCCGAAAATGTAGATATGATTATTATTGGTCCGGGATTATCATTGAACGAAGAAACGCAAAAACTTGTCCGGGAATTAAGTGCTGAAATTAAAAACCCATTGCTGATTGACGGAGATGGACAAACCGCTGTTGCCCATGATTTGGAATGTATTAAAAACCGAAAAGTTTCCGCAATTTTAACACCGCACCCGGGTGAAATGGCAAGAATCGTTGGACAAAACATGAATGATATTTCTAATAACATGATCAATGTTTTACAAGATGCAGTTCAGGAACTCAATTCCACGATTGTTCTGAAAGGGGCACATTCATTGATTGGCTCTCCTGATAAAAACGTGTTTATTAATCTAAGTGGAAATCCCGGAATGGCGACAGCAGGCAGTGGTGATATTTTGACAGGAACTATTGCTGCCATGTATGGTCTTGGATTTGCAATTAATGATGCTGTTCGTACAGGGGTTTTTATGCATGGTTTTGCAGGCGATAGGGCAGCAAAAGAAAAAGGCGAAGACGGGCTGATTGCCGGGGATGTTTTATATTATTTACTTGCTGCTTGAAAAGAATATCGTGAAAATTATATATCAATAACCGAATATATTTATCATAGTATTTATATTGTTTAAGACAAGTTATATGAAATCACGAATTTTTATCAAACAAATATCGAATGAATTAAAGACTATAATCCTATTTCGCAGAGATGTTTGGTTGAAAGTTTAACGCATATTTCAAGAAAAGATACTGTTGAATTTTTAATAATCATAAAACAGGAATAAATTGAATACAAAAGAAAAACGTAAATTATTAGACGAACTTAATAATCAGATCAGAACTTGTGAAAGGTGTACTTTATCAGTAACCCGAAAGCATGCACTCACAGGGGAAGGAGATATGGATGCTCTTATTATGTTTGTTGCGCTTTCGCCGGGAGAAAAAGAAAACCTACAAAACAAAATGTTTGTTGGGCCCTCCGGCCAGGTTTTTAACAACTTATTGAATAAAGCCGGCATTGACAGAGAATCGGTTTTTATGACCAATCTAATAAAATGTATGTTGCCCAAAAATCGCAAACCCAAAGCGGATGAAATTGAAACCTGTATGCAGTTCCTGGAAAAAGAAATTACAATTATTCAACCGGAAGTTATTGTTCCGTTGGGTTTTTATGCAACACGAGCAATTATAGCAAAATATTATACAAAACCTTCAATATTAAGCATGAGTTTTAATAGTATTAATGGTAGATTATTGTACGCTGATAAAATAAAAGTATTCCCGTTAACACATCCATCTGCACTTCTTTATAATCCGTCTTTTGAATCTGATACAGTAATTAAATATATGAAATTAAAAAGATTTTTGTGATATAAAAAATGGTGTTTAGTTTAATAACTTTGCACTATATATATTTGATATATAAATATTTGAGAGCAATATAAGCTAATTATAAAATTGAAATTATTATTGTTGAAAAAGGTGTATTTTATGACTTAGAACATAAGCAATTTTTATTATAAATGAATACTATGAAAAAAGTTGGATTAATAGTAAACCCCATAGCTGGTATGGGTGGTAGTGTAGGTTTAAAAGGAACTGATGGAGATGCCTATAAAAAAACCATCGAATTAGGAGCAAAACCAACAACACCTCAACGAATTGAAGATACACTTGCTTTAATTAAAAGAGATGACCTTTCTTTTTTTGTTGCTCCAGGTAAAATGGGTGAAGTCTATCTTAAAAAATTTAATTTTAAATATGAAGTCGTTTCTAAAATAGATGAAGAAACAAATGCTGATGACACTAAAAAAATCATTAGGGAAATGCTTAAAGATGGTATTGACCTGCTTATTTTTGTTGGTGGTGACGGTACCGCAAGAGATGTTTACGATGTTTTGGGGTTATCAACCCCTGTTTTAGGGATTCCTTCCGGAGTTAAAATGTTTAGTCCGGTTTTTGCGCTTTCAACGTATGCTGCTGCTGAAATTATTAATAACCTAAATGAGGAAGTTGTTGAAAAGGAAGTTCTTGATATCGACGAAGAAGCTTTCAGAGAAGGGAAATTGGGCGCTAAATTATATGGTTACTTAAATGTGCCTAAAAATTCAAACTTTTTGCAAAGCAAAAAAGAAACTTCTAAATTAAGTAAAGCAGAAAAAATTAGCAAAGAAGAAATTGCACAGTATATTATTGAAAAAATTGAAAATGACCAACTTTATATTTTAGGACCAGGAACAACTTTAAAAACAATTGCTGAAAAAATGGGGGTGGGAAAAACCTTATTGGGTATAGATGCTGTTTTTAATCGTGAATTAGTCGGAACAGACCTCAATGAAAACGGGTTAATGGAATTAATTGTTAAATACGATAACATCAAAATAATTGTTACCCCCATCGGTGGAAACGGTTTTATTTTTGGCAGGGCAAGTAAACAGTTTACACCCAAAATCTTAAATCTTATTGGCAAAGACAATATAATTGTGGTTGCAACTGAAGATAAAATCAGTAGATTGGAATGCCTTAGAGTAGATACTGGAGATGCTAAAACAGATACTATTTTTAAAGGGCATGTTAAAGTAATTACAGGATGTAAATCAGAAACAATTATTGAAGTAAAATGATTTTGAAATTTAACACAAATGAAAATCCATTCTCTCTCGTAGCCCATGTTCAAAAAGCAGCTATAAAAGGGCTAAAAGAAATAAACAGATATTCTGAATTAAAATATCTGTATGAATTTAAGACACTTTTGGGTAACTACAATAATGTGCCTTCTGATAATATTGTTGTAAATCATGGATCCGATTTGTTACTTAGGGAATTCATTAATATTTTTTCTAAAGACAGAAAAATAATTACGGTTAATCCGTCATTTTTCCCCATTTCAAAATATGCTTTACAGCAAGCCCGAAAATTAACAAAAATTCAACTTTCTCCTCCTGATTTTAAATTCAACCATCATCTTTTATTAAACGAGTTGAATGAACCTAGTCTGATCGTTATTGATAATCCCAATAATCCTACAGGCAAAATCTTAGCTGATGATAATTTAGTTGAAAAAATTCTTCAAAACGAAAATACTTTATTACTGATTGATGAAGCATACTATGAATTTTCGGGGCAAACATTTGCTGCGATGATAAAAAAGTATCCAAATCTTGCAATCACAAGAACAATGGATAAAGCATTTTCTTTAGCTGGGCTTCGATTGGGTTATCTTTTGATAGGTGATTTTTTCAAAGATCATTTTTCTGACTTCCCTGCATTTTTATCTAAACCAACCTTGTTTGCTGCTACTGAAGCATTAAAAAATCCTGTATATATGACAGCAAATGTAAATAAAATCATGAGCGAAAAAACAAGGTTGGGAAATGAATTAGCACAAATAGGAATTCAGGTTTTTCAGGGAAGTGCAAATTTTATTCTGATAAAAAGCAATCTTCCCGACTTTGGAAAAAGACTAATGGATGCTGAAATTTTAATAAAAGATTTATCTGATGAATGGATTGAAGGCTTTTATAGAATTTCCATGGGTCTTCCTGAAGAAAACAATGCATTATTATCAATAATTACAAAAATATGTGCCGATGACTAAAATAACAATTTTTAAATATCATGCCAAGAAATATGGCAATTGTGTTAATATCAGTAAATTTTTAAATTGATGAAAAATATAACAAAAATTTATTTGTTTATATAATTGCAGATATATCAGGTATAAATAAAAATTCCAACGGTATAAAGAAATAGCTGTAAACCCACAGGATAAGGCATTAATAAGCCCTGTTGAATGGAAAGTAAAAAATAAAAACTAAAAATTCAATTATTGCAAATGATTAAGAAATGTAGTAATAATCTTTAGGTTAGGTAGTAAAATAACGATTATGAATATAGAGTATTTGCTCAAATACAACTCTGCATTACTAGCTTTATTCGGAGGCTTATTTACTTATAGTATAACCGCCTTAGGTGCTGCTATGGTTTTTTTCTTTAACGAAATTAGACCTACAACATTAAACTTAATGCTTGGTCTTGCTGCGGGAATAAGGATTGCTGCCACTGTTTGGTCTTTATTATTACCAGCAATTGAAATGTCGGACAAACAGGATGCTATTAAATGGTTACCTGCAACAATAGGATTTCTCACGGGAGGAGCTTTTTTAGTAATGACAGTTATTCCACTCTTACCTTATGCTCTTTCATTTGCAGCAGGAGCAATGATATTTGTTGTTGTTGAAGAATTAATTCCTGAATCACAACGAGGAAACGAAACAGATTATTCAACAATTGGTGCAATGATAGGTTTTGTAGTAATGATGGTACTCGATGTTGCATTAGGATAAAAACACAGAACGTGATAATAAAACTAAACCATATTGCTTTAAACATTCGTGAGGTTAATGAAGTAACGGATTTTTATCAAAACATTTTGGGATTTCATCCTGAATATCAATTTGAATTATCAGCAACATTAGGTCATACTATTGTTGGAATCAATCAAAGCTTGCCTGCTTATTTCTCTAAAGAAGAGCTGGTGGGAGCTTTTGAATTGTTTGTTTTACCTGGAAATATGAATATAGGGTCTGTACATGTCTGTATTGAGATGTCCAATAGAGATGAACTGATAACCCGGTGCCAAAATAAGGACTATAAAGTCAACAGTATTCAAATCGATAACAATCCAAATCTCCTGTTTATTTGGAATAAACCAGGAAATTATCGTGAAATCAAAGAAGAGTAACCCAATATTTAAGGTTTTTCAATTAAATTGTAATGGTAATAATTCATTTTAAAATAAATTGTAAAAAATAAATTTTGATAAACACATAAAAAAACAGATTATGAAAATTGCAATTCCTTCGGATAATCAGGAAACAATTACAAAAAGAACCGGGCAAAGCAAAGGATTTGTGGTGTACGAAATAGGTAATGGTAAAATCATGCATTCTGAATACAGAGAAAACACGATGAACGAACACGATGAAGAAGCTGAACATTCACATGCACAAATAATTGCATTACTTAGCGATGTTGATATTTTACTGGTGGATGCCATTGGTAAACACATGAAAAGGGATGTTGAAAACAGCTCGATAAAATACCAATTTGTGAAAGAAACAAAATTGACTCAAATAGTTAGCAACTTTTTAAATCAAGTAGAAAAAGGGATTATATCTTAAAAGAAAAATTGGAGAATGCAATGAAGATGTGATGCACCCGCCCATTGATTTAAGTTTAACAACACTCGGCATTGTTTAAGATGTAAAAATAAGCGACGAAAAAGCATAAGTTACTTTTGTATTCTCTTTCTCCAACATTTCCATTGCCGACTAGCTAATCAATCCATTAAATTACCTGTAACGAATTTGGTTGTTGCTTTTGACTATCAGGTGGTAATTATGCCAGTATAGATATGCCGGCCATGTTGTGCCACCCATACCGGACCAAGTTATGCCACTTTTTTTGACACCAAATGTGATTTCTGCCGCATTCGCTTTGAACCAAATTCAACGATTATGGACGCAAAAAATATGGGTTTATGACAAGTATTACTCAAGTTTTGCACTTCGTATATAGCTGGAAATTAACAGCTTAATGTTCTTCTTGTTCTTCTCCTCTCGACAGAAAGTTAGTTTAAAAATTATTTCTTTTTCGGTCCGGTTTTTTTAGACCACTTCACTTCGAAACGGCACTATTTTATTGTAAGAGAATAGGCTGTTTTTATTCCGGGCTTTTGGGGGAGGGAACGGTTACCCTTAGTAAGGGATATAGCAGGAGGAGAAAGGTGGATATTGCTATCAGGGCCAGGCTGAGCGAAAACCGGTCAGCAATGAAGCCTGTAATAAAAATCAATACGGCCGACCAGATCGTTTTGAGCTGCGACTCTGCGGAAAGTGCCGTAGCCAGTACTTCGTGTTTTATGTAGTCGGTCGCGTATCCCATCCCAATGGGTTTTCGCCCATTTTCAATCATATATAGCAGCACATAAAACAGTACGGCAAGCACCGGATAGCCGAAATAAAGGAGTATCCCGGAGCCAAATCCTGCCATAAGTCCTGCCAGCAGCGTGAAATTCAAGGCTCCTGCTGTGGAGGAGAACCTTCGGGCAAGTGATGAAGCATTGCGCGACGACCAACTGGTAAGCAGGTAAAGAATGAAATAGACTATTCCCACGATGACCGCTGTGCGCTTTTCTTCCGGCTCTGCTGTGAAAAAGGGTAACGATAACACCATGGCCTGTATCACAGGCTGTAAAAAGTCTTTCAGCGCTTTATAGTACCCACTGTAAACGGAGGTATTAACGATTGCGCGTAAAACTTTCGGCCGGCGAAACGATTCAGCGAAATCTTTCCACGTAGTTCTGAACGTTTCACCAAGGGCTTCTTTGTTGAAAACCAACGCTTTCCCATCTAGTGCTTTCGGATAGGAAGCCAGTAGGAGCAAATCGAGAAAAGCCGGAAGAATAGAAAGAATAAATACCCATCGATACGCTCCGCTGAGGAAAATGATCGCTCCGGCAATCAGCGACGAAAGCGCAGATCCCCGTTGTGACCAACTTCGCGTTTGACCGTAATAATCCACTTTATAAGCCTCCCATCCTTTCGTTTTCAGGTAATCATAAATCATTGCCTTGTGTGTTCCCGTTCGAAAGGCATCACCCAGCGCATAGAAAATAAAGGCCAGAATAAAAATTCCGAAGCTTTCGCCAACCGAAAAGAGGATAAAACAGAAAATATACAGGATAAAGGATGTGATCATCGTTTTTTTTCTCCCTAGCGTATCGGAGAGAAAGCCTGCCGGTATTTCAAACAAGTTTAACAGAATTTCACGGATACTGTATAATATCCCGATTTGAAGATAACTTATGCCCAGGTTTAGAAAATAAAGCAGCATAAACGATTCATAGAATCGTTGGTTCTTGAGAAATCCGTAGGCGCAGAATTTTTTATACTGCCAGTCTTTTTCGTAGCCTTCCATGGCTCTTTTTTGCAAAAATAAGGTTTCCTGGTGCTATTTTATTAATTTTACGTTAATATACTATTTAACATGCCAGCGATGCGATTTTACATGATTCTACTGTTTATGACAAGCCTTACTTTCTTTTCCTGCCCGCGCCTGCTGCAGGATCGCCCGTTTGATGAATATCCGGTGTATTCAGGGTCGGATCTGGGCGTTTACTGGCACCCTGAATATACTTCTTTCAGGGTTTATGCCCCTTACGCTTCTGCGGTGGTTGTGAATTTTTATGACTCCGGAAACGGAGGTTCGGTTAAGGAAAAAGTAAAGTTAAAAAAAGGGCAGGAGGGTACCTGGGTTACCACAATTCATGGCGATCATCATGGTGTATATTATACTTTTCAGACGAAATACCAGGGTAAATGGCTTGCTGAAACTCCGGGCATTTATGCCAAAGCAGTAGGTGTTAACGGGAATCGTGCTATGATTACAGATTTTTCGCGCACAAACCCTCCAAATTGGCATATGGACAAAAGTCCCCGGATGCTTTCGAAAAATGATGTTATTCTTTATGAAGTGCAGATTCGTGATTTTTCGATCGCCGATAATTCCGGAATGAAAAATAAGGGGCTTTATCTGGCTTTTACCGAAGAAAATACGGTAAACACTTATGGCCTTACCACCGGAATTTCCCACTTGAAAGCGCTGGGTATTACGCACCTCCATTTATTACCGGCATTTGATTTTCGCTCCATCGATGAATCAACAGGTCCGCCAATGCCCTATAACTGGGGCTATGATCCGCTCAACTACAATGCCCCCGAAGGCTCTTTTGCCTCCAATCCCTTTTGTGCCGAAACCCGTATCCGGGAGTTCAAACAAATGGTTCAGGCCTTGCATAAGCAGGGTATACGCGTAATTCTCGATGTCGTATATAATCATACCGGATATACAGAAAATTCCGCTTTTAATCTTTTGGTTCCTGGTTACTATTATCGTCATACCCCCAGTGGGGAATGGTCAAACGCTTCTGCCTGCGGAAATGAAACAGCCAGTGAACGACCTATGATGCAGAAATTTATGATTGAATCGCTGTTGTGGTGGATGCAGGAATATCATATCGACGGTTTTCGGTTCGATCTTATGGGCATTCATACCCTTGAAACCATGAACGCGATTTCCCGGGTTCTGCATCAGCATAATCCTTCTGTTTTTCTGTATGGAGAAGGTTGGACTGCTGGCTCTTCACCCTTACCCGACAGTTTGTTGGCCTTAAAGGTGAATACCCCGAAACTCGATTGCATTGCGGTGTTTAGTGATGACCTTCGCGATGGGATAAAGGGACACTGGAATTCGGAAACCGACCGTGGCTTTATTTCCGGAGCTTCCGGAATGGAAGAATCAATAAAATTTGGTGTTGTTGCTTCTTGTTTACATCCACAGGTTAATTACCGTAAGGTTTTGTATACGGATGGCCCCTGGTCCGACGATCCTGCAAAAACAATTAATTATGTCACATGTCACGATAACCATACACTGGCCGATAAACTTTTGCTCAGCTGCCCAACAGCGTCACCCGACGAAATAAAGGCGATGCACAAGTTGGCCAACACCATTGTAATGACTTCTCAAGGGGTTCCCTTTTTGCACGCCGGTGTCGAATTTATGCGATCCAAACAAGGCATTCATAACAGTTTCGAATCGCCCGATTCAATTAATCGTATCCATTGGGATTTGAAAAGTGAAAACAGGGATATGGTATCGTATTATCGTGATTTGATTGAATTCAGAAAAATGCATCCGGCATTTAAAATGCCTTCAGCAGAAATGATCCGGTCGCATTTGCATTTTTTCCCTTCCCCTCCGGGCGTGGTGAGTTATGTGATTTCCGGCAATGCCAACGGGGATTCTGCCCCCAATCTCGCCGTGATTTACAACGCCACCCGGAAAAGTGTGCCCTTTAGTCCGGGCAATGGAACCTGGCAGGTGGTTTTTGACAAAAACGGTATTCTGAAAGTTCCACTAATGACTCAGGTAAAGGTGCTTGTTCCTCCTTTGTCAGCATTGGTTTTGGAGGAGTTATAAACGGATCCGGGAGATGGGGATTTCCGGGCCGTCAAAACCCATAAGTGCATTGATTAGTTTTGCTTTTTTGAATTTTTGAAGATCCTGAACCCCGATTTCGGTCGCCTGAATGACCCCGCAACTGAGCAAATACTGGCGCATGGTGCCTTTTAACAAGGGTTGCAACGGTGTATGCCATTGTTTCCCATCGTGAAAAATAATATTACAGTAACGCGTGTCGGTGACGAGCCCATTTTTTATGATGAGGATGTCGTCGGCCTCCCTGCGTAATAGAAACAGCTTATTGATGGCCGTTCTGTCGGAATATTTCCAGGGATAGTTGATGGTATTATCATACACGGCCTGAAAGGTTTCTATGACAGGAATCTGATAGGGGAGTACTTCCATTTTCTGTATAGAAGTGTTATAAAGAAGCCTGATTTTAAATAGCCCTTTTATTGGTAAACTGGCTCCTGACAAAATGGGTTGCAACCTGGGTGCAGGTTGATGAAAGAGCTGTTGTATCGTTTCTTCCATGCGCTGCTGATGCCAGATGAGCCGTTCAATACTACCGTCGTTCAGGCGGATACTTTCAATAAATAGGGACATATACTTTGTCGATTAATTCCTGATATTCCTTTGCCGGGTCACTTTTCGTTGTAATTCCTCCTCCGCTACGGTAGACCATTCCCCCGTCTTTGTTTTCGATAAATCGTATCATAACCGCGCTGTCGAGGTCCTCTCCGTCAAATAGAAAAAATACGCCGGTGTAATACCCTCGTTCATCCATTTCTACTTCCCGGATAATTTCTGTCGTTTTCTTTTTTGGCGCACCACTCACCGAGCCAGCCGGTACGAGATCAAAAATTAGTTCGCCCAGACGCACAAGATAATCCTCGGGTAAAGTGCCTATGATTTCGCTGCTTAGCTGTAAAAGGGTCTTGTCGTTTGTCTTGATTTCCTCAATGTAACGAAAACGATTTACTTTCACGTCTAATGCTACTTTACTCAGGTCGTTTCGTATTAAATCAACAATTGTGTTGTGTTCGGCTATTTCCTTTTCATCTTGAATAAGAATCTGACGCGCCCCTTCCACTGCAGCGTCGATGGTTCCTTTCATCGGATTTGAAAAGATTTTTCTGTTTCTGATGGAGATAAAAGGCTCTGGCGAAAAACAAACAAATTCATTTTTATACAGTAATTTGTAAGGGGATTTGCTGATTTCAAAAATATTTTTTAATGTTAAATCGGTTTCAACGGCTGTGGGAAACGTAAGGTTAAGCAGGAAGGTGTTGCCCTGGTCGATGTGCTGCTGCACTTTTAAAAAGCTTTCCAGGTATTTTTCGTAAGGGATGGGCGTTTTATTAAAGGTGAAACTTTCCGTAGCTTTGTTATTGAACGTGAAATTTTTTTTAATTTTTGTAGCATAAAATACGCCTTGTTTCAGTGCTTCCTCTTCGGTGAGAAGAATGGGCTTGTTCATTTCGAAATCAATAATGAGTAAAAATGGAATCTGCGCTGAGGCCAGTTGGTTGATGCGATCATTAATAGAATTTTCCATCGGATTGTGATTTTTATTATTAACATTTTCAAGGATAATATGTTTATCATAAAACGGATTACATCCCATACCAGGGTAATACATGGTACATTAAAACAAATAACTGTAAAATCAGTCAGAATGCCAGCTTATCAGGCATAAACTAAATTTTTTTATCCATATTTTTTTATCCATGAGAATTTTACTTGCAGATAATTATGATTCGTTTGTACATAATATAGAACAAATCCTTCGCGAACAGGGTGGAGCAAAGGTTACTATTGTGAAAACAGATTGCATCGATCTGACGGCATTAACACAATATGACGGGATCGTGTTTTCACCAGGCCCGGATGTGGTTGATCCTGGTGGTAAAATGACCGAAATACTTCAGGTAGCGCCCGGGCAAATGCCGATTTTGGGCGTTTGTCTGGGTTTTGAGCAAATTGCAGTGCATTTTGGCGGAAAGTTGAATAATCTGAAGGTTAATTACCATGGGCTTGCCCGAACCCTGCATCTGCTCGATATCAATGACCCACTTTTTCGGGGTGTTCCCCTTTCTTCCTTAGTGGGGCTATACCATTCCTGGGAGGTTGACCGCAAAACGCTTCCCTCTGTGTTAATCCCTACTGCAATTTCGGAAGATCGCGTGCTGATGGCTTTCCGGCATAAAACCCGTCCGGTTTTTGGTCTGCAATTTCATCCGGAAAGTGTTATTACTCAGTATGGTAGTACAATTCTCCTGAATTTTCTCCATCAGGTGAAGGCAATTAGTGGCTAATGGGTCTCAATAATTTTAAATAACTCGTCGAGTTTTGGGGTGAGGATAATTTCAGTACGGCGGTTAGCCGCTCTGCCTTCCGGTAAGGAATTATCGGCAATAGGGTAGTATTCACCCCTGCCAGCAGCTGTGAGCCTTTTTTTATCTACCGTACTGTTACGGGTAATAATTTTTAATACAGACGTGGCCCGCATCACGCTTAAATCCCAGTTATCTTTCACCTGCCCACTTCCACGGTAGGGCACCGGATCTGTATGGCCCTCGATCATCACATTGATGTCGGAATTTTGTTCCAGCACGCCTGCCAGTTGTTTTAACGCTTCGATTCCTTTAGGTGCGACTTCCCAACTTCCCGATTTAAAAAGCAGATTTTCTTCCATCGACACATATACTTTTCCGTTTTTCTGTTCTATGGAGAGCCCTTTTCCCTCAAATCCCAATAAGGCATCGGCAACGGTTTTGCGCAGTGCAGTAACTTTTTCTTCCTGTTTGTCGAGTATGGTCTGTAATTCTTCAAGCCGGGCCTCTTTTTCACGCATAGCCTGTTGCAGGGCATTCAGGTTAATTTCTTTTTCCGATAGCTTCTTCTCCAGCATTTTAACTGCATCCTCTCTTCGTATTACATCTTCTCTTAGCTGTTGCAGCTCCTCAAGAATTGTGCTTGTCTCCGCATTTTTTCCCGAAAGCAGGTCACGATGCTCCTGCAGCATCTGCTCGTAGGTTGTTTGCTGTTTTTTAAGGTCTGTTCCGGCCTCTCGCAGCGCCTCCCCCAATGCTGTGGTGTCTGCGGTCAGTGCGTTGTTTGCCTTCTGTAGTTTTAATAGCGCTGCCGATTGTTCATTGGAAAGGGTTTCCAGTTGCTCCATCCGGTTTTTCAGTTCGCTTCGCTCTTTCAAACACTCTTCTTCCAGTGTTTTAAATTGTTTGGTTGGGACACAGGAAACAATTCCTAACCCGATAATCCCGAGTATAATTTTAATGGATAGTGTTCTCATAGCTTACATTTTTTACACGAAAATACAATTTCTTTCAATAATCGGTGAACGAGGGTATGCAATCGTACTACAGAATTTGTGATTGCGATACGATTGGGCTTGTAAAATAACGAATGATCTTCGGTTTTTATTTCTTTCAGAATCCGCTTACCCGGTGGTCGGACAAAATCCGGATGATTTTTTGTAGGCATATTCAGATTGGAAGAAATCGTATACTGTTTTTAGCTCGTTGGCCGGATGAAATTTCCCTTTTTGGCTGAAATAGATCGCCACATCAATAATTTTATTGGTATTGATGATCAGCTCCGGTTGTTCGGCGATTAGCGTATAATAAAAATTCAGGGCTGCTTTGGCCCCCTTTTCAACTGTTATCTCCACCAGTTGCTGCGTCTCGTGGTAGTCTTCAGTGCGTTCCATGAGTGTTTTGAGCCTTCGGGCAATGACACCTGTAACCGTTAAGTTTGTATGATCCATTACAAATACGCTGCGTTGATCTTCTACATACCGGTAGTAATTGAGCCTGAACCCTTCCCATAACCCGTTATGGAAAATCACGGTTTTATCGTCGGTGTCTTTTTTTATCCGGAAACCATACCCATACGGAATTTCCCTTTTACCCCGCAGCCTGAAAGGAGAAAAGGCCTGATTGAGCATGCTATCTGAAATAAGCGTTGCATGGTACAACGATTGATCCCATTTGAACATATCTTCTCCGTTGCTGTAAATGCCTTTATCGCCAAGAATACCATCGTGCAGCGTTGGCTCCACCCGGTAAAAGCGACGGCCTCGCCGGTAATAGCCCGGGATTATTTCGCGGGGTGGAGGCTCCGCGCTGTAAGCATAGGCAAAGGTGTGGGTCATCTCCAGGGGCATAAAAATATTATCGTGAAGGAATTGGGCAAATTTTTGCCCGCTGACCTGTTCCACGATGCAGGCAAGAACCGCATACCCCGTATTGCTGTAATCGTGTTTTCTTCCCGCCAGAAAATACCGGCCCAGCCGGTTGGCTGCAAGCATTTCCATAAGAGTGTCGTTATCAGGGATGAGGGTGGCCGAATCCCAGCGGTTTTCGTACATCCACATGTAATTTGGCAACCCTCCGGTGTGATGAAGCAGATGTTCAATGGTCACTTCCGGATAGGGAAATTCCGGAAAAAAAAGGATTACTTTATCGTTGATATTCAACTTTCCCTGTTCCGCAAGCAGCATAACCGATGCTGCGGTGAACTGTTTGGATACGGAGGCAAGCTGAAAACTGTGTGTAGTTGTAAGGAGCTCTTTTTTACCGATATCAGCATATCCAAAGGTTTTGTTATAAATCATTCGGCCTTTTTCGGCCAGCATCACGGCTCCGTTGAAGCGATAGCTCCTCCGGTAGAGCTGCATCACAGAATCGAGAATGGCTATATGCCGCGCATGAAATATGTCAGTAATGACCTGCCAGTCCTGCCGACTGATATCCTCCTGACTGGATTTAATGAATATCCCTTTGTTCACCCCTCCACCCTTAGGTATCAGCGCAAGAAATCCGATTACCAAAAGTATCCGAAAGATAAAAAAACTCTTTTTCCCTCTGCTGATCATAAGTAGTATATGGTGCAAAAATAAGTAAAGGATATCTTTTTATCAAGACCGGCCATTCCATACCTTTCCGGATGTGATGCCATGTCTTAACGCAGGGTTGCTGCCTTGCTTCCTCTATCCGATTGTCAATGGATCGGGAA